>Ga0209578_10002772_pt1 | contig 14072 bp, 6 predicted proteins | sample tdAd472_FD_187127 | JGI IMG/M metagenome (GOLD analysis project Ga0209578, IMG submission 187127) | Marine sediment microbial communities from the Atlantic coast under amendment with organic carbon and nitrate - tdAd47.2 (SPAdes)... | ecosystem: Environmental > Aquatic > Marine > Coastal >...
ATAAAAACTATGACGCATAGGGTATGAAATATGACGCAAAAGCTGACTTTCCCAGTTAATTATTGACCATTTTTATGATAGCTCTTTACATAAATTCCCTTAATTTAGTGCGAGCAAAAAACATATGTCAAAAACATCAAATACAGGAGCAGACTTTATTAATCAGGCGAATACCCTGGTTTTGGAAAATATTTCCAACGAACTATTCGGGGTTTCTGAATTAGCAGAGCTTATGAATATGAGTCGTTCTAACCTGCTTCGAAAAATCAAAAAGCATACGCAACTTTCTGCAAGTCAATTCATTCGTCAAGTTCGGCTTCAAAAAGGCATGGAGATGGTCAAGGAGGATACATTGACAATTTCTGAGATTTCATATCAGGTAGGATTTGGAAGTGCTTCCTATTTTATCAAATGCTTTCGGGAACATTATGGGTATCCACCAGGTGAGGTATTTAACCTTGATAAAAGTGACGGCGTCTCCCCAGAACGGCAGCGGCAGTTGGTTGCTATTATGTTCACCGATATTAAGGGATATACTGCCCTCATGCAAAAGGATGAGAAAAAGGCGATTGCTTACAGAGAACTACACAGAAAGATTTTTGGTTCCACAACCCAAAAATTTGGCGGACGTATTCTTCAGTATTATGGTGATGGTACTTTAAGCATATTCACAAGTGCGATTGCTGCTGTGCAGTGTGGAATTGAAATGCAGCTTGCGTTCAGAAAGGAAAAACTCCAAATCCCAATGCGGGTTGGGATCCATTCGGGTGATATTATTGTGACTGATCAAGACATCATTGGGGATGCTGTCAATATCGCTGCCCGTATTGAATCATTAGCTAAAATAGGAAGCGTTTACATTTCTGAAAAGGTGTATGATGAAATAAAAAATCAAGCTGAACTGTTTACGACCTCAATGGGTGTTCATACATTGAAGAATGTCACAAAGCCCATGAAAATTTATACTGTTTTTAATCATGAGCTAGGTAATATTGACAGGTCTACTACCCAAGTCGTGGAAGATTCAGGAGGTCGTTCCTTTTTAAAATGGGGCACTATTGCGGCCGCTGTAATCTGCCTTGTAATTTTTACTTATTCCTCCGATTTCTTTAATCGAAAATCAGCGCCTGATTCGATAGCAGAGATCGCTGATAAATCAATTGCAGTATTACCTTTCAAGAATGAGAGCAGTGATTCATTGAATCTTTATTTCGTAAATGGTCTCATGGAATCGGCTTTGAACAAGCTACAGAAGATTGGAGACCTACGCGTGATCAGTAGAACCTCGGTAGAGAAGTATCGAAATACGAATAAGGGTATTCCCGAAATAGCAGAAGAACTCAACGTGAATTACTTGGTAGAAGGCAGTGGACAGCGCTTTGAAGATCAGGTTTTGCTCAATATCCAATTGATTGAAGCTGCAAGTGATCAACCGATTTGGGTGGAGCAATATAATCGCGAAGTGAGAGATGTATTTGCACTTCAGAATGAAGTTGCCAAGGAAATCGCAACTGCAATTAAGGCAATAGTTACACCTGCGGAATTGAAACAAATTGAGAAATTACCTACTGAAAGTTTATTGGCCTATGATTATTACCTCCAGGCACTTGACCTTTTTTACACTAGACCTATAGAAGGGTGGGAAAAAGCCATTCCTTTATTTGAGCAGGCGATCGAGCAGGACCCTGAATTTGCCTTAGCTTATGCCAACATTGCTATTTCATACTATCTTCTCGAAATGTCTCAAATCGAGAAACAATACACTGAAAAGATCAATATTAATGCAGATAAGGCCTTGCTTTATGATTCAAAGTCTGCCGAAAGCTTGGTCGCTAAGGCTTTTTACTACATACAAACAAAGGAGTACCAACTGGCCTTACCCCATTATAAAAAGGCTTTGGAGTATAATCCAAATTCATCTTTGACGGTGCAAATGCTTGCGGATTTTTATTATCGTTTGATTCCCAATTCGGACAAATACCTAGAGTACGCGTTGAAAGGCGTTCAGCTTAATGTTGCCAGTGATTCTATCACCCAGAGCTATGTCTATTTACAGTTGAGTAATGCGCTGCTGTCATCAGGGTTTATAGATGAGGCCTTAAAGTACATCAATAAGTCTTTGGATTACAATGCTGAAAATTATTTTGCGCCACGTTTAAAGGCAATTTTCCCATTCGCTAAGGATGGTAATATAAATAGGACCAGAAATCTACTGATAAAGGAATGGCATAAGGATACTAGCCGCCTTGACATTTTACAGGATGTAGCCAAGTTTTATTATATAGAAGAAAATTATGACAGCGCCTATGTCTATTTTAAAAAATTTGTCAAAGCTAGGGAAGATAATGGCCTCAATTCTTACATGGAGGAAAATATCAAAATTGCGGAGGTCTACAAGAGGATGGGTTTGGACGCAGAAGCGGAGCAACTTTTTAGTGATTTTTCAGCCTATTGCGAAAATGACCAATCTTCTTACAGAAGTGTTAACCTGGTTTGGAAATACGCCTATGAAGGGAAAATCAATGAGGCTATGGAGCAACTCAAGATATTTTCCAAAGTAGAAAATTACCCATACTGGTATTTATTAATGGAAGATGAACCACTGATTAAACGGTTAAAAAGTCATCCAGAGTTTGAGCACACCATGCAAAAGATTAAAGATCAGTTTTGGGAAAATCAGCGTAAACTGAGCAAGTCGCTAGAGGCTAAAGGGCTGATTTAATCAATGATTTATGGTTCTAGCTAGACAAAATCCAATCAATGGCACTTATAAAAACATCAATAAACCGGCGTTCCTTTTTGAAAACCTCTGTCGCAACAGGGGGAGGGCTGGTACTTGGCTTCAGCTGGCTAGCTTCTTGCCAAACAGCCGGGGAGGATCCTCCACTGACTATACCTGAAGAATGGTTTGAAATAAATGGCTTCTTAAAAATTGGAGAGAATGGTGTGGTTACCATTATGTCTCCTAATCCTGAAGGCGGACAAAATATCAAGACATCTATGCCGATGATTGTGGCGGAAGAATTGGATATAGATTGGAAAAATGTCATAGTCGAGCAAGCCCCTTTGAATACGGAGCTTTACGATCGCCAATTTATTGGTGGGAGTCAGGCGATTCGACGCGCTTGGCCAGGTCTTCGGATGGCTGGCGCATCGGCCCGGCAAATGCTAAGGGAGGCGGCAGCGCAAGCCTGGGAAGTACCCGCAGCAGAAATCACCACCGCAGCTGGCGTATTATATCATCAACAAAGCGGTAAATCAGCTGGCTACGGTGAAATGGCCTCAGCAGCAGCACAACTACCGGTCCCCGAAGAGGTACAATTAAAAGAACTAAAGGATTTTAACATCATTGGTACTTCTCGCAAAAACGTAGATGGGCTAAAGATTGTAACGGGGCAACCTTTATTTGGAATAGACTACCAGCGTGAAGGCCAATTAATAGCCATGATTACCCATCCGCCTGCCTTTGGATTGAAATTGAAAGCAGTGGATGATTCGGCGGCCAAAACTATGCCCGGGATCAAGGCTGTTTTCAAAATTAAAGTATTTGAAGAAGCCTATGAAAAACAGTTTTTTGATACCTGTACGTTCAACGAACTAGTAGTGGTAGTCGGCAACTCTACTTGGGAAGTAATGAATGCCAAGAAGGCGCTGAAAATCGATTGGGAGCCCATATCTGATTCATCTCATATCATGAATCGTTTTGGTAGAAAGCAAACTATCACTGTTCCTGCAGGATTGGAAAACACGACCAACCATCTCGCAAAAATGGCCGAAATGGCCGCGAAACCAGGAACCGTCCGACGCAAGGACGGGGATCCAGAAACGGCTTTCAAAAAGGCAGCCAAGATGATCGAACGTACCTATACCGCCCCTTTTCTGGCTCATAACTGCATGGAACCCATGAACTTCTTTGCTCACGTTACGGAGGAAAAGGCCGAGTTGGCTGGGCCACTGCAGAAGCCAGAATTGACGGAACAAGCATTGTCCGCCCGCCTGGGCATATCGGTAGAAAATATCGACATCCAGATGACGCGCTTGGGAGGGGGATACGGACGGCGATCCTATGCGCATTGGCTCATTGAGGCCGCCCTCATTTCCCAGCAAGTAAATGCCCCTATTAAGCTCATCTATACTCGAGAAGACGACATGACGGCAGGTATTTATCGTTCCACTTACCGGGCTACTTACCGCGCTGCACTAGATGCTGATAATAATTTGACCGCTTTTCATGTCAATGCTGGCGGTGTTCCCGAAAGTCCATTGTATGCGAATCGCTTCCCCGCTGGAGCAGTAGATAATTACCTCGCCGAGGACTGGGCCATTGATACCAACCTTACCATCGGGTCTTTCCGGGCTCCAAGGTCTAATTTCATCGCCTGCGCGGAGCAATCTTTTTTGGATGAAGTGGCGGAAGTAGCGGGGAAAGATCCCTTTGATTTCCGCTTAGAACTCCTAGACCGCGCTAATAAAAGCCCCGTCGGTGATAATAACGACTACGACGCCTCTCGTTATGCAGGTGTGCTAGAATTAGTACGGGAAAAATCAGATTGGGGGAAAGAAACATCCGATGTCCATCGAGGTGTTTCCGTATATTTCTGTCACAATTCTTATGCTGCGCAAGTACTAGATTTGACTATTGAAGCAGGTAAAGCTGTTATTCAAAAGGTGCACTGTGCCGTGGACTGTGGAATTGTGGTCAATCCGGATGCTGCAGCTAATCTGGCAGAAGGAGCTATTGTAGATGGCATCGGCAATGCCCTCTATGGTTCTCTGACCTTCAATGAAGGGGTACCTGATAAGAACAATTTTCATACCTATCGCATGATTCGGATGAGTGAAGCACCCAAGGCCATTGATATCCATTTCGTACAAAACGAGATTGATCCAACGGGCCTAGGCGAGCCCACATTTCCACCCATTTTCGCCGCTGTAGCCAATGCCTTGTACAAAGCTACTGCGAAGCGATTTTACAATCAGCCTTTTCTCAACGGGGAAGAGGTCTTGGGCTAATTAGTTTAAGACATCAGAAGATTCACGGAGCAGTACCTGACCACTTCTAATATCTAACAAACCAAATCGTATTTCATCTACTTCATTCTTATACATCACTATTATGGCAATTTTCAATCTGACTATCAACGAAAAAAAACAGCAAGTAGAAGTTGACCCTACCACCCCTATACTTTGGGTGCTCCGAGATCATCTCGAATTGGTAGGAACAAAATATGGCTGCGGCATAGCCCAATGTGGTGCTTGCACCATTCATCTCGATGGGGTAGCGATGCGTTCTTGCCAACTACCCGTTTCGGCAGTGGGGGAGCAGGCCATCACTACGATCGAAGGCTTATCGGAAAAAGGAGACCATCCGGTGCAAAAAGCCTGGCTCGAACACGATGTGCCGCAATGTGGTTACTGCCAAGCCGGACAAATCATGAATGCTAGCGCATTTTTGAAAACTAATCCTAATCCGAGTGATGCGGAGATTGATGCAGCGATGAATGGCAACCTATGCCGTTGTGGTACCTACACTCGGATTAAGGCGGCCATCAAAACGGCTGCCAATACTTAATCAACGCATCCTTAGTAGTTTGACAGAAATAAATGACTCATTTTTTCTCCGTCTCTTCATTCAAAAAGCAACAAAATGACCTTAATAAAAACATCCTATAATCGACGCTCTTTTTTGAAGACTTCTGCCGCAACGGGAGGCGGTATGGTGCTCGGCTTCAGCTGGCTCGCTTCCTGTCAATCTCCTGCGGCAGAAGAAACGCTAGTCCTACCAGAAGAATGGTTTGAGATCAACGCCTATCTCAAAATTGGGGACAATGGAGTAGTTACGATTTTATCCCCTAACCCAGAATTTGGTCAGAATGTCAAAACCTCCATGCCTATGATTATAGCCGAGGAGCTGGACGTAGACTGGAAAAATGTACTCGTGGAACAAGCCCATTTCAATGCCGATATATATAAAGCTACCAACCAATTCTCAGGTGGGAGCCAGGGTATTAGGCGAGGGTGGCAAGGATTGCGAATGGCTGGGGCGACAGCTCGGCAGATGTTGCGCGAAGCAGCAGCGAAAGCCTGGCAAGTGCCTGTAGATGAGATCACCACCGAGGCTGGCGTTTTATACCATAAGAGCAGTGAGCAATCAGTAGGTTATGGTGAGATGGCCGCCGCCGCCGCTCAGGTTCCTGTTCCAGAAGAGGTAAAATTAAAGGAAGTCAAGGATTTCAAAATCATCGGTACTTCTCGTAAAAATGTAGATGGCGTTAAGATCGTCACCGGACAGCCGATGTTCGGCTTGGACTATAGCAAGGAAGGAACATTGATTGCCATGATTGCCCATCCGCCTGCCTTTGGCATGAAGCTTAAGTCAGTAGATAATTCTGCGGCTAAACAGATGCCGGGGATTAAAGATATTTTCACGATTAAAACCCTGGAGGAAGGTTACGAAAGGGGCGGATTTGACACCAATACGTTCCCAGAACTAGCCGTAGTGGTCGGCACCTCCACTTGGGAAGTAATGAATGCCAAAAAAGCGCTACAACTGGAATGGGAATCTTTCTCCGATCATACGGTTACGGTAAATGGCTGGGGTGGAAAAGAGGAAGTGAAAATACCTGCCGGATTAGAAAATACGACTGACCATCTGGCAAAGATGGCAGAATTAGCGGCAAAACCGGGCAAAGTGAGCCGTAAAGACGGAGACCCCGAGGCTGCTTTCAGAAATGCTGCTCAAGTGATTGAGCGTACCTATACCGCTCCCTTCTTGGCGCACAACTGTATGGAGCCCATGAACTTTTTTGCCCATGTAGAAGGGGATAAAGTTCAGCTAGCTGGTCCGATACAAGGGCCGTCGGTTCTCGAGCAAACCGTATCGGCTCGACTCGGCGTACCCATCGAGAATATAGAAATTGAATTGACTCGAATGGGTGGAGGCTTCGGACGTAGAGCTTATGGCCATTACATCGTAGAAGCGGCGCTTATTTCCCAAAAAATGAACGCGCCGATCAAATTGATGTATACCAGAGAGGATGATATGACATTTGGTATTTATCGTCCAGCTTATTACGCCACTTACCGCGCAGCATTGGATGAAAACAATGAATTGACTGCCATACATATAAAAGGTGGTGGTGTTCCAGAAAGTCCAGTATTTGCCAACCGCTTTCCCGCTGGTGCAGTAGACAATTACCTAGCAGAGGAATGGGCCATTGAATCCAATATTACCATTGGGGCATTTCGGGCACCTCGCTCCAACTTCATTGCCGGAGCGGAGCAATCCTTCCTCGATGAAGTAGCGGAAGCTGCCGGTAAAGATCCCATTGATTTCCGTTTGGCTTTATTGGAGCGCGCTACGAATGATCCTGTCGGTGAAGAGAATCAATACGACCCCGAACGCTATGCTGGCGTACTCAAACTTGTTAAAGAGAAGTCCAATTGGGGCGGACAGGAACAAGCCCAGCTCCAACGTGGGGTAGCCGCCTATTTTTGCCATAATACCTATGCCGCACATGTGCTAGACCTGACTATCGAAGACGGAAAACCAGTAGTCCAAAATGTTTGTTGTGCGCTGGATTGTGGCATTGTCGTCAATCCGGATGCGGCGGCTAATATGGCGGAAGGAGCCATTATTGACGGGGTAGGAAATGCCTTATTCGGTGCCATGACCTTCAAAGATGGCGTACCCGAAAAGAATAACTTCCATACTTATCGAATGATAAGAATGAGTGAAGCCCCAAAGGCTATTGATGTACATTTTGTGGAAAATGAAATAGACCCGACAGGTATGGGAGAACCACCATTCCCGCCAATTTTCGGGGCCATGGCCAATGCACTCTACAAAGCAACCGGCAAGCGTTCCTATCACCAGCCTTTCTTAGGTGATAAGAATGTGTTGGGATAGTAAATTGAATCTGCTGATGCCTGGTATTCATCAGCAGATTCTCTTACTTGATCAATGAAGCGGACCGATCGATCAGCTCTTTTAAATAGTCAGTTTCAGCCGGACTTGGCATCACCAAAGGTGGGCGTACATCGCCAGCCCCTCTTCCTATCCATTCCGCCCCCGCTTTGATCAAACTAACGGCATAGCCTTTTTTCTTACTTCTCAATCTGACAAAAGGAATGAAAAATTCTTTTAGAATTTGTTCCACTACCACCTTATTCCCCGCTCGAAGTGCTTTATAATAATAGAGGGCTAGATCGGGAACGAAATTAAAAACAGCCGAGGAATACGTATTGACCCCAATAGACAAATAGGCCTCTGAAATAATTTCTGCCGTTGGAACACCACCAATATAAACCAGGCGATCCCCCACTGTCTTAATGGTATCATTGAGGTCTTGCATATTACCGGTGCCATCTTTTAGGCCAATTAAATTGGGACAAGCGTCCGCCAATTCCTTGATATGAGTAGCGGATAAAATTCCATTGGATCGATTGTAATAAATGACGGGTAATGAGGTGCTATCTATGATTGCCTTCGCATAAGCCACCGCCCCTTCCGGCGGACAGCCTGTCAAATAGGGAGGCATCAGCAATAAGCCATCAATTCCCGCCTCTTCTGCTATCCTCGCCAGCTCAATCGCTTCAGGAATGCTACGCCCTACACTGGAGATGACCGGCATTTTACCCTTGACAATAGAAGTGGCAGAATTAACAATCTGGCGATACTCATGCTGGGATAGAGAAAAGAATTCACCGGTTCCTCCTGCTACAAAGACTGTCGATATTTCATGTGAAATAAACCATTTCAGTCTTTCACAATAGCTGTCCTTATCGAAATTTCCGGCCGCATCCATGTCAGTAATAGGAAAAGACAGGAGGCCGTCGCTTAGCGAGTTTCTAATTTCTTGAAAGTTCATTTTTTGTTTTGTTTTGAAGGGTCTTCTTAGTGGCTTATAACCGGTTTTTTTGCCCCACTCTTCGCTTTTCGTCACTGCTTAAAGCTGTACTATACCGTTTAGAAAAACCAATTGACCCAAAATACGACTTCTCTAATTCCGGCAGACAAAAAAACATTTTATTATCCGTTTATACTATACTTACTCGCTAACTTTTTTATTTTCCGCGACGGTTTTTGAGACAACCAATGAAGATGAAATACCCATTCCTGTACTGTTTACTCCTATTTTCCCCATTCGGCGGTAAAATAACAGGACAGCCCAATTTTTATAGGGAGGCTATTTTTCACAACCTGACCGTAGATGATGGTCTAGGGCATAGAACCGCCAATGCCATCATACAGGATCATGATGGATATCTCTGGATCGGTACAAATAATGGTTTGAATCGATACGATGGCCACCATATGACGGTTTTCAGAAGAGATATACATCATCCATTTAGCCTACCTGGCAATCGCATTGCAAAACTCTTGATTAGCAAAGAAGGGAGACTTTGGATTATTACGGAATCGGGTAAGCTTTGTTGGTACGAATCCGCTCGGGATCGATTTATTCCCTTCCATCTAACCCATCGCGAAGAAATACAACGCATTCGTGATATTACTGAAGATGAGCAAGGAAACCTCTGGATATTGACCAGTCAAAACGAGGTCTATAAATCAACTGACGAGCAGTCAGTCTTAATAAAACAACTCACCGATACAAAGCAAATAATCAGTGGAATAATCAGCAGTGCCCAAAATACTTTATGGGTAGAAATTTTCAACGGAGGCATACGCCAATATACTATCGAGGGTGACAGCTTATCGCTTCAGCAAGATTTTGCAGCTTTAGGTTCCTTGCGTATAATTGAAAGTACAGGTAACAAAGTTTGGTTCTCTAAAAATCATAAAATTTATGCATCAGACCTTGAGGCAGGAGTCTGCACCATCAAAGAATTTTGCGATTTACAGCTGGTCCTTCCAATGGTGAAAGGGGCGATTCGATCGGTTCAATTGGACAAGAAGGGACGGGTATGGGTAGCCATCAATGGTTTTGGTTTGGTGCAGTTAAAGCAGGAAGGTCGCCAGTTTTCTTACCAGCATTATCCCGGCACTTCCAAAATAGGAAGAGGACTAGGGAATAATCATATCATGGACTTATACATTGACAAATACAATGTATTGTGGGTGGGTAGCCAGGCGGGGGTGTTTTCTAATTATCTAAACCAAAAGCCGTTCTACCAGATAAGTAAGGCAGAGGGTCAAGAAGAAAGTTTGATCAATAATATTGTACATGCCATCCACCGAAATCAATACCTGTGGATTGGTACCCGAGATGGGCTATCTGTTATTGATACCAGTAAACATCAATTCTATAATTATAAAAGAGTTTCCGGCAGGACTATCGATCAAGATGAAGGAGGTATTTCTTGTTTCTTAGAGGATTCCAAAGGTAATTTATGGATAGGAACAAATGACGCAGGACTTTTCAAAGTAAAAAATCCGCATGAACCAGCTAAGCTTACTTTTCTTCCTGTAGCCTCAGATTATTCACCCCATTCCCGCTTACTCAGCAACAGTATTGTCGATCTGGTAGAAGATGATTGGGGACGCATTTGGGTGGGTACTGATACAAAAGGCATCTACATCCTCGATCCTCCCTCTAGGTCTGGTCAGGGTTATTATGATTTCAAACAGGTCTTAGGTGATGGATTACTTACTAATTTGTACAAAGATCCTTTTGAAAATACAATTTGGGCAGGTTCATGGCGGCGAGGAGTAATTAAAATTAGCTTGACCTCTCCAGCACAACAGGAGATAAGTTACTTTCAACGAGAGGAAAATAATCGTAACAGCCTTAGCTATAATCATGTTAATCCCATGATTAAAACTGATCCAAAAACACTTTGGGTGGGTAGCATTGGTGGGGGGCTCAATAAGATGACTTTCATCTCCCAAGATAGCGTGGTGTTTCAGCATTTCACTACGCATAATGGTTTATCAGACAATACTATTCACTCTATATTGGGGGACCATGCAGGGCACCTTTGGCTAGGAGGAACAGGGCTGACCCGATTTGATCCAGAGCAGGAAAAAACGATTCACTATGATACCCATGATGGTTTACAAAGCAATCTATTTATCATAAACTCAGCCTTCAAGGATAGTATTGGGCGGCTTTATTTTGGTGGCCCTTATGGATTAAACTTCTTTACTCCTTCAGCTATTCAAAAGGAAGAAAGTTATCCAGATGTCGTCTTAAGTGGGCTGAAAATATTGGATCAAAAGATTAGCGTTGGAGAAAAGGTCAACGGTAGAATTATATTAACGAAGGCACTCAATCAAAGTGCCCAGATGCTGATTAAGGAAAAAGAAAATGATCTTACCTTTGATTTTCTAACCATCCACAGCGCAACCCCCTCCAAAAACCAGCTACAATATCGCCTCAAAGGTCTACAGGAAGATTGGGTTACGGTAGACCGATCCCAAGCTTCCATTACCTATTCCAATCTTGATCCGGGGCATTATACGTTTCAACTGAGGGCAAGCAATGGAGATGGTATATGGAATCCGAATACAAAGAATCTACAAATAGAAATTCAACCTTATTGGTACAAAACCAATTGGGCTTATGGGGGCTATATTCTCTTGTGCCTAGCGCTGTTGTGGCTCTTTCGTCGCACTATCTTGGTGCAAAATAATTTGCGGAATGACTTAAAGTTTGCTCAAATGGAAATCCAAAAGGACCAAGAGCTGGCAGAGATTAAGACACGTTTTTTCGACAATATTACGCATGAACTTCGAACCCCTTTAACCCTCATTAAAGGGCCAATTGAAGAATTGCTGACCAACCAGAAGATCTTAGGAGATGTAAGAAAGAACTACTATTATATCATTCATCAAAATGCTCAAAAGTTATTTTATCTCGTCAATCGTTTACTCGACTTTAGAAAAGCCGAATCTGACTATTTTCAATTGGAGGCTGCTGAAGATGAAATCGTTCTTTTCGCAGAAGAAATCTATTTAGCCTTTCAGCAGTTAGCGCAAGAAAAGGGCATTAAATACTCCTTTGAAAAAGAGGCTGCCCGACTTCCTTTGTTCTTTGATAAAGAAAAAATGGAAATCGTACTGTACAATTTACTGTCCAATGCTTTTAAATACAGTACAAAGGGAGACGAAATCAAGCTGAGGATTGAGCAAGAAGAGACAAACTGCCTTATAACCGTATCAGATACGGGTAAAGGGATGTCTCAGGACAAAGTAGATCAAATTTTTGATCGCTTTTATCAAATTGCGAAAACAGAATCTACTGATATTTTAGGCACAGGAATAGGCTTATCTATGGTCAAAAACATCATAGATTTACACCAGGGAACGATTCAAGTGGAAACAGCATTAGGGCAGGGTAGTTGTTTCTGTTTGCGATTACCATTAGGTAGCCAGCATTTAGAGGCCAGGCAGATCGTCAATAATAGGAAAGATAGTGAACGGCTGGAGCATTATCAAGTACAGGAATTCGAGAAAGAAACACCAAACTACGCGGAGGGGAAAACACAGCAATTACTTATCGTAGAGGATAATCAAGAAATTAGAGCTTTTATCAAAGCTATTTTCATGGATCAGTTCCTAATTCAAGAAGCGGCTAATGGGGTAGAAGGTTTAGCGGTCATCGAAAAACATCCACCGGATATTATCATTAGCGATATCATGATGGATCAAATGGATGGTATAACCTTCTGTAAAAGGGTAAGAGATAACCCTAGCTATGCCCATATCCCCTTTATTTTATTGACTGCTAGAACTTCGAATATCTACCAAGTAGATGGACTCGACTCTGGTGCGGATGCCTATATTACCAAGCCCTTTAATGCACAAGTTTTAAAAGCGCAAGTCGAGAATTTACTCAAGCTGAGGATTGCACTAAAAACCTATTATGCGAATAGAATTACCTTGGGTCCGAAAAAGATTGAGGTAAATACCGAAGAAGTGTTTTTTTTAGAATCGCTAATCGAGCATATAGAGCAGGGAATTGAAGAAAACTTGACCGCCGAAAAATTAGCAGCCTCCATGTCGATGAGCCATTCTACCCTTTATCGTAAGATCAAAAGTTACACAGGAGAATCTATCAACTCCTTCATCCGCTCTATTCGTTTGAAGCAGGCTGCTAATTTGCTAGTCGATTCTGATTTAAACATCTCCCAAGTAGCCTATAAGGTTGGATTCTCCGATATCAATTACTTTGGTAAGTGCTTCAAGCAACAATTCCACATGAGTCCTTCCGCTTTTATCAAATCCGAAGTGGGCAGCCCAAAGTCCTAAATAGTAGGGCTCCCATTCCCACCAATACTACTCTTGACAGATTTGTCTAGACCTTTTGACTGATTTCTACCCATCATATCTTTTTCGATTCTCGAGCTTTGTAAGTGCTCAGACTGGCGTGCATTTACCATTTTTCATCGTTGCGTCAATCTTACACCACTAATTATAAAACTTATCATTTATGAAAAAGCAATACCTACAAAGTACATTTAGGTGTATTCTATTCGGATGCTTACAATTGGTTCTTTTGGGAGGGCTAGCTGCCCAAGAAACTATAAGTGGAACGATCACCTCTGAAGGGGAACCTTTAATTGGTGTAAATATCATCGAAAAAGGAACCTCAAATGGAACAGTCAGTGATGTTGAAGGCAACTATGCTCTCGCTACCAAAAATGCGGGCGCTGTTCTAATTTTCACCTATACCGGCTATAAAGAAGAAGAGATTGAGGTGGCTGGCAGATCCATCATCGACCTAGTGATGTCATTTGATGCTGCCAATCTAGATGAAGTAGTAGTAGTCGGGTTTGGCACCAAGAAGAAAGCGCATCTTACGGGGGCAGCCAGCTCCGTGGAGATGACCGATATCCTAGCCAACCGACCCGTGACCAATACGATCGAAGCCTTGCAAGGTACAGTACCGGGTTTACAAATTACGACGAATTCAGGCCAACCAGGTTCCTCAGGTCTGGGTATTAATATTCGTGGGATGACCTCTATTAATGGTGGTGCCCCACTTATTCTTTTGAATAATGTTCCGGTGACGGTAGAAGACGTCAATCCGCAAGATGTGGAATCCGTAACAGTACTTAAGGATGCTGCTGCAACTTCAATTTATGGAGCTCGTGCAGCCTTTGGAGTG
>Ga0209578_10002777_pt1 | contig 14057 bp, 13 predicted proteins | sample tdAd472_FD_187127 | JGI IMG/M metagenome (GOLD analysis project Ga0209578, IMG submission 187127) | Marine sediment microbial communities from the Atlantic coast under amendment with organic carbon and nitrate - tdAd47.2 (SPAdes)... | ecosystem: Environmental > Aquatic > Marine > Coastal >...
CTGGTAATCGCAGTGGACTATGGTGGCCAGTGGGATATAGCCCGTGCCGCCAGGGAGCTTGCCCGGCGAGTGGCGGCAGGGCAGTTGCAGGCAGACGATATCGACGCTGAGCTGCTGGACAAGCACCTATCCGCCAGCGACCTGCCGCGGCCCGACCTGTGTATCCGTACCGGTGGTGATGCTCGCATCTCCAATTTCATGTTGTGGCAGTTTGCCTATAGTGAACTGTACTTCACCAACACGCTCTGGCCTGATTTTGGTGAGCTGGAGTTTGCCAGGGCGCTGGCGGACTACAGTCGCAGGGAGCGCCGCTTCGGGCTGCGCGACGGCGCGGATCTGGCGGTAAGTGGTGAACGCGATGCTTAGACAGCGAGTTATTACCGCGTTGATTATGGCCGGGGTGTTTCTCGCTGCAGTGGTTTTTCTCCCCTTTGTGGGGCTGGCCCTGCTCTTTGCAGTGCTGGTGCTGGCTGGTGGCTGGGAGTGGTCCCGGCTGGCGGGCTGGCAGTCACCCCTGGCCAGAGGGTTCTTTGTGCTGGTGTTGGCAGCGGCGCTGGCGGGGCTCTATGTCCATTGCCAATTCGATACCGAGCCGACGCGCGAGAGCGTGCAGCCTGTTCTGGGTCTGGCCTGCCTGTGGTGGTCCTTCGCTCTGCTTTGGGTCAAGGGCTACCCCCGTAGTGCGGTGATGTGGGGTACCCGGCTGATGCGCAGTGTGATGGGCCTACTCATTCTGGCCCCTGCCTGGACTGCAGCCCTGTATTTGCTCAGCTATCCGCGCGGCGGCCTACTGATGGTTATTCTGGTTGTGGTGGTTGCTGCGGCTGACGTTGGTGCCTATTTTGCAGGCAAAACATTCGGCAAACACAAGCTGGCGCCCGAGGTCAGTCCGGCCAAAACCTGGGAAGGGTTCTGGGGCGGGGCTGTGGCAGTGGCACTGATTGCCGTGCTGCTCTGGTACCTTCTGCCCGCCCGGGGGGCGCACATCTCACTGCCTGCGGTTTTTGCGGTGTTGTTGGCAACCAGTATGGCGTCAGTCGTAGGTGATCTTACCGTGAGCATGGTCAAGCGACAGAGTGGCACCAAGGACAGCGGCAGTCTCCTGCCGGGCCACGGTGGCGTGCTCGACCGCCTCGACAGTCTCAGTGGTGCGGCGCCAGTGTTTGCCCTGGGCCTGCTCCTGGTGGGGTGGTAATGGCCGCGCCCCGTCTGGTCAGTGTGCTGGGGTCTACCGGCTCCATCGGCGTTAGCACGCTGGATGTGATCGCCAGGCATCCACAGGACTTTGCCGTTTACGCGCTGGCTGCGCACAGTTCGGTAGACAGCATGCTCGAGCAGTGCCTGCAGCACCGTCCAAAGTATGCCGTGATGATGGATCAGGACAGCGCAGAGCGCTTGCAGAAAAAACTACCGGCTGCCTGCGGTACGGAGGTTTTGCACGGAGAGGACGCGCTGGCAAGCGTCGCCAGCGCGGCTGAAGTAGACAGCGTCATGGCGGCTATAGTGGGCGCTGCCGGCCTCCCTTCAACGCTTGCAGCGGCTCGCGCCGGCAAGACCGTGTTGCTGGCGAACAAGGAGTCGCTGGTGATGGGTGGACATCTGCTGATGCAGGCCGTTCGCGAATCTGGCGCCAGGTTGCTACCGATAGACAGTGAGCACAATGCCATTTTCCAGTGCATGCCGGTTGATGAGCAGGCCCGCCCCGGTCGCGACGGAGTCAGTAAAGTGCTGCTTACGGCGTCAGGCGGACCGTTCCGTACCTGGACCGGGGAGCAGATGCGTGAGGCAACGCCCGATCAGGCCTGCGCACACCCCAATTGGTCCATGGGACGCAAAATATCTGTGGATTCCGCCAGCCTGATGAACAAGGGGCTGGAGTTTATCGAAGCATGCTGGATTTTCGACCTGAGTCCGGAGCTGGTGGACGTGGTGGTCCACCCGCAGAGCATTATTCATTCCATGGTGCAGTACCTGGATGGTTCGGTGCTGGCGCAACTGGGGAACCCGGATATGCGCACCCCCATTGCCTATGGCCTGGGCTGGCCTAAGAGACTGGCCTCGGGAGTCGCTCCGCTGGATCTGGTGGCCACCGCCAGGCTGGATTTTGCCGCGCCGGATGAGAGCCGCTTCCCCTGCTTGAGACTGGCCCGTGAGTCGGTGGCTGCGGGCGGTACGGCAATGGCCGTTTGCAATGCCGCCAATGAGGTGGCCGTGGCGGCGTTTCTTGGCGGGCGCATCCGCTTTACCGACATCCCCGTGCTGATTGAAGGGGTGCTGGAACAGCTGCCCGCCGTTGAACCGACAACGCTGGCCGTGGTCGAAACGGCAGATAACGAGGCGCGCGCGCTAGCCGCAGCGCTGCTGGTGGACATGACCGGTCAACCTTTGGAAGTAACACTCGCCTGATGGATATGCTGTACACAATCGCTATTACCTTAGCCACGCTGGCTGTACTTGTCGCCGTGCACGAATACGGGCACTTCTGGGTAGCGCGCAAGTGCGGAGTGAAAGTGCTGCGTTTTTCCATTGGATTCGGCAAGTCGCTGGCCAGTTGGAAGGACCAGCAGGGCACCGAGTACAGTGTGGCTGCGATCCCTCTGGGCGGCTATGTGAAGATGCTGGACGAGCGTGAGGGGGAGGTACCTGAAGAGCTGTTGCAGCAGGCCTTCAACCGCAAGCCGGTGTTGCAGCGTATTGCAGTGGTGGCTGCGGGCCCCCTGGCTAACCTGATTCTCGCGGTCCTTGCCTACTGGTTCCTGTTTATGGCTGGCGAAAGTGGCTACGCGCCGGTCATCGGCAAGGTCGAGCAGGGCTCTATTGCTGACGTTGCGGGCCTGGAGGCAGGGCAGGAAATACTGGCTGTGGATGGCCAGAGTACTCCTACCCGCCAGGCGCTGGGCTTCGCCCTGCTGGACCGCATTGGCGATACCGGCTCGATACATTTTTCGGTGCGGTATCCCGGCTCGGAGATGGTGTATGAGTCTGAGGCGGTGATCGAGCGCTGGCTGTCAGACCACGAACAGCCGGATCTTTTCGGCGGCCTGGGGCTGGCTATGTACCGCCCGGCGGTGCCACCGGTGATTGAGGAGGTTGTGGCTGACAGTCCCGCGTCGCGAGCTGGACTGCAAAGTGGCGACCGCATACTCAGTGCTGACAGCGAGGCGATGAACAGCTGGATGGACTGGGTGGAGCATGTTCGCGCCAGGCCAGGGCAGCTTGTCACCCTTGAATTCGAACGTGAGGGGCAGCTGATGCGGGCCGACATCACGCCTGAGCCCGTTCGCGGGGAGGGCGGTGAGGAATTTGGCCGTGTAGGTGTCAGCGTAGTGCCCCCGGCAATGCCTGAAGAGCTGATCCGTCAATTTGACCGGGGGCCGGTAGAGGCGGCGGGAGCGGCGCTGGTGCGCACCTGGGACCTGATTGGCTTCACAGTGAACTCCATCAAGAAGATGGTGATGGGGCTGATATCGCCAAAAAACTTGAGTGGTCCTATCACCATTGCTAAAGTGGCGTCCGCCTCGGCCAAGTCCGGCCTGGAGTCGTATATCGGCTTTCTGGCCTTGCTCAGTGTCAGTCTTGGCGTGCTCAACCTTTTACCCATTCCCGTGCTGGATGGCGGGCACTTGCTGTTTTACACCATAGAGCTATTGGCGGGCCGGCCGGTACCTGAGAAAATACAGGCTTTTGGTTACCAGTTGGGGCTGTTTCTGGTTCTGGGAATGATGATGCTGGCCCTTTATAACGATTTTACCCGTCTGTAGTGTGCCCCCAGCGTGGCAATAACAATACTCTCAGGCGGGCCCGTTGGTTGATTGAATTTTGATGAGACGACTTTCCAAATATCTCGCGTTGGTGACGATTCTATGGATGCCTCTGGTCTCCGCAGAAACGTTTATCATCTCTGACATACGCGTGGAGGGGTTGCAGCGGATCTCTGCCGGCAGCGTGTTTGCCGCACTCCCCGTGGGGGTGGGCGATGTGGTGGATGAGTATGCGATTCGCGCATCTGCCCGCAGCCTTTTTGCCACCGGCAATTTTGATGATATCCGCATTGGCCGCGACGGCAATGTGCTGGTAGTGGTGGTGGCCGAACGGCCCAGCATCAGTGAAATAAATATCGATGGCAACAAGGCGATTGAAACCGAGGCGCTGCTGGATGGACTCAAGGGCGCCGGGCTGGCTATAGGCCAGGTGTTTCAGCGCTCTACCCTGGAAGGCATGCAAATGGAGCTGCAGCGGCAGTACGTGCAGCAGGGGCGTTATGACGCAGCTATCGAAACAGAAGTGTTACCCGAACCGCGCAACCGGGTGACCATCAATATCGATGTCGACGAGGGCACCGTCGCTGCTATCAAGCACATCAACGTGGTGGGTAACGAAGTCTTCGATGACGAGGAGCTCGACGAGATATTTGAGCTCAAGACCACCGGCTGGCTTTCGTTTTTCACCAATGACGACAAGTATTCCAAGGAAAAGCTGACCGGCGACCTGGAAACCCTGACCTCCTACTACATGGACCGCGGTTACCTGCAGTTCCGGATCGACTCCACCCAGGTGTCTGTGTCGCCCAACAAGGAAGAGGTGTACATCACCGCCAATGTTACCGAGGGCGAAAAGTTCACGGTGGGCGAGGTGGACTTGTCCGGCGACCTGGTGCTCCCGGAGGAGGACCTGCGACGGTTCCTGTTGGTGGCCGAAGGGCAGACTTTCTCCCAGCAGCTGGTTACCTCGACGGAGGAATACCTTACCCGTCGGCTTGGCAATGAGGGCTACAATTTCGCCAAAGTCACGGGCGTCCCTGAGATCGCCGAGGATGGTAACGTGGTGTCGATGAAGTTTTTTGTCGACCCGGGTAAGCGCACCTACGTTCGTCGTATCAGTTTCAAGGGCAACCAGAAGACGGCCGACGATGTGCTGCGACGGGAAATGCGCCAGATGGAGAGTGCGCCGGCCTCTGCTTCCAGTATTGAGCAATCCCGTATTCGCCTCGAGCGCCTTGGTTATTTCAGCCGCGCCACGGTGGAAACGCCGCAGGTCCCCGGTCACGACGATCTTATCGACGTTGAATTCGAGGTGGAGGAGCAGTCCTCCGGCAGCATCGGCGCCAGCTTCGGTTATGCGCAGGATGCCGGCCTTATCCTCGGCCTGAATCTGCAGCAGGACAACTTCATGGGTACCGGCAAGCGCGTGGGCATTGCCCTGAACTCGTCGCGGTACCAGGACCTGTATAACTTCAGCTACACCAACCCCTACTTCACCGAAGATGGCGTAAGCCGGGGTTTCAATGTGTTCTACCGCTCCACCGACCTGTCTGAGGTGAACGTGGCCAGCTATACCACGGACACCTTTGGTGCAGCGCTCAACTTTGGTTATCCAATCAAGGAAACACAGCGGCTGGGCTTCAGCTTTGGTGTGTCCAATACTGAAATTACCGCCGGTCGATTCGCCGTGCAGGAAATCAAGGCCAGCCCCCGGTTGATTGATGGTCTGAATTCCTGGTTCGACAGTACTGAGATATTCGATGAGAACGGTGTGCGTTTAGGGTGGGATGGGCCGGAGGTGGTGGAGCCGATTCAGGATATACCGCCCGAATACCTCAGCATTCCCGACGAACCCGGTTTTCTGGATGAAAATGGCGACAAGTTCACCAACTGGACCATTACTTCCAGTTGGAGCCAGTCCACGCTGAACCGTGGGCGTATGGCGACACGGGGCGCCGCCAACTCGATTTCCCTGGAAGTGGCGATGCCGGCGTCAGACCTGGAGTTCTACAAACTCAATTACCGCGGTGAGATTTTCTTCCCGATCCGTGGGGCCTGGACGCTCAGGTTGCGGGGTGAGCTGGGCTACGGTGATGGCTACGGTGACACCACCGAGTTGCCGTTTTACGAGCACTTCTACGCCGGCGGTTTCGGCTCTGTGCGCGGCTATGAGAGCAACACTCTGGGTCCTCGCTCCACTCCCGCGGAACTGTACGATTTCCGCCAGGCCGTCACTGCAGTTGACGAGAACGGCCAGCCCGCAGCGCTGGGAGACCAGGGCTATGTAGGGCGTGATGGCAAATTGACCTTTCAAACGGTGCGCGATGACCCCGATCCCTTTGGTGGCAATGTGCTCATTGAAGGCAGTGCCGAGCTGTTGTTCCCGCTGCCCTTCATCAAGGACCGCAGTAAACTTCGCTCTGCTTTCTTCGTTGATGTGGGCAACGTGTTCAACACCAAATGTTCTGCCTCGCAGATCAACTGTTTCGACGTGGACGCCGACGAGCTGCGCTACTCGGTGGGCGTAGGGGTAACCTGGATTACCGGTTTTGGTCCTATGACCTTCAGCCTCGCCAAACCGCTCAATGCGGGCGATGACGACGAGGAAGAGGCCTTCCAGTTCACCCTTGGCCGCGGATTCTGATTTTTTTAGCGATAACCTGGAGATAGACGTGATTAGATTGTTGAAAGTGACGCTCGCCGCCCTGGCGTTTACCCTGCCTTCCCTGGCCCTGGCCCAGGGCAAGATTGCGGTGGTTAATCTGCAGGAGGCCATTCTGCAGACGGATGTTGCGCAGAAGCGCCTGTCCGAAGTGCGTAATCAGGAGGATTACAAGTCCGATAAAGCCGAGTTCGACAAGCTCAAGAAAGAGTTTGATGAGTTGGTGAAGGGCTTCCAGAAAGATGCTGCCGTTATGAGCCAGGAGCAACAGGTGGCTGCACGCCAGAAACTGGCCAACAAACAGTCTGACCTGGAGCACGTCACCGGAAAGCTGCAGCAGGCAGAGCAGGCAGCGGGTCAGGCTCTGTTACAGGAGATGTCGCCCAAAGTGCAGGAAGTGCTGCGCGGCTTGATCACCACCGAGGGAATTGGCTTGCTTCTGCAACGCTCGTCGGTGATTCATGCGGACGCCGGGTACAGTATCACCGCCAAAGTGACGGACAAGCTGAACCAAATGCCCGCTGAGTAAAGGCATGGTCATTACACTGGGCGAGCTGGCGCAGCGCTTCGGTCTGCAACTGTCAGGCGATGGCAGCCGCTCGGTGAGCGGCCTGGCGACTCTCGCCACAGCTTCCGCGGACCAACTCAGCTTCCTCGCCAACAAGAAGTACGCCAGCCAGCTCGCTCAAACCCGGGCAGCTGCGGTGATTTTGCACCCCGATCTGGTAGACCAGTGCCCTGTCGATACCCTGGCGACACAACACCCCTATGTTGCCTTTGCGCGCATAACCGGCCTGTTCGATCGCTCGCCCGTGCACCCTGCGGGCGTGCACCCGTCTGCCGTGGTTTCGCCGGACGCCAGGGTGGCTGCGGACGCCAGTATTGGGCCCAACGCGGTAGTCGAGGGCGGTGCTGAAGTTGCTGCCGGTGCAGTGGTGGGAGCCAATGCCTATATCGGGCACGGTAGCCGTATCGGCGCCGGCACTCAGCTCAGTCCGGGTGTGGTGATTTACCATGATGTCTGGCTGGGTCAGCGCTGCCGCGTGCACAGCCAGGCGGTCCTGGGAGCGGACGGCTTTGGCTTTGCGCCCGGGCCCGAGGGGTGGGAGAAAATCCATCAGTTAGGCGGGGTGCGCATTGGCGACGATGTGGAAATCGGGGCATGCACAACCATAGACCGTGGTGCCCTGGACCACACGGTTATTGAGGACGGGGCGATCATTGATAACCTGGTACAGATAGCCCACAACTGCCGCATCGGAAAAAATACCGCGATCGCCGGTTGCACGGGTCTGGCCGGAAGCACGATCATAGGCGCTAATTGCACGCTGGCAGGAGGCGTGGGCGTAGTCGGGCACGTTGAGATATGCGATGGGGTGCACGTGACCGGTATGACCATGGTCACTCGTTCCATTACCGAGCCGGGCTCCTATTCCTCTGGCACCCCCATGGCGCCGACCAGAGACTGGCGTAAGAGTGCGGTGCGTTTTTCGCAACTGGAACGCATACAGCAACGTCTGGTTGCAGTGGAAAGGCAACAGCGTTGACCGGGCGGGCGCTATCCGTTCCCGCCGCCCCGGATTAAGGACCCACCCATGATGGACATCGACGAAATTCGCAAATACCTGCCGCACCGGTATCCCTTTCTGCTGGTAGACAGAGTTGTGGAACTGGACCTCGGTAAGTCGATTGTTGCGTACAAGAACCTGACAATTAACGAGCCTTTTTTTGACGGCCACTTCCCCGACAAGCCGGTTTTCCCGGGCGTGCTGCTGGTGGAGGCGATGGCACAGGCGGCGGGTATTCTGGGCTTTAAAAGCATGAACAAGACGCCTGCAGACGGTTCCATCTACTATTTTGTAGGCGCTGACAAACTGCGTTTCAAGCGGCCTTGCGTCCCCGGGGACAGGGTAATGCTTCGCGCCTCTATTGTGTCGGAGCGTCGTGGTATCTGGAAGTTTGACGTGAGCTCCGATGTCGACGGTGAGTTGGCCGCCTCTGCGTCGATTCTCTGCGCCGATCGATGATTCACGAAACCGCCATCGTTGACCCCACAGCGCGCCTTGCTGACGACGTGACGGTGGGCCCCTGGTCCCTGATCGGGGCGGATGTAGAAATTGGTCCCGGAAGCATTATTGAGCCGCATGTGGTGATTCGCGGGCCCGCACAGATCGGCGCCGGCAACCATATCTACCAGTTCTCCAGTATCGGCGAGAGCACTCCGGACCTGAAATACCGCAACGAGCCCACGCGGCTGGTTATAGGCGACAATAATATCATTCGTGAGAACGTCACTATACATCGTGGTACCGTGCAGGACCGCTCGGAAACTACTATCGGTAATGGCAATCTGCTCATGGCATACGTGCATATCGGGCATGATTCAGTGGTCGGCGACCATACCATTCTGGTGAACAACACAGCCCTCGCCGGGCACGTGCACGTGGGTGACTGGGCGATACTCAGCGGCTACACGCTGGTTCATCAGTTCTGCAAGATTGGCGCGCACAGTTTCAGTGGTATGGGCACGGCTATCGGCAAAGACGTGCCCGCCTATGTGACAGTCAGCGGTTCGCCCGCTGAAGCGAAGACGATCAATACTGAAGGTTTGCGGCGACGTGGTTTTTCCGCAGAGGCCATCAGCCAACTGCGTCGCGCCTTCAAGATTCTTTACCGTCAGGGGCTCACCCTGGAGCTTGCCCTGCAGCGTCTGGAAACCATGCTGCGTGAAACGCCGGAGGTGCAGGTGCTGATTGACTCGGTGCGCGCCTCGGAACGCGGCATCGTTCGCTAGAAATGGCCCGGCGCTGCCTGCGTATAGGCGTGCTCGCCGGAGAAGCCTCCGGTGACATTCTGGGTTCGCGCGTACTGGCCGCGCTGCGAGACCAGTGTGACGAACTGGTTGTGGAGGGGATAGGCGGCCCGTTGATGGCTGAGCAGGGGCTGGAAAGCCTGTATCCCATGGAGCGCCTGTCGGTGATGGGCTTCGTTGAGCCACTGAAGCGTCTGCCTGAATTGCTGCGTATCCGCAGCGGTGTCTACCGGTACTTTCGCGACAATCCCCCGGATTTTTTTCTGGGCATAGATTCCCCTGATTTCAATTTGCAACTTGAGTGCAAACTGCGTGCATGCGGCATTCCCACTGCGCATTTGGTCAGTCCTTCCGTATGGGCCTGGCGGCAAGGGCGAATGCGCAAGATAAAACGCGCGGTCGATTTGATGTTATGCCTGTTTCCTTTTGAAACCGCGATTTACCGTGATCATGACGTACCGGTGCGTTTTGTTGGTCATCCGCTGGCGGATGAGTTGCCGGCGCGTGTGGAGGCAAGCGTTGCCAGGGTGGAGCTCGGGCTGCATCCGCCGGGTCGCTTGCTGGCGCTGCTTCCCGGAAGCCGGGGAGGGGAGGTGCGCCTGCTGGCCCCTTTGTTTTTGCAGGCTGCCCGCCTGCTTTGGCAGCGACACCCCTCGCTCACCTTCGTGATCCCGGCTGCCAACGAAGCCCGCGAAGCGGAGCTGCGCAGCATGCTACAGGACCAGGCGGATCTGCCGGTGACGCTGGTAAGCGGGCGTTCGCGGGAGGTCATGGCTGCAGCAGACGCTATCCTGCTGGCCTCCGGTACGGCCACGCTGGAAGCGGCTCTGCTCAAACGCCCGATGGTGGTTGCCTACCGCATGGCTGCTTTTTCCTGGTGGCTCATTTCCAGGCTGGCGCGCACGGAGTATGCCGCGCTGCCCAATGTGCTGGCCGGTCGAGCCCTGGTGCCCGAACTGTTGCAGGACGGCGCTACTCCGGAAGCCATGGCCGACAGCCTAGAGCGGCTGCTCGACAGCGAGGCGGCGGCGGACCAGTTGCGGTACTTCGATAGCATTCAGCAACAGCTGGCACAGGGCTATGCAGTGCAAAGTGCCCAGGCTCTGCTTGAGCTGGCCCGGGAGCAATCTCCCCATGGATGATCTCTGGCGTACCGACTGGCAGCGCACAGACCTGGCCGGTGTCGACGAGGTGGGTCGTGGTCCTCTGGCGGGCGATGTGGTTGCGGCGGCGGTTATTCTTGACCCACACCGTCCCGTGGCGGGCTTGCGCGATTCGAAAAAATTGTCTCCGGCACGTCGTGATGAATTGGCCGCGCTGATTCGCGAGCAGTCTCTCGCCTGGTGTGTGGCGCGGGCAAGCGTGGAGGAAATCGACCAGCTGAACATTCTGCAGGCGTCCTTGCTGGCAATGAAGCGTGCGGTGCAGGGGCTGGAGCCACAGCCCGGCTATGTGCTCGTGGATGGCAATCGATTACCTCGGTGGGAGTACGAGTCAGAGCCGGTGGTCAAGGGGGATAACCGGGTGCCTGCTATCGCCGCAGCCTCTATTCTGGCCAAGGTGCAGCGGGACCAGGAGCTGGTTGAACTGGAGCAGGTGTATCCTGGCTACGGCTTCGCTGCGCACAAGGGCTACCCAACGGCTCTGCACATGGAGGCTTTGCGGCAACTGGGAGTAACCCCGGTACACAGGCGCAGTTTCGCGCCGGTGAAGGCGTTACTCGGTGCCGCCGAGCAGGGCGACCCGCCGTCGCGTTAGTTGATCAATTCGAACAGCTTGACCACTTTCTGTACGCCGGCAATGTCGGCTGCCTCTGCGGCAACGCGTTCCGCTTCTTCTCGCGTTGCCAGGCCCATAAGGTAGACCACGCCATTTTCTGTCACCACTTTCACCCGGGTTCCCTCTATATCAAAGCTGCCCAGTAGCCAGGACTTTACCTTGGTGGTAATCCAGGTGTCGGACGTGCGGGTTATGCCGGAACTGGGAGCGGCTATCTCCAGCTCATTGTAAATACGGCGAACGCCGCGAACTTCTTTCACAACCTGTGTTGCCTGGTCTTTGAGGGCCTGGGTAGCAACCTGGCCGGCAATCAGCACATAGCCGTTGTAGCTGACGACCTTCAGGTGGGTGCCGTCGAAAGCCTCGTTGGCATCATGAATATTGACCAGGGCTTTGGTCTCGATGTTCTGGTCTTCGATCATGCGGCCCAGCGTGCGTTCACCCTCGTCCTCCTCAATGGCGTTCATGTCCATTTTGGCGAGCAGGCTGCCGCATCCCCCCAGGCAGAGAAGCCCGAGGCTGAACAGAATGAGGAACAAGCGGTTTAACATAGGGGTCAATCCTCGTGATAGTTGCCGAAAAGACTGTGTTCGATGAGCTGGCAGAGACTGTGCACTACCATGGTTTGCAATTCAATTCTTGCTGGTCGCGAGTCGGCAGTAATACTGATATGGGCGTCACCGGCGCGCAGGGTGGCAGCCAATACCGGGTCTGTCCCGGCGCTGACGGCAACCACCAGCAGGCCGCGCTCGTGCGCTGTGTCAACGGCGGCGACCAGCGCGGCAGGGTCACCGCCGCTGTGTAGCACCAGCAGCAGGTCTCCCTCACGACCCAGCGCCCGCAGCGGTCGGGAGAAAATATTCGCGGCTCCCGCTTCACTGAGCACACCGGTAAGGCCCGCGCTGTCCGCAGCCAGGTCTATGGCTGGCAGGGCCGGGCGCTCCTGATCCCACCGGTTGATCAGGGAGGTGGCGAAGAGTTGGCTGATAGCTGCATCCGGGCCGTGGCCGCAGCTGAACAGCTTGCCTTCCTGTAACAACACCTGGGACATCAGCTCGCTGCCCTGCGCGATAGGGCCGGCGAGCTGGTCCACCGACAGGGCGATGTTTTCAATGGTTTGCTGGAAGCGTGTTGCAATGATCTGGTAGTAGTCCACTGCCACCCCTGGGTTCAGTTGGTAAACGCGCTGCGAATCCAGCGCGGCGTTTGTCCGGACGTGGATTGTCGCGGCTGGAAGGCGACCACGTCAAATCGACAGGGAAGCTGCGCCAGCTGCGGATGTTGCTGCAGGAACCATTGCGCCGCGAGAATCAGGCGCCGCCGCTTGCGTCGGTCTACCGATGCGGCGGCGGAGGCAAAGCGTGGACTGCTGCGCGCGCGTACTTCTATAAAGACAAGGTGGCTGCAATCCCTGGCAATCAGGTCCAGCTCGCCCGCCCGACAGCTGTAGTTACGCGCGATAATGGTCAGCCCCTGCGCCTGCAGCCAGCGCGCGGCCGCGTTCTCGTAGTTGTCGCCCAGCGATTTCATCAACGTTCTCCCGATAGAAACCCGGGGAGAGTGTAGCTACAGAGGCTTCAGTTCGTCGCCATCAAAAACCGCCGCCGGCAGCTCGCGCTCAATCTGCAGGTTCGGGTTCATGGTCATCAGACCGGTATTGCCGCTGATCAGAGCATCGGGCCCGGCCTGCAGCTGGCGCAGGCGAGACTGCAACTTATAGGCGTCGGTGCCCAGCGCGTTAAGTCGCGTGAAACGCTGACCGTTGCTGCGGAGCAAGGCCTGCTGCAACTGCGGGTCAGAACCCAGCAGCCAGGGCAGCTCCAGGATACGGGTACCGTCCAGGTCCCGGTCGCGCGTGTCTGCGCCCCCTCCGTGTACATTGGATGTCGCGTAGACAGGCAGGTTGCCGGCGTAGTGGAACGCAAGCAGGGGCTTGATCGCCCTGGCTTCCTCCGGAGTGCGACTGAGCATGAACACGGCATCGATGTCCTGGCGCCGGCGGGGTGTGAACTCCACCGTGGTGGCCAGCATGTCCCGCAACCTGCGCTGTCGCTGCTCGCTGGCTGTTATGCCCAGGCCGCTTTTCATTGCCGCCGAATACTCTGTCTTGTCTCGGTAGCTGACGCTCGGTAACAGCGTACCGCCCAGCGCTTGCCATCGCGCATTAAGGGCCTCTTCGATCTTGTCACCCCAGACGCCGGCGGGGCGCAGCACCAGCGCGCGCCTGGCGCCCTGGCCGAAGGCGACGCCAGCCAGCTGGCGTGCCTCGTCTTCGGGGGCCAGGGATAACTGCACCAGTGCGCTCTCGGCGGGTGTGGCGGCCTGCTCAATCCGGTTGAGGGCAACCACGGGAACGGGGCGTGCAGCCTGTGCTGCGAGCTCGGCCACGGCGTGCTTGCTTAACGGGCCCACGACTAACTGGGCTCCCTGGAAAATAGCCTGGCGATACGCCTCTGCAGCGCTGTCATAGCGAGCAGAGTCGATGACAATAATCTGCCCGGGAGCTTCGCCTTCGGTGCGGGCGTGGAAATAACTTGCGAGGTAGCCATCGCGCACTGCCTTCCCGGCCGGTGCCAGGCGCCCGCTCAGTGGCAGCAGTAGTGCCACCGTCTCAGGCGCGGCGGTGGGTTCAAGCAGGTATTCCAGTCCGCCTGGCAAGGGAGCTGCCGCGGCATGCTCCGGGTAATTGGCCTGCCAGTTGAGCAGCTCCACGCCCAATGCCAGTGTGCTGCCGTTGTCGATGACGGCCAGCTCCAGCCAGCCACGCCAGTCCGCATCCGTGGCCTGCTCGCGCGCCCGCTGCAGCTCAGGGAGAGCGCTGCGCTCCAGTGCATGCCAGATCGAGCGCTTCAAGGCAGCCTGGTCGCTTTTGGGCGCAACGCTCAATGCGCGAACCCCCAGTCTGGCACTTTCCAGGTGTCTGCCCTGGAGGCTGAGCATGTGGCGCTCGAAATTCTTCAAGCGGTAAGCGATAGCCGGGTGCATGGTGCTGTAGTCCAGCTGTTCCAGGCGACTGAAAGCGGCGTCCAGCTGGCCTCGGCGA
>Ga0209578_10002778_pt1 | contig 14057 bp, 11 predicted proteins | sample tdAd472_FD_187127 | JGI IMG/M metagenome (GOLD analysis project Ga0209578, IMG submission 187127) | Marine sediment microbial communities from the Atlantic coast under amendment with organic carbon and nitrate - tdAd47.2 (SPAdes)... | ecosystem: Environmental > Aquatic > Marine > Coastal >...
GACGGTCGAACCCAAGATCATTCAGCTCGAACAAAATCGTGTCGACCTTGTCTTTGAAATTGCCGAGGGTCCGGAAACCGAAATCGGCAGCATCCGCTTTATCGGCAACAATGAATTCAGCGACGGACGCCTCCGCGAAGTCATCCAGACCCGCGAAACCGCCTGGTGGCGTTTCTTCTCGACCGACGATGTCTACGACCCGGACCGGATGAACCTGGACCGCGAATTGCTGCGGCGGTTTTATCTCACCAACGGCTACGCCGATTTCAAGGTGAATTCCGCCGTTGCCGAGTTGACCCCCGACAAGAAGGCGTTCTTCATGACCTTCGCGGTCGAGGAAGGGGAGCGTTACCAGTTCGGCGACATTGAGATCGAGGCACGCCTCAAGGATCTGAACGACGAAGAACTCAAAAGCTCGCTCGAGGTCGAACCCGGCGATTGGTACAGCGCCGAAGAAATCGAAAAAACCATCGACCGACTGACCGAACAAGTCGGCACATTGGGCTTCGCATTCGTTGAAATCCGCCCGCGCGTCAATCGTGACCGCGAAAAGAAGATCATCAACGTCAAGTACGTCATCAACGAAGGCCCGCGCGTATTTGTCGAGCGCATCAACATCGCCGGCAACATTCGCACGTTGGACAAGGTGATCCGCCGCGAATTCCGCCTTGTCGAAGGCGATGCCTTCAATGCATCGAAGCTGCGGCGTTCGAAAACCCGTATCCAGAACCTTGGATTTTTCGAGAAAGTCGATATCGAGCAGGTTCCCGGCGCCGCGCCTGACAAGACGATCATCAACGTCAATGTCGAGGAAAAGCCGACGGGCCAGATCACCCTGGGTGCCGGGTTCTCGTCAAGCATCGGTATCTTGGGCGATATCCGCCTGACCGAAAGCAACTTCCTCGGACGCGGCCAGAACCTGAACCTGCAACTTCAAATCGCCTCGGAAGCCTCGCAGATCGACCTCAGATTCACCGAGCCGTACTTCCTCGGCCGTGAATTGAGCGCCGGTTTTGACATCTTCCGCAGCACCCGCGACCTGCAAGATACCAGTTCGTTCGATCTGGAGCGCACCGGCGGCCGTTTACGGGCAGGGTACCGGATCACGGAAAATCTTTCCGAGGCGTGGCGTTACACATTCAGAGTCACGGACATTTCAGGTGTCGACAGCAGCGCATCCAGCCTTATCAAGGCGCAGGAAGGGCAGGAAACGCTGTCAGAACTCGGGCACACGATTGCCTACGACCGCCGCGATAACATCATCAATCCGACCAACGGCTACGTTCTAAAACTGGATACGGACCTCGCCGGTCTCGGTGGATCACTACGCCACGCACGGAATACCGCTTATGCCGCGAATTTCTACTCCATTGCGGATCAGTGGGTCATTTCAGCAAAGGCAGAGGCCGGCTATATCGTCGGTCTCGGCGAAGACGTCGCACTATCGGAACGTTATTTTCTCGGTGGCAATGACGTGCGCGGCTTCGAGACATCCGGTCTCGGCCCACGCGATCTCGCGACCGACGATGCGCTTGGCGGCGAATGGAAGTATGCCGCGACACTGGCGTTGAATTTCCCGACCGGACTGCCTGAAGAACTCGGCATCGGCGCACGTATGTTCACCGATATTGGTTCTTCCGGCTCGCTGTCGCCGACCAATTCGACCACAGCCGACGAGGATTCATTGCGTATGGGTGTCGGGGCGGGCATAACTTGGGAGTCGCCTTTCGGGCCGTTGGGTATCGATCTCGCAATCCCGGTGCTGAAAGAAGATTTCGACAAAACCGAATATGTGCGAGTCAATTTCGGAACACAGTTTTAGGAGGCATCCTTGTTGGTACGTAATTTAGCTGCTTCGCTGACCCTGGCTATTGTCATAGCGCTAACACAGGTAAACCCGGTTTCTGCGCAAGCCCCCGGCGTGGCGACTCCTGTGTTCACAGTGCTCGACATCGGCAAGATTCGACGCGATGCCGCATCCGTGAAGTCGATCCGCGAACAGATTATCAATTCCCAGAACAAGATTCAGGGCGAGATCCAGAAAGAGCAGGAAGCGCTCCGCACGGCGCAGCAGGAACTGGCTAAAAAACAGACCCTGCTGACGCCCGAAGCTTTTGCCGAAGAACGCCGTAAGTTCGAGGAGCGTGTTGTCGGTGTGCAGCAAATGGTTCAGCAGCGCCGCCGCTCACTCGAAGAAGCGCAGACAAAGGCGATGCTGCAGGTCGAGCGCTCGTTGAACGAAATCGTCGCTTCGATGGCCGAAAAGAACGGGTATGATGTGATCATGCGCCTGTCTCAGATCGTTTACGTCAAAACTCAGCTCGACATCACCGGTGACGTTCTCAAGGAACTCGACCAGAAGCTGCCGACCGTCAAGGTCGACTTGCCGACGAAGTAGCGGTTATGGCTGACCCCCGGTTCTTTTCAAACGCCGGGCCGTTCAGTCTGGCGCGCATCGCCGAGACGGCCGGCGCAGAATGCGTGAACGCTAGGGACATTTCGCAAACGTTCGAAGACGTGATGCCGCTGGATGCCGCGGGCCCAGACCACGTGAGCTTTCTGGACAACCGTAAATACACCGAGGCGTTTAGAGCGTCGAAGGCGGGTGCATGCATCGTCGCACCCGACGTAGTCGACCTGGCACCCGACGGCATGTGCCTTCTGGTGTCACCGGAGCCGTATCACGCATATGCGCGCGTCGCCTCGCTGTTCTATCCGATGCCCGCCGCCAACGGCGAAATACATCCATCAGCCTCGGTTGCCGCCGACGCCATGATCGGCAAAGGTGTCGAGGTCGGTGCGAATGCCGTAATCGGTAGCGGTGCGGAAATCGGCGATGCCAGCATTGTCGCACCCGGCGCAGTGATCGGCGACGGCGTGCGGATCGGCACGAACACCCGCATCGGCGCAAATGCCACCGTGGCCCACGCCACCGTCGGTGACGATACCATCATTCATACTGGGGCACGGATCGGCCAGGACGGCTTCGGTTTCGCGATGGGGCCGGCGGGCCATGTCAAGGTGCCGCAACTGGGCCGTGTGATCGTCGGGTCGAATGTCGAAATCGGCGCGAACACGACCATCGACCGCGGCACCGGTCCCGATACCATCATCGGCGACGGCAGCAAGATCGACAACCTCGTACAGATTGCCCACAACGTACAGATCGGCCAAAATTGCGTGATTGTCAGTCAGGCTGGCATCTCCGGCAGCACGGAGCTGGGCGATTTCGTCGTTTTGGCGGGGCAGGTCGGCCTGACCGGCCATTTGAAAATCGGCAGCGGCGCCCGGATCGCCGCTCAAAGCGGAGTCATGCGCAATGTCGATCCCGGTCAGGAAATGGGCGGCAGCCCGGCCAAACCGGTGCGCACCTGGTTGAAGGAAGTGGCCACCCTCGAGCGGATGGCCAGGAAGAAAGGGGGCTAAGATGGATGCGGAAACAGCCACGGGCCACGATGTGGATATCGCCGGCATCATGGAGCGCATACCGCATCGGTATCCGTTCCTGCTGATCGACAAGGTGCACGGCATCGTGCCGGGCGAAAGCGCCACCGGCATCAAGAACGTCACCGTCAACGAGCCTTTCTTTCAAGGGCATTTTCCGGGACATCCGATCATGCCGGGTGTCTTGATCGTCGAAGCCATGGCGCAAACCGCAGCAATCGTCGTAATCGAAGCGCTGGACAATACCGCCGCCGACAAGCTTGTGTATTTCATGTCCATCGACAGCGCGCGCTTCCGCAAACCCGTACAGCCGGGTCACACGCTGCATCTGGAAGTCACCAAGGAACACGGTCGCGGCAAAGTTTGGCGCTTCAAGGGCGTCGCCAAAGCTGACGGCGCCGTCATGGCCGAAGCCGTTTTTACGGCCATGATCGTCGATCAGGCGGAATAGGACCCGAAAATGACCGATATTCATCCGACAGCCATCGTCGATCCCAAAGCGGAACTCGGCAGCGGCGTCAAAATAGGACCGTATTCGGTTGTTGGCGCGGACGTCCGGCTCGGCGACAGGGTAGAGCTGATGTCGCACGTCGTCGTTGCGGGCAGCACGACGGTCGGCGCGGAAACCCGCATTTTCCCGTTTTCCTCCATTGGCCACCAGCCGCAGGATTTGAAATACAAGGGCGAGCCGTCTTCTCTGGAGATCGGTGCGCGAAACGTCATCCGCGAACACGTCACCATGAATCCGGGAACCGACGGCGGCGGTCTTCTGACCCGCGTCGGCGACGATTGCCTGTTCATGGTCGGCGCGCATGTCGCGCATGACTGCATGGTCGGCAACAACGTCATTCTGGTGAACAGCGCCACGCTCGGCGGCCATGTGACGATCGAGGACTGGGCCATCATCGGCGGCCTGTCCGCCGTGCACCAGTTCGTGAGGATCGGCAAGCACGCCATGATCGGCGGCAAGACCGGCGTCGAACATGATGTGATCCCGTACGGCATTGTCACCGGCAACCGTGCCAAGCTCGAAGGCCTGAACATCGTCGGATTGAAACGGCGCGGCTTCTCGCGCGATCTGATCCACGAAATCCGCAAGGCATACCGCATGATCTTTGCCGAGGAAGGCACCATGGCGGAACGGCTGCAGGACGTGATCGAGGATTTCAGCGGCAACGAGCCGGTGATGGAGATTGTCAATTTCATCAACAGCGATTCGTCGCGCCGCATCTGCCAGCCGCATATGGAAGATGCCGCATAGCAAGATCGGCATCCTGGCCGGTGGGGGCGTACTGCCGGTGCTTGTCCGCGATGCTTGCCGCTCCCGCAATCTGCCTTACCATGTCGTCGTTTTCGAAGGACAGGGCGAGCCTGCGGATTTCAGCGCCGACAGCCATGCCGTCATTCGTCTGGGCGCCGGCGGCGCATCGGTCAAAAGCCTGAAGGCCGCCGGCTGCGATACCCTGATCATGGCCGGAACCATCCATCGCCCGAATATGAAGGAACTGCGCCCCGACTGGTGGGGGGTGAAGTTTTTCGCCTCCAGTGGCGCAGCCGCGCTCGGCGATGATGGTTTGCTGGCGGCGCTGATCAAAGCGCTCGAAGGCGAGGGCTTTACCGTTATCGGCGCAGATGAAGTGTTGACGGATTACCTGATGCCGCAGGGTGTGGTCGGTGTCTGTGCACCCGACGATACACACGCAGGCGACATTACCTCCGCCGTGCAAGCCGCCAAAGACCTGGGCGCGCGCGACAAGGGGCAGGCGGCGGTCGTACACCACGGCACGGTCATCGCCGAGGAGCAGGCCGACGGCACGGACGCCATGCTGGCGCGCCTGGCGGCAGCGGGCAATACCGGCGGGATTCTGGCGAAAACCCTGAAACCCGGTCAGGAACGCCGCGCCGACTTGCCGACGGTCGGCCCGGATACCATCGCGAATGCGCACGCCGCCGGATTGGTCGGTGTTGTCATCGATGCGGGGAATGCATTCCTGCTCGACCGAAACGGCACAGCCAAAGCCGCCGACGAACGTGGCATGTTTCTGCTCGGCGTCGATGCGGACGGAAACTGGCAATGAGCGAACCGCTGCACATTTATCTGATCGCGGGCGAGCCGTCGGGCGATGTGCTCGGCATGCGGCTGATGGAAGGAATCAAAAGTCTGTGCCGTGATCGCGATGTCGTTTTTTCCGGTGTCGGCGGACCGCTGATGGCCGGCAGCGGTTTGAAAAGCCTGTTTCCCATGGAAGAACTAACCGTCATGGGACTGGCCGAAGTCCTGCCGCGCATTCCGAAAATTCTCGGTCGTATCCGTGAAACCGCCGACGACATCGCGGCGAAGCGGCCGGACGTGGTGGTCACTATCGATGCGCCGGATTTCTGCTTTCGCGTCTCCAAACGATTGCGCGGGACAGGGATTAGGGTCGTTCATTACGTCGCGCCGTCCGTGTGGGCGTGGCGGCCCGGCCGTGCAAAAAAGATTGCCGCACTTGTCGATCACGTCATGTGTCTGTTGCCGTTCGAGCCGCCGTATTTCGAACGCGCCGGCGTCGCTGCCACGTTCGTCGGGCATTCGATCCTTGAAAGCGGCGCCGACAAAGGCGATCGCCAGGCATTTCGGGAGCGTCACGGCATCGGTGCCGACGAGCGGATGATTCTGGCGCTGCCGGGCAGCCGCATGAGTGAAATATCCCGCCTGATCGACGTTTTCGGCGAAACCATCCGCCGTACCACGGCGATTGTCGGACCGTGCCGGGTCGTGGTGCCGACGCTGCCCGGCATTTCGGGGCAGGTGCGCATCCGCACATCGGACTGGGACAACACCCTGATTGTCGATGATGCAGCGCAAAAATACGATGCCTTCGCCGCCGCCGACGCGGCCATTGCCGCTAGCGGCACGGTGTCGCTGGAACTGGCAATGGCCGGCGTACCGAGCCTGATTGCCTACCGCCTGTCGCCGTTGACCGGGTTCATCGCCAAGCGGCTGATCCGCGTCAAATACGCATCGATCGTCAATCTGATCCTCGACAGGCCGGCAATCCCCGAGTTCTTGCAGGAAAATTGCACACCTGAAGCCATGACCCCGGCGCTGGTCGATCTGCTCAGGCCCGGCGCGAACTCACCCGCACAAACCGCCGATATCGAAAAAGCGCTCGCTGCGCTCAAACCGAGCGACGAATTGCCGTCCGTAACCGCAGCACGTGTCGTGCTTGGTGTTGCCGAAGGGCAGACAGCCTAAATCACACGCATATCGGTTAGTTCGTCGGCCAAATCCGCCAATGTACGGCGGAGCGCGTCCAACATTTCGGAAACTTCGCTTTCGGAGATATTCAGCGGCGGCGAAACGATGAAACAGTGGCCGTACTTCCCGCCCGACGTCGGCCGCGAATAGATAATCAGCCCATTATTCAGCCCGTGAACCCTAACCCGGTCGGCAGGCTTTATATCGGCCGGTAGCGGCTCTTTAGTATCCTTGTCCGAGACAAGCTCGACGGCGAGCAGCATGCCCGCGCCCCGTATATCGCCGACAATCGGCGAATCCTCGCGTATTTTCTCCAATCCCGAGCGGATCGCGGCACCAGTCGTTGCCGCCCTGGCAACGAGATTCTGTGCCTGGTATTCGTCCAGAACCGCTAAGCCGACAGCGCTGCTTATCGGGTTCGCATTGTACGAATACTGGAACTCGAACCCTGTCAGCGCCGCCAGTTCATCGACCATCGCCGCTGGTGCCAATACCGCTCCGAGCGGGCTGTAACCGGACCCGAGTCCTTTCGCCAGTGCGACGATATCCGGCAAGGAATCCGGCCAATGATGCGCCGCGAGAAACTTGCCGGTACGCCCCATGCCGCACAGAACCTCATCAAAAACCAGATGAACGCCATGATGTGTGCAGATCTCGCGAACCCGATGGATGTAACTGTCAGGCGGTACGATACATCCGGTAGATAACCCGCCGACCGGTTCGATGACGAACGCCAGTATATTCTCCGCGCCCAACTCGCTGATTTTCGCGTCGAGACAATCGGCGCAATGGCGGGCATAACTTTCCGCATCGTACTGGGCGGGCGGGCGATAGCTTAGCGGAGCAGGAATTTTCTCAGAACACGTGGCGAAACCGTCCAGAAACGGCTCCATCATCATATCGCCGTTCACCGCCAGCATGGCGATCGTCGCGCCGTGGTATGACGGCTGCAGAGCGATAATCTTTTTCTTGTTCGGGTGCCCTGTCGCAAGAGCGTACTGGCGCAGCAGCTTGAGCGCATTTTCCATAGCTTCGCTGCCGCCGGACGTTAACGACACACGCTCGAACCCGGGTCCCGCCAAGTCCGCCAGGCGCTTGCTCAGCCCAATGTTCGGTCGGTTCCGTGCAACCCTGGCAAAGGCATAGTCCAGCGTGCGCGCCTGCGCCGCCATGGCGTCGGCGACGGCGGCATTACCGTGTCCGATATTGCTGACGACCGGCCCGGATGACACGTCGATGTAGCGGCGACCGTCCTCGTCGAACAAATAAATACCCTTGCCACGCTCAATGACCGGCAACGGGACGAAGCTGGACGTCGCATAAAATGCTGTCTGACCGCCACCGGGCGTGGTTTCGGATTGCGTTGTTGCTACATTCTCGACAGACATTTTTTATCCCCGATACGATTGTGCTTCTTTTCAGGGATAGGTTGCGGCGTCGTTGCACGTCAATTTGAAAGGCGTCACCGTAACAATCGGAGCGACACGCGGTCGGGGCACGAAAAAACGGCGCGGGATTTCTCCCGCGCCGTCAAAGAGTGACCTGATATAGAGATCAGCGCTTGGCGATATCGACGTAATCGCGCTTTTCGGACCCCGTGAAAAGCTGACGCGGACGGCCGATCTTCTGGCTCGGATCCTCGATCATCTCGTTCCACTGGGCGATCCAGCCGACGGTCCGCGCGACGGCAAACAACGCCGTGAACATGGTCGTCGGAATGCCCATCGCCTTGAAGATGATGCCCGAATAGAAATCGACGTTCGGGTAAAGTTTCTTCTCGATGAAGTATTCATCCTCGAGCGCGATCTTTTCCAGCTCGAGCGCGATTTCGAGCAGCGGCTCGTTGTGCACGCCCAACGCATCGAGCACCTTGTGGCACTGTGTGCGCATGACGCGGGACCGCGGGTCGAAGTTCTTGTAGACGCGGTGCCCAAAGCCCATGAGACGGAAGGAATCGTCCTTGTCCTTGGCTTTTTCGACGAACTTGCCGACGTTCGACTTGTCGCCGATTTCTTCCAGCATGTTCAGCACGGCTTCGTTGGCGCCGCCGTGTGCCGGGCCCCAAAGCGAGGCAATCCCCGCTGAAATACAGGCAAACGGATTGGCGCCAGACGAACCGGCGAGGCGAACCGTGGAGGTCGAGGCGTTCTGTTCGTGATCCGCATGCAGGATCAGAATCACGTCCATGGCACGTGCCAGCACGGGGTCGATCTCGTATTCCTCGCACGGATTGGAGAACATCATGTGCAGGAAGTTTTCGGCATAGCGCAGCCTGTTTTTCGGATACGTATATGGCTGGCCAAGGTTGTATTTGTACGCCAACGCCGCAATCGTCGGCATCTTGGCGATCATCCGGTACGACGACACCATGCGGTGCTTGGGATCGCTGATGTCGAGGGAGTCGTGATAGAACGCCGAGAGAGCACCGACCATACCGCACATCACCGCCATCGGGTGCGCATCGCGACGGAACCCGCGCAGGAACGTCTGCATCTGTTCGTGGACCATCGTGTGGTAGGTGATGTCGTGTTCAAACTTTTTCTTTTCTGCGGCTAACGGCAGGTTTCCATACAAAAGCAGGTAGCAGACTTCCATGAAGTCGGAGCTTTCGGCGAGTTGTTCGATCGGATACCCGCGATACAGCAGCACGCCTTCATCGCCGTCGATGAAGGTAATTTTCGACTCGCAGCTACCTGTCGACGTAAACCCCGGATCGTAGGTGAAGCAGCCGGTCTGAGCATACAGCTTGCGAACATCGATCACATCCGGCCCCAATGAGCCGTGCATCACCGGCAAATCCCAGCTATCGCCGCTTTGATTGTCGGTGAGGGTAAAGGTTCTCTCGTTACTCATTCAGGTCTCTCCTCTGTTGAATGCGGCCCGGCATTCCGGACCGCACGCGCGCTCATTTATATTTAAGCGCGTATTGTTGTCGCCGGACCGTGTCTACTGCACGTCATCCAGCCGGGCGAGGGTTTCCTCACGGCCAAGAACGGCCATGACCTCGAATATGCTGGGCGACACCATGGTCCCCGTCAGCGCCGCACGCAGCGGCTGCGCCACCATGCCAAGCTTCAGCGTATGAACATCGGCATATGCCTTGGCGGCAGCTTGAACGTTTTCTTCCGTCCACTCGCCAATTTCGGCCACGTCGGCACGAAAAGCGCTTAGTGTTTGCTTTGCGTCGTCGGTCAGAATTTGCGACGCTTTTTCATCAGGTTGGAGAGGCCGTTGAATCGCATAAAATTTAGCATTTTCAGCGAGTTCTTTTAAGTTCTTAGCACGCTCTTTTAGCCCATCCATACCCATTTTTACCCGAGTGGCCGCCCCTTCGGCAAGCTTTCCGTCAAGCATGTCCGAAAGCCGCGCCATGACCATTTCCGCAAGCCGTTCGTTGTCCGTATGGCGGATGTAATGCCCATTCAGCGATTCCAGTTTCTGGAAATCGAAACGGGCCGCGCCTCGGCCGACCGCATCGAGTCCGAACCATTCGATGGCCTGTTCGGTGGAGATAATTTCCTCGTCGCCATGCGACCACGAAAGCCGCATCAGATAATTCCGAAGCGCTTCGGGCAGGTATCCCATGTCGCGGTAAGCGTCGACGCCAAGTGCTCCGTGCCGCTTCGACAGCTTGGCGCCGTCCGGCCCATGGATCAACGGAATATGCGCGAATTCGGGCAAATCCCAGCCCATCGCCTTGAAAAGCTGCACCTGGCGGAAGGCATTGACCAGATGATCGTCGCCGCGAATGACGTGCGTGATGCCCATGTCGTGATCGTCGACCACGACCGCCAGCATATACGTCGGCGTGCCGTCGGCGCGCAGCAGGACCATATCGTCGAGTTGTTCGTTTGCGACCTCGACGCGCCCTTGCACCAGATCCTCGATCACCGTGGCGCCGTCGAGCGGCGCGCGCAGGCGGATCACCGGAGCGACGTCTTGCGGCGCATCCGAGGGATCGCGGTCACGCCAGGTGCCGTCATACATGCGCTTTTGCCCTTCGGCACGGGCTTTGTCGCGCATTTCCTGCAATTCTTCCGGGCTGCAGTAACACTTGTAGGCCATGCCCTTGTCGAGAAGCTGCTGCACCACCTCCTGATGACGTTCGCGCCGCTCGAACTGCGAGATCGCGTCGCCGTCCCAATCTAGACCAAGCCAGCTCAGCCCATCGTATATTGCGGCCACCGCTTCATCCGTCGAGCGTGCCCGGTCCGTATCCTCAATCCTGAGCAAAAACGTGCCGCCGTCACCGTATTGCTGGTGGTGCTTCGCAAAAAGCCAGTTGAAGAGCGCCGTACGGGCGCCGCCGATATGCAGAAATCCGGTCGGCGAAGGGGCGAAACGGGTAACGACAGGCATGTAATCTCCTTGAGAACCGCGCCCGGGAACCAAGGCGCGGTGAGTATCTATCATAAATATCTCGCGTGTGCAGCATAAACGCGCGGGGCCGTAAAAATCGCTTGAACCCTCCCATAGCCGACATATGGGGATCGGCAGGGCATTTGCGTACGTGAAGATTTCGTGGCTGGCCGAGCGGCCGCAATGGGCGTTGTGGCTGCCGGTCCTGATGGGTATTGGCATTGCCGGGTATTTCACCCTGCATTTCGAGCCGCCGAAGCTTGCCGGCAGCGCGCTTGCCGCACTGGGTCTGCTGGCGGCACTTGCGATACGATTGGACGCGATCCGCATCATCTGCATCGCCCTGACGGCGATGGCCGTCGGGTTTGCCTGCGCGCAGTGGCGGACGCAAAGCGTGCAGGCGCCTGTCATCGCAAAACGAGCAGGACCGCTCAAAATCACTGGCACCGTCGAGCGTATCGAACTGACCGAAAGGGGCGGGCGCATCCTGTTGTCCGGTCCGGCTATCCCGGCGTTGAAACAGCGAAGCCTGCCTGACCGTATACGGCTCAGCGTCAAGGGCGGCGCGGATCGCGTCTCGGCGCTGTTGCCGGGCGACCGGGTCCGGCTGACGGCGGTCCTGCGGCCGCCGCCGCCGCCGACCATGCCCGGTGCGTTCGATTTCCAACGCCGCGCCTGGTTCATGGGAATCGGTGCCTACGGCTTCGTGCTGGGCGAAGTTCAGGCGTTACCGCCGCCATCGACGGCACCGGACCTGTCGGAGCGTATCATCCGCCGCATCGAAACCGCGCGGCTGTCGATTTCAAAGCGGGTCCATGCACACGCAAACAACGACGGCGGCGCCGTGGCGGCGGCGTTGCTGACAGGGCATCGCAGCTATATTCGCGATGATGTGCTGCGCATCATGCGCGATGCCGGGATCGCGCACCTGTTGGCGATCTCGGGTCTGCATATCGGCCTTGTCGCCGGGATCGTCTTTGCCGCTGTGCGCCTGATCGCTGCCGCCGTACCGTATGTTGGCCTGCGCCTGGATGCGAAGAAAACCGCTGCCATGCTGGCGATCCCGGCGGCGTTTTCCTATGCCGTGCTGGCCGGGCTGACGGTCCCGACCGAACGCGCGTTTCTGATGACGGGACTCATGCTCGCGGGCGTGCTGATTGACCGGCGCGCATTGAGCATGCGGAACGTCTGCTGGGCGGCAACGGTGATCCTGTTGTTTCGCCCGGAAAGCCTGACCGGTCCCGGGTTTCAGATGTCATTCGCCGCCGTCACCGCGCTGATCGCCGCGTATTCAACGATCGGCGAACGGCAGCACGCGCACGGTCGAGTCCATACCGACGGTATGCCGGGCAGGGCGGGGCGATACTTGCTGGGGGTCGCGCTGACCACCCTGATCGCCAGCACCGCGACGGCGCCGTTCGCGATATATCATTTTCAGCATGCTGCCGCATTCGGTCTGATCGCTAACGCCGTCGCCGTGCCGCTGGCGGCGCTGTGGGTCATGCCGGCGGGCGTCGCAACGCTGCTGGCGATGCCGCTGGGGGTCGAAGCCGGGCCGTTGTGGGTCATGTGTTCGGGCATCGAGCTGATCCTGTCCAGTGCACGGTATCTGGCAGCGCTGCCGGGGGCGGCGGTCGATGTTGCCGCGCCGCCGCTGTGGAGCCTGTGTACGGTCGCGCTGGCGGGCCTGTGGCTGGCATTGTGGCGGGGCCGTTGGCGCTTGTATGCATTGCCGTTTCTGGTGCTCGGCCTATGCGGCCCGACATTCGCCCGCCAGCCCGACATCATCGTCGATGGTGAAGCGCGCATGGTCGCCGTTCTGCACAAGCGCGCAGTATACTTGACGTCTAGTAGCCGCGCCGCCCGCTTCGAGTTGGAGAACTGGCAAAAACGCGCCGGCCAGACGGAAAAGCCGCACGCGTGGTTGCGCTCGGCCGCACGCCCGCAGGGCCGGGCAAGGTGCGACGCGGACGGTTGCACGGTCGCATTGGGTGAGCGGCTCGTAGCGATATCGCTCGATGAAGGGACGCTCGCGGACGACTGCCGCAAAAGCTGGATGCTGATCGCCACGATCCCGGTGCGGGGCGATTGCCGGCCACCATGGGGCATCGTCGACCGCTTCGACTTATGGCGCTACGGCACGCATACCATCACATTCACGGAAAACGGGCCGGAAATACGTACCGTCAACGGTGAACGGGGCAGGCGGCCATGGGTCATCCGACCGGATACACCATCGTCACCCCACGACGCACGGAATTAATAGTATCGGTAGAGCGCCTTGAGAACGCCCTGCACCTTGACCTGATCGGGGCCGAAGATCCGGGTTTCATAAGCCGCGTTCGCGGGTTCGAGGGCAATCGACGCCCCCTTGCGGCGTAAACGCTTGAGGGTCACTTCGCCGTCATCGATGAACGCAACGACAATGGCGCCGTTTTCAGCCGTTTCCGTTTCCCTGATGATCACAGTGTCGCCGTCGAGGATGCCTGCTTCGATCATGGAATCGCCATCGACTTCGAGGGCATAATGATCGCCACCGGAGAGCAGGGCTGCGGGCACATCGATAAAACTGTCCGGGTCGCGCAACGCTTCGATCGGCGTACCGGCGGCAATCCGGCCATACAAGGGGAGTTGGACAGCATCAGCGGCCTCGGCGGCGTGCGCACCAACCATGGAGAATTCACCCTTGATTACTTTCGGCTTGAAAGCCGGGGTGACCTGTTCGGCGGGCGCAGCTTTCGGCGGCTCCGCGTTTTCCGGAAGTTTCAATACTTCAAGCGCCCGGGCACGATGGGCGAGGCGACGGATAAAGCCGCGTTCCTCAAGCCCCGTGATCAGCCGGTGAATACCCGACTTTGATTTCAGCCCCAATGCTTCCTTCATCTCATCAAAGGACGGCGAGACGCCGTTCTTTTTCAAAGACTCGTCGATGAACATCAGAAGTTGGTACTGTTTTCGAGTGAGCATTTAGCGGCTCCCGGCCAGCCGACACCCAAGATATTGAAGATCATCT
>Ga0209578_10002780_pt1 | contig 14050 bp, 13 predicted proteins | sample tdAd472_FD_187127 | JGI IMG/M metagenome (GOLD analysis project Ga0209578, IMG submission 187127) | Marine sediment microbial communities from the Atlantic coast under amendment with organic carbon and nitrate - tdAd47.2 (SPAdes)... | ecosystem: Environmental > Aquatic > Marine > Coastal >...
GCGGCATGCTGCGCTATGAAGAGGCGAATAAAACCGGGGCACGGTCTGACCTCGAAAAAAGCTACAACATTCTGCCCACTCCCTATGCCAGTTACTATCTGGGGGAAATTGCCCTGGACAGCGGCGACCAACAGAACGCCATTCGCTATTTTCAGACCGCCGCTTCAGGCAGTGGCGAGATTGCCAAAAAATCTCAGGAGCGGCTGGCGGTACTGGAGTTGGAAACAGCGCCCCACAAATATATCCCCAGCAAGCTGGTACTGGGTGACGACGGCTATCTGATTATCGTCATTAAGAACAACAGCCCGGTGATGGTGACGAATGTGGAGCTGCAGCTGACGAAAATGCTCAATTCATTTATCGCCGACAGCACCTCCAGCATCAATGGCCCAAGCAAGCTGGCCCCCGGCCAACAAGTCAGTCTGCAAACCCGTATCGGCCCCTTTAAGGAAAGCGCCGAAGCCAGTGCTTACCGTATCAAAGTGTCCAGGGTACAGATCGCCGCGCAGTAGCTCTCACGTATCCGAGAGCCGCTCCGCCAGAAATCGGCTACAGGCCAGCACCCGGGCATTGCTCCGCAGATCCGGGTGAGTCAATAGCCAGAGCGGCGATTCAAATTGCCGTTCAAACTGACCGATAGGCTGAAGACCGGGTGCGACATCTTCTGGCAAAAAAGCCAGCCCCAAACCCGCACGCGCCAACTCGGCCATACCGATCAGGGTATTGGCCCGGGCAGCCACGGTGAAATGATGAATATTTTTCTCCAGCCATTGCATGGGGGCGAGCCGCAACAATGAGCGGTCCGGCCCAATCACCTGCTGTCCGGCAAAGTCTTCAAGGGTTAAACACTGGTCAGATGTGGAATGTTTCCCCACAACGCCATAGAGGTACCACGGCACGACCTTCAATTTTCTACCGACCAGATGTTCCGGTGGTCGGGCGGTGGCACGCAGGGCGATATCCGCCTCCATACGGGACAGGTTGAGATCGTCGCTACTGGCCAGCAACTCCACCTCAATACCGGGATACAGTTGTCTAAATTCCGCGAGTAACGGAGGCAGGTCGTAGTAGGCAAACCCATCCGGACAGGTAATGCGAACCGTCCCGGACAGTTCCTGATCTCCACCGAGTATCAGGCGGTCAATTTCCTCAATGGCCTCCGCCACCTGTCCCGCCCGCACCATCAATGCTTCCCCGGCACCGGTCAGGTGATAACGGGCGTCACGGCGTTCGAATAATCTGACCCCCAGCTTTTCCTCCAGCCCGCGGATACGGCGAAACACGGTGGAGTGATTCACCCCCAGTTGTTTGCGCGCCCCATTGAGGCTGCCGCACTCGGCCACCGCCCGGAAATACCGCAGGTCGTCCCAGCTCTCCACACACACCCTCCTCTACAGTTGTTTGCAAATATGCAAATGTGGTTTTGAAACAATGCGGATTCTCTTTCATTAATGCAATACCCATACTTCACCCAAATCAATCAACCACATTGACAGAGGACGAACCGATGAACACACCGACAAACTATGGAACGACGCTACTGCGCATTAGCCTGGGCGTGATCTATATCGCCCACAGCCTGTACCTGAAACTGGTGGTTTTTACCCTCCCCGGCACCGCAGCCTTCTTCGAAAGCCTCGGCTTGCCAGCTTTCCTTGCCTACGCCACCTTTGCTGCAGAAGCCATTGGCGGGGTCGCCTTAGTGCTTGGCTACCAAGCTCGCTGGGCTGCACTGGCGCTGTTACCGATAGCTCTGGGTGCCACCTGGGCCCATAGCGGCGCCGGTTGGATCTTCAGCAATGTCGGAGGCGGTTGGGAATACCCCCTGTTTCTCGCCATTGCCACCGCTGTTATCGCCCTGCAGGGAAACGGCAGCCTGGCATTACAGCGCGAAAAAACTGTCTTAGAGTAAATGGACTATCTTCGGTAGGGGGTGGGTTATGCATAAACTCTTCAGGGCAAAGGAGCGAGGCAGCACACACCTGCCCTGGCTCAGCAGTTATCACAGCTTCTCCTTCAACCACTATTACGACCCGGCGCACATGGGTTTTGGTCCGCTACGGGTACTCAATGAGGACCATGTCGCACCCGGCGGTAAATTTGATACCCATGGCCATCAGAGTGCGCAAATTATCAGCCTGGTGATCTACGGAACCATGTACCACGAAGACAGCAGCGGCCATGCCTCGCTACTGCAACCTGGCGACTATCAGCTGATGAATGCTGGTAGCGGTATTACCCACAGTGAGGCCAACGCAAAAAGCAATGAGCCGATGAGATTTATCCAGTTGTGGGTGCTGCCCAGACACCAGGGTGGACTGCCCGACTACCAGTACAAACGCTTTGAAGAAAGCGCTCCCCTGCAATTGGTCGCCAGTGGTGCATCCGATGCCCAGGCCTTCTTGCTGGATCAGGATATCCATATCTGGCAATTGCGCCTCGCCAACGGTGGTGAGCTGTTACACCCGCTACAAACGGGCTGGATACGCCGCCTCCAACTTATTGAAGGGACACTGACCATTGACCATCAAACACTAGGTCCCGGCGATGGAATGATTCCCGCGCCCGGAAACGCCACTGAATACCTGGCCCGGCAGGATAGCCTGGCCCTGATCTTCGACGTACCCCAACATCTTTACCAAGGACATATTGATGAAACCCATTGACCAACACAGCATCGAGCAACTATTCACAGAAGCACGCACCTACAGCCACTGGCAGGATCGTGGCATTGCCGCCGATACCCTTCGCCAGCTCTACCAACTGGCAGCCATGGGCCCCACCAGCATGAATGCCCAGCCAGCACGGTTTGTATTTTTAACCACCCCCGCCAGCAAGCAGCGGTTATTGCCAGCTCTGGCTGAAGGCAATCGAGACAAAACCCTGTCGGCGCCGGTCACCGTTATCGTCGCCCACGACCCAACGTTCTACCGCCACCTGCCAGAACTGTTCCCTCACATGGACGGCGCGAAAAAGATGTTTGCCGACAATGAAGAATTATCAAACAGCACGGCTTTTCGCAACGGCACCCTTCAGGGTGCCTGGCTGATTATGGCTGCCCGCGCCCTGGGGCTGGACTGTGGGCCCATGTCTGGCTTGGATAACGGCAAAATCGATGACATTTTCTTTGCTGAAAACGGCTGGCAATCCAACTTTCTGATCAACCTGGGCTACGGCAATCCCGACGCACTGCATGCACGGGGCAAGCGGCTGGATTTTGAAGAGGCCTGCATGTTGCTGTAGAGCCACCCTCTCAAAGTTCAGGCAATAAAAAACGCCGCTGTTCCAATTAGCAGCGGCGTTTTCTTATCTTACGGTCTGTCTTTTAGTTTTTACTCCGATCCCAATATCCCTCCGCCTTTAAACTTTCCTTTTTAATCTCCGAATTCTTATTTTGAGTTCTTCTTCTGGCAATCTCACAAGAGGATCACATTCGAATAGCATCAATGCCTCAAGTAGTTGCTGAGTGGGTACATCTGTAAGTTCATCAAGCATATCTATGGCCCAAAGCACTCCATGTGTTTCTATTTCTTTACTTTCCGAGAGCTGGCGAAGAGGATTATCGCCCGTAAAAAGAATGGCACTTTCTGTTACTTCCGCAAGGACCAGGGCGAAACAGTCATTGAGCTTCAAACGCCGGTTTTGGTTAAAGTAGGTCTGAGCAAGGATAACGTGCTCACCAAGGAGAATCGTTACTTCCATTCCCGCCTCAACCAGTTTAGCCTTTTCCTCTTCTGTTATTGATAATAGCTCTTCATCAAACAACGGCTGCGGGATGGCATACGAAAAGGGCAACTGGAATATAGCCTCCAACAGCCCTGCCTTATGCAAATCGATCAGGCAAGAACTATCACTAATGATGACTCTCATTATTTTCTACATTTCCCTGTAATATCTGTTCCAGCTCAAAATACGGTATTTGTAAGAACTCGGAAGCTTTGGCAGGCGATATCAGCTTTTCCGAAAGCGCCCAGTAACAAAGGCGATCAAACCGTTTCGGCCTCTCGTATTTACCCTTATTTTCTTCGGTTTCAAGTGGCATAGGCTCCGCCTTCCTCCATGAACTGGCAAAAGTCTGGAAGGCATAGGAAACGGCAGACTCGCTCAATATCCCTGCTTGTTTGTAGCGCATGAGCATTGAGGCTGCCGAAACACGATATAAACGCTTTAACTGTATCAGCTCCGGAAAGCTGACACTATTTCTCTGAGAACCGATTTCCTGCTTGAGATGATCGGGGTTTACAAGAAAAGAGCCCGCAAAAATATCCGAAGCTTTTTCGGTGTCAACAGGCGAGGACTCATCAATGATACGGTGCCCTAATTCGTGAGCCAGAGTGAAACGTCTTCTTTCAAGAGGAAAATTGATATTTACAACGATGACGGGAACTTGAGGTATTCCCTCCCCTCTTTCGACCATACAAGTCAGGCCAGAAACTTTCTCCGGCAGGTCAATAACGAGAACCTTAATTCCTTTTTCTTCCAACAACTCGGTCATATTGGGAATCGGATCGATACCTAACCCCCATTTTTCCCTCAAGCGCTCGGCCAAATTTTCGGCATCTTCAAGAGTATCAAGCCTTTCAGGATCAAATGGCTGGTGCCATTCAGCACTATCAAGATCAAGAATTTCCTCGACTGAGAGATACCGTTCGACCCGCTCTATAACGGTCGCCTCGACACGAGAACGGTCTTTAACAGAAGTGCCTGACTTCTTGCGAAACTCTACGCCGATTAGCTCTTTTACCTGGTTGCTTAGAAGATATTCAAGGTTCACATCAAGAGCCTTGGCCATAGCAGTCAGCACATCGGAGGCAGGCATCATTTCATCACGTTCATATTTCCCAATGGCCTGGGCACTGACTTTATTGCCCAGCGCATCTGAAAATCCGCGCAGAGAATATCCTGCCTTCTTCCTAGCCAATTTCAGTCGATCACCAAACATTTTTCGTTCCTCTCCATAGGACTTAATGGTTTACATTTATTATTTTTATGTTATAAATGTAAACCAAGGATGTAGATTTTGTCAATCAGTCTGACCGTATCCTCAAGGGGGACAGATGTCAAAGAATGATCGGTATGTTACCAAACATCCGGACGGATGGGCTGTAAAAAGCCCTGGCTCCGAAAAAGCCAGCAGTGTCCACCCTACCCGGAAAGAGGCGGAAACACGGGCAAAAGAGATCGTCGGCAACCTGGGTGGTGGCGAAGTGCACATTCAAAGCCGACAAGGCAAATGGCGAGATTCTGACACTGTTGCCCCCGGAAATGACCCTCGTCTGGCGAAAGACAAAAAGCACTAACCAATTATGAAGATAGAAGCCAAAGATTCGCTACGGAAAATCGGTTTACAACTTGATCGAAACCAATATCCACGCGTCTACAATGACGGGATTGTAAAGTCCGGTGATTCCGCCATTGTTCCTTCAACACCGGGCGAGGTAAATGATCATGTCAAAAGACAGAGAAGACCCGCAACCAGATCGCGGAAATGGACCCCCGGAGGGCAAGGGCCGACCAACCGACCATGGTCGTCCGGTGGAACCACACCGCTCATCAGCTCGAGTCTTCGTGAAGCATACGAAGCAGAGCTAGCTGCGGTATGGGAAGCCTATCCCAAAACGGCAATCTGGCCTCAGGCAGAAGGTTTGTGGCTGCGAGTGGAGAGCTCCATATTTCATGGGCTCGGGAAAACAGCCACATTCCTTACTGCCATCCCCTACTCCGAGAGTCAAATACCACGCAGCTGGGGATTCTGGATAACACCCATCTCATGGGAATGGATCGGCCCACGCCATACCAACTTCCCAGATGGCTCAATTTGTGCGTTTGATCTATCAGATAAAACCTGGTTTCCAGGGGACAGTATCGTCAAGCTTCTCGATCTTTATACACTTTGGGCGTTGCGCCAAGAACACCTCAATGTCTTTGGGCACTGGCCAGGCCTTCAATCTGCCCCATACCCCTATGAGCGACTGGAAGAGCTTAGTGATGATGAATATTGCGGCTGTAACAAATCAGGAAGACGCTATAAAGATTGCTGTAAAAAGAACGATCAGTCATATACAAAGCTTAAGGTCTTTCTCGATTTCATAAAATTTACACGAGGAAGCCTTCACCGTTATCCTCCGGAGGAGGTGCTCAACTTTTTGAACCATAGTGCAGCCGAGCCCTCCATCACCTCTTTTTTCGACATTTAGCATTACCTCCGGCAAAAACAGAAAAAAGGGGGCCGCCGGGGCTTGAGCAACCCCGGCAACTCTATTGTCGATTGTGAGATTTAGGCGCTTTCCGCCACCGGTTCCACTTCCTGCGCTGCCTGCTGGCGGTTAAACCCATTGAAGATGGCCACAATCGCCGCGCTGATAATATTGCGGTGCACCCCCACGCCGAACATGGCCGGGCCGTCGTCAATCTGCATTTCCAGATAACAGACCGCCTCCACTTCCGAGCCGGTGCCCAGGGCGTGTTCGTGGTAGTCGATGACGCGGATATTGCCGCCCAAGGCTTTTACCGCCGCGTCGATGGTGCCGTTGCCAATGCCGTTGACGGTTCTGGCTGCGCCGTTCTCCATAAACTGGATCTGTACTTCGGTGGCACCCTTGTCGCCGTGACTGTGGATGGTGACATCCGCGTCGGCAAGGCTGTAGGCACCGCTATCCTGTAAATATTCCTGTTCAAACAGGGCAAAGATATCCGCACTGGTGGCCTCTCGACCTTCCCGGTCAGTAAAGGCTTTTACCACCCGGCTGAATTCAATCTGCAGGCGACGCGGCAGTTCCAGGCCATACTGTTGCTGCAACAGGAAGCTCACCCCGCCCTTACCCGACTGGCTGTTGACGCGGACGACAGCCTCGTAACCCCGGCCCAGATCAGCGGGATCAATGGTCAGGTAGGGAAGCTCCCAGATTTCGCCATCCTGCCGCTGTGCAAAACCTTTCTTGATGGCATCCTGATGGGAACCGGAAAAGGCGGTGAATACCAGTTCGCCAGCATAGGGGTGACGGGGGTGCACGGGAATCTGATTGTATTCCTCCACTGTATGCCGAATCGTATCGATACGTGTAAAGTCCAGGCCCGGGTCCACCCCCTGGCTATAGAGATTCAGGGCCAGCGTGACGATATCCACATTGCCGGTGCGCTCGCCGTTACCAAACAGGCAGCCTTCCACCCGGTCGGCGCCAGCCATTTGTGCCAGCTCTGCCGCCGCCACGGCGGTACCACGGTCATTGTGGGGATGAACACTGATAATAATGCTCTCCCGGTTAGCGAGGTTCCGGTCCATCCACTCGATCTGGTCAGCGTAGACATTGGGGGTCGCCATTTCGACAGTGGCCGGCAGGTTGAGGATCATCCTGTTCTCCGGTGTCGGCTGCCAGATGGCAGTTACCGCATCACACACCTCTTTCACCACTTCGAGTTCTGCACCGGAAAACACTTCAGGGGAGTATTCATACACCCATTCCGTCTCAGGGTACTGGCTGGTGTACTGCCTGATCCAGCGGGTACCCTGCTCGGCAATGGCTTTCACACCGGCGACATCGGTGTTGTAGACAATACGCCTGAACTGAGGTGCCACCGGGTTATACATATGAATAATCACCCGCCGGGCACCCTGCACCGCCTCAACGGTGCGCGCAATCAAGTCCTCCCGCGCCTGGGTCAACACCTCGATGGTGACGTCTTCGGGGATACGGTTTTCCTCAATCAGGCGACGTACAAAATTGAACTCTGTCTCGGAGGCAGCGGGGAACGCCACTTCAATTTCCTTGAAGCCGATCTCAACCAGCATGTCGAAAAAACGCAACTTGGTTTCCACCGACATGGGGTCAATCAGCGATTGATTGCCATCACGCAAATCGGTGCTCATCCAGATGGGTGGTTTTTCGATGGTGCGACCGGGCCAGCGGCGGTCATGCATTTGTACCGGGTCAAAGGCTCGGTATTTGCTGGCAGGGTTACTGATCATAATGCTCTCCAAAGGCGGTTGTTTAACCCCTGAAAAAAAGCCGGTACCTGATTGCAGGCAAAGCGGGTAACCAGCCATTAACGGTACCGGTGGGCTTCTGGCCCATTTCTTTTTCTCAGGACAGGGTCAGTTTAATGCGCATGAAGAACAATTTTATTGCCATTTATATGTTGATTTATCTTGTTTACGCAATAATATGCTTCATATACGAACTATTGAGCAATTTATGGAATACGATCACTTTGACAGGGCAATTCTTCGCAAGTTACAGCGAGATGGCCGCATCTCCAATCAGGACCTGGCGGAATCCGTTAATCTGTCCCCTTCCCCCTGCCTGCGCCGGGTGCGCCGCCTGGAAGAGGAAGGTGTGATTGTGGGCTATACCGCGCGTCTTAACGCCCGCAAGCTGGGGCTTAAATTGATGGCGTTTATCCAGATCAGCATGGACAAGCACACACCTGAGCGCTTTGCCGGGTTTGAGTCCACCGTGGCCAATTACCCTGAAGTTCTTGAGTGCCACCTGATCACCGGCCAGGCCGCAGATTACCAGCTGAAGGTGGTAGTGGAGGATATGGATGGGTACCAGCAGTTCCTGCTGAACAAGATTACCCGAATCGAAGGCGTTACCGGTGTTCAGTCCTCATTTGTGCTGAAATCACCTCAAAATACCTCTGTGTTACCGGTGTAAGCCAAGAGCATTTGTTCGACTTCTAGCACCGTTTCAAAAACTTATAATTTCAGTCACTTTGGTGTTTCTGCCCTTTATCAAGTGAGTTTTGCCGGTAAATCCTGTCGAAACCTGTCTCAACCCGATCCATACTAAGTTCATGTTACCTGCAAGTATGGGCACGTATGTCTCTCACTGATCTCAGAACCCGGATACAAGCAGCGACCTGTGCTGACGAACAGGCCTGTGTTGATGAGCTGATCGCTTCAACCGTGATGGATGACCAGCAACAGCAGGCGTCTCTGGCCATGGGCCGCCAACTTGTCGCTGCCTGCCGCAAGGATGAACAGCGTAAGGGTACGCTGGAATCGTTTCTTCAGGAGTTTGGGCTGTCAAACCGCGAAGGCATCGCCCTGATGTGCCTGGCCGAAGCCCTGTTGCGGGTTCCCGACGAGGCCACCGCGGATAAATTGATCGCTGAAAAATTGCGAGAAGGGGACTGGGCCAGCCACCGAGGGCACTCCGAGTCCCTGTTTGTTAACGCCTCTGTGTGGGGGTTGATGTTAACGGGCGACGTATTAACCCTGGAGCAAGAGATCACGGAAGATCCACCCGGGTGGCTGAAACGACTGGTCAACCGCCTTGGAGAGCCCGTGGTCCGCAAAGCCATGGTACAAGCCATGCGGATCATGGGTAGCCAGTATGTAATGGGACGCACGCTCCCGGAAGCCATGTCTCGAGGCCACAGGGAATCATCCGTCTGTGTACGCTTCTCCTTCGATATGCTTGGCGAGGGCGCCAGAACCGAGGCCGATGCCAAGCGCTATTTTGAGGCGTATGCAGAGGCCATTCGGCAAATTGGCGAAGCGTGTGATGGGGACTCTCCTGACCTGGCTGATGGTATTTCCGTGAAATTATCTGCCCTGCACCCACGCTACCAGTTCAGTCAGCGCCAGACCGTTATGACGGTTCTACTGGATCGCCTGCGCACCCTGGCCTTGGCCGCCAAAAACTACCAGATTGGCCTCAGCATCGATGCAGAAGAAGCCTCTCGCCTGGAGTTGTCTCTGGATCTTTTTGAAGCCCTGGCACGTGACCCGGCATTACAGGGCTGGCAAGGCCTTGGCTTTGTACTTCAGGCTTATCAGAAACGTGCTCCACTGGTGGCCCAGTGGCTGATCCAACTGGCAAAGGATACCCATCGCCAGTTTATGGTGAGACTGGTCAAGGGTGCCTACTGGGATACCGAGATCAAACTCACCCAGGAAGCCGGCCTCGCTGATTACCCGGTGTTCACTCGCAAGGTGAATACCGATTATTGCTATCTGCATTGCGCCAACGCGCTGCTCTCCAGCCCCGACTACATCTATCCACAGTTCGCCACACACAATGCGCAAACGGTTGCAGCCTTACTGCAACTGGCGGGTGAGACTCGATTTGAATTGCAGCGGCTGCATGGCATGGGTGATTTGCTCTACCGTCATTTGCAGCAGCACTTTGAGCGCTCGGGTGGCCAGATGCCACCAGTGCGGGTTTATGCGCCGGTGGGCCAGCACCGTGAATTATTACCTTACCTGGTAAGACGGTTACTCGAAAATGGCGCCAACAGTTCGTTTGTAAACCGCCTGCTCGACCAGAAGGTCCCCGTTGAGGAACTGGTGCAACCCCTGTTGCCTCAGGTGCTATCGTCGGCCACCCGCAGGCACCCCCATATACCCAGGCCGGTCGATCTGTACCAGAATTCAGCGGCACCCCGCAGCAATTCCCCTGGCATTGACCTCAACAATCCCCTGGAAGTTAACGCCCTGCTCGAAGCCATATCAGAGGCAGATACCGTTGATTGGCGTGCCGGACCCATCATTAATGGCCAGCTGCGACTGGGATCTCTGCAACCCCTTTACTCCCCCGCTGATGGAACAACCATTGGTTTCGCCAGCGACAGCACGGGCGAAGATGTCGAGAATGTCCTTGAGTCAGCACGCCAGGCCCAGCCCCGCTGGGACCTTCTGGGCGGCCGGGCACGGGCCGACACACTGGAAGAGGTTGCGACGGTGCTGGCAGAAGCGTTCTATTCTCTAGTGACACTGATCGTGCGAGAAGCCGGTCGAACCCTTGCCGATGCCATTGCCGAGGTGCGAGAGGCGATTGATTTCTGCCGCTACTATGCCCACCAGGCCCGGCAACAGTTTGGCGAACCAGTCACGCTGGCAGGGCCCACCGGCGAGGACAATCGGCTCAGTCTCCATGGCCGCGGTGTGTTTCTCTGCATCAGTCCGTGGAATTTTCCACTGGCCATCTTTACAGGACAGGTTGCCGCCGCACTGGCTGCTGGCAACGCAGTGATCGCCAAACCGGCCTGCCAAACACCCTTGGTGGCGGCGCTGGCCACACAACTGTTTCACCGGGCGGGAGTTCCAGGGGATGTGCTTCAGCTATTGCCCGGTGATGGCAAAGCACTTGGCGACCTTCTCTTACCCGACCCGCGCATTGCCGGTGTCGCGTTCACCGGTTCAACGGCCACAGCCCATATCATTCAACGCACACTGGCGGAGAGAAATGGGGCGATTGTTCCCCTGATTGCTGAAACCGGTGGGCAGAATGTCATGCTGGTGGATTCCACGGCGCTGCCAGAACAGGTCGTTGATGACATCATTCGCTCCGCCTTTCTCAGTGCCGGACAGCGCTGCTCAGCACTTCGTGTGCTGTTTGTGCAGGACGATATTGCCGATACGCTTCTGCATACACTGACCGGAGCGATGCAGGAACTGCAGTTGGGAGATCCGGGCTTGCTGTGTACCGATATTGGCCCGGTGATTGATCGGGTGGCCGGGGACAGACTCCAGGCCCACATTGAACGAATGACCAAAGAAGCCAAACTGCTCGCCAGGTTGTCACCCCCATCAAACCTAAGCGGATACTTTGTGGCACCTCACCTGTTCGAGATTGAGCATCTGTCACAGTTAAACGAAGAAGTATTTGGCCCGATTCTGCATGTGATCCGTTACCGGGCAGAAGCACTGGACGAGGTAATCGACCAGATTAATGCCTGCGGCTACGGGCTGACGCTGGGAATCCACAGCCGAATCCGCGGCTTTGCCGAGCAGGTATTCCAGCGCACCCAGGTGGGCAATACCTATATCAATCGTAATATGGTGGGTGCAGTTGTGGGCTGCCAGCCTTTCGGTGGTTGCGGCCTGTCCGGAACCGGCCCGAAAGCCGGCGGGCCTCATTACCTGACTGCGTTCGCCATCGAAAAAGTACGCAGTGAAAATATTACCGCCCGAGGAGGAAATACCGCACTGTTTGGTTTACCCGACGATTAGCTCCGCCCATCAGCGACTGCTAAACGTCGGGTCACGACCCTCGCGACGCGCCAGTAATCCTTCTTTCAGATCACCGGAGGTATGACAGCGCTCAATCTGAATCAGCGCCTTGGCCAGGTCCAGATTGCCATCGGCCATCTGATCACAAAGCTGCTTCATGGTTGCAACGGTCAGCGGGGATAATGGCAACAGACTTTCCACCAGTTTCATGGTTTCGGTCTCCAGCTGATCCTGAAGCACCAGATGGGTGAGGTAACCCACCCGCAGCAGCGTTTCCGACTCCAGTATTTCCGAAGAGATCAGAATACGCTTGGCCGTGGTCACACCCAGCCGCTTCACATACCGGCGTATACCGTTCATGGGATAGCAGAGGCCGATTTCCGCTGCCGGCACCTTGAGACGCATGCCGTGCACACCGATACGATAGTCACAGCACAGGCCAAGCTCAGAACCGCCACCGTAGACACTGCCGTTAAGCGCACAGACCACCGGCATTGGCATCTCAGCCAATCGATCGGTCAGGGTTTCGAATTTTTCGCCCGTCATATCACCGGAAGACATCTGCTCCAAAGAGGCACCGGCACAGAAGGTTTTTTCACCCTGGCCCGTAATTACCAGCACGCGGATGTTCTTGTTGGCTTCCACACGATTCAGGCAGTCGATAAAGAGGTCAATGCCCTGGGCCGTCAGCGAATTGTGTTTGGCGGGATTGTTGAGAAGGATGCGGGCTACCGCTCCATCCATGGATAATAAAACCGGGTCATCTGAATTACTCATTTTACAGCCTTCCCAACGTAGGATTCAGGAGTGTTCAGCTTGAAGTTGCATAGCGGTGTTTAATTTTTTCCACCGCTGCATGGTAGACGCTGCGGATTTCTTCGCGGCAATTAATATTAACTTCCAGATCCCGCAGCAGTCCATCACCAATGCCGTAGATCCAGCCGTGCACCGTCAGTTCCTGGCCGCGTGCCCAGGCATCCTTGATGATGTTGGTTTTGGAAACATTCACCACACCTTCAATCACGTTGAGCTCGCACACCTGGTTGATCATGGCGTCCTTGTCACAACCATCGCTGAGGTAGGTCTGATGGATGTACTGAACATCCTGCACATTCAGTAGCCAGTGGTCGATCAGACCGAGGTGTTGTTTTTCAACCGCCGCTTTAACACCACCACAGCCATAGTGACCACACACTATCACGTGTTTTACCTTGAGATATTCCACGGCATATTGCATCACTGACAGGCAGTTGAGATCGCTGTGAACCACGATGTTGGCCACATTGCGATGGACAAATAGTTCGCCAGGCATCAGACCGACAATTTCATTGGCAGGTACCCGGCTGTCGGAGCAGCCGATCCACAAATATTCTGGAGCCTGCTGTTTGGATAGGCGCTCAAAAAACGTGGGATCTGCCTGAGTCATGGCTTCAGCCCACTCTATATTCTTTCTGAACAATTCTTTCAACGGGATTTCTCCAGGCAGGACAATCGATGGGAGGCTCAGTTTACGACCTATTGAAATACAAAAAAACCGGACAATTTGTCCGGTTTTTGTCTGGCGAAAACAGGGTTATTGCTAGGCGTCTGGGCCCCGATGGCGGATATCCCGCCCCTGTACCAGGTAAACAATGTGCTCACAGATATTTTTAGCGTGATCACCGACGCGCTCCAGTGAGCGCAAAGCCCACAGGATATTCATGGATCGGGAAATACTGCGAGGATCTTCCATCATATAAGTGATCATTTCCCGCAATGCCGACTTGTAGTCCATGTCCACCTGCCGGTCCTCTTTCATGGTCGCGATAGCCGCTTCGGCATCAAACCGTGAAAACGCATCAAGGGAATCATTGAGCATTTTGCGAACGCAGTTGCCGATATGCCGCACTTCGGTGTAACCGCGGGGGGCCTCACCCTCCTCCGAGAGCTTGATGGCCATTTTGGCAATTTTCTGTGCCTCGTCGCCAATGCGCTCCAGATCACGGATGGTTTTTGATACCGCTGTCACCAGTCGCAGATCGCTGGCCGCTGGCTGACGGCGGGCGATCAGCGTGGTACAGGTTTCATCGATATCCATTTCCATTTCATCAATGC
>Ga0209578_10002782_pt1 | contig 14049 bp, 14 predicted proteins | sample tdAd472_FD_187127 | JGI IMG/M metagenome (GOLD analysis project Ga0209578, IMG submission 187127) | Marine sediment microbial communities from the Atlantic coast under amendment with organic carbon and nitrate - tdAd47.2 (SPAdes)... | ecosystem: Environmental > Aquatic > Marine > Coastal >...
GACGTCGCAATATGCACCTCTCAGACCCGAGATATCTTTCTGAATTTCTGATTCACGCAAAATCTATAATCATGACAGTTATCGTCAAAAAACCTTCGGCACGTCGTGATTGCCGGTCTCACAAAGAGTATGATCGCTCAGCACTTCCAAAACACGGCAATCGGCGATCCGTCCACCCCTACATTGTTCGATCATGCGTTCCAGTTCATGACGGAGCGCACGTAAACGTTGGATACGACGGTCGACTTCGCTGAGCTGCGCTTTGGCAATAGCGTCTGCGGCATTGCACGGCTGACTGGGGTCGTCCGAGAGGCTGATAAGATCGCGGATTGCCTGCAGCGGGAACCCGAGTTCTCGAGCATGCCGAATGAACGTCAAACGGTGAATAGCCGAGTCATCGTAAACGCGCTGGTTCCCGCTTGAGCGGGGTGGTGCCGGAATGAGGCCGATCTGCTCGTAGTATCGGACTGTCTGCACTTTGCAACCGGCAGCGTCTGCGACACGACCAATCGTCAAATCGCGGGTCAAAGTAAATTTCTCCTTGAACCTATAGTTACTGTAGACATTACGTTTAGCATATCCGAGATGAAACGGCGAACGAAAGGATGCGTTATGGCCGGAGGGTGTTGCAGTCACGAACCGAAGTTCGACGGCATGTCGAAGGGCTTCAAACGTGCGCTATGGGCAGTGATCGCCATCAATGGAACCATGTTTTTCGTTGAAATGGCGGCGGGTGCGATGGCCGGGTCTCAAGCATTGAAAGCGGATGCATTGGATTTTCTGGGCGACACGGTCACGTATGCAATCAGCCTCATGGTGATCGGCATGTCGCTCAAAGTCCGTGCCACGGCGGCCTTGGTCAAAGGGGCCAGTCTTGCGGCGATGGGACTCTGGGTCTTCGGAATGACCGCATATCAAGTTCTGATCCTTGGTGTCCCGAGTGCAACGATCATGGGAGGCATCGGCCTGCTTGCCCTGGCGGCCAACCTCTCGAGCGTTCTCATTCTGATGCGCTTTAAGGACGGTGACGCTAACGTTCGCTCCGTATGGCTTTGTAGCCGGAACGACGCGATTGGTAACGTCGCGGTGATGCTGGCGGCTGGTGGGGTGTATCTGACCGGGACCGCTTGGCCCGACCTGATCGTCGCCGGGTTGATGGCCGGGCTGTTCCTGTGGTCAGCGTTGCAGATTATCAAGCAGGCGATGAATGAACGGCGCCACGTCGAGGCGCACGCCGTCGCTGCTGAGTAAATGGGCGGTGATGAGGATAAAGTCGACCTTGCTGAACATCTGTACCCAAATCAAAGGCAGAACTTGTCTCTGTCGATGAGGTTCACGGTGTCGTGACCTTTAATCCCTTTTCACACAATACGCTTGACCTTCCTCCAACTGGCAGGTTTATCTGTTGTCCGATGAGACGGTTGTTGATCGCAATATTCGCTTTTGTCCTTATTGCCAGTCCCTACATGGCGCATCATGCCAGCGGGGAGGAGATGCATAAACATGACAATCTGGCTTCTCATGGGCAACAGTTTGTCGCAACCAGCCAATGCGAATTGGGTTGCGACGCCGGATTGCAGACAACGTGCTGTTCTCAGGCGATTACACAATGCTCGCCAACATCCAACTACAATGAAGTTTGGACAGATGTTCCCCCTTCCTTTGCGACGGATACGTACTTCGTCGAAAGGCAGGATCTGATTGTTTCGTTGACATTTGAAGCAGAAACGCCTCCCCCTCGAGTTTGAATTTCATCTCGTTCTGAACGCGGGTGTACTTTTTCGGCCAATCTGGCCGGCAAACCCTGCGAACTATGATGATTTCTAACTTCGAAGGTTTAAAGACCATGAAAAAACGATACGCACTTTACGCGGCTGCGGCTGTGATCACCCTGAGCTTGTCTTCTGTTTACAACCCAGCGCTGGCCGGCGCTGGTCATGGGAAATCGGGCAAAACCGGTGCCCCAGGAAAGGCATCAGAAGTCACGCGCACGATCAACGTGACGATGAGCGACAACTTCTACGAACCCGAAAGCCTCACGGTAAAGGAAGGCGAAACCGTTCGGTTTGTCGTCAAGAATGCTGGCGAGTTCGTCCATGAATTCAACATCGCGACGGCGGAGATGCATAAAGCACACGCGCCTGAGATGATGATGATGATGAAGCATGGCGTGCTGGAGGCAGATAAGATTAACCGGGACGCCGCCAAGAAGATGCAGGAATCCATGGGGCATGGAATGCACGATGACCCCAACAGCGTTCTTCTTGAGCCGGGGAAAACCGGTGAGGTCATCTGGACCTTTCCGGAGAACGCCGAGTTGGAGTTCGCCTGCAATGTTCCTGGACACTACGAATCCGGGATGGTCGGCAAGATCAAACTCTCGCACTAACTGAAAAAATGCCGATGAGGGACAGTGACGTGCGGAGTCCGTGCGTCCGTCCCCGTCGGTTCTCAGAAAATAGGAGCACGCAATGTCGCGTTTAAGCTTGTTAAATGCCGGCGTCGTCGGGTTGAGCCTGCTCGTTTTGAGCGCAGGTGACATCTCTGCTGCCGAGTACTCCCTCTCTGTCGACCGCGTTAAGATCGACACCGGTGATTTCACCCGTATGGGTATCGGATACAACGGCGAGACCCCCGGCCCGGTTCTTCGGTTCAAAGAGGGTGAAGACGTTACGATCAAAGTGACCAACAATCTGGATGAGTCGACCTCGATCCACTGGCACGGCTTGATTCTTCCGTATCAGCAGGACGGTGTGCCGGGGATCAGTTACGATGGGATCGATCCCGGCGAAACGTTCACCTACAATTTCCCAATCGTACAAAGCGGAACCTACTGGTTTCACAGTCATTCCGGATTCCAGGAGCCTGACGGGGCCTATGGTGCGATCGTCATTGAACCCGAAAAAAGGGAACCGTTCCGCTATGATCGGGAATACGTGGTTCAGCTAACCGATGCGCACCCGCACGCGGGGGATCGCATCATGCGGAACCTCAAGATGTCCGCCGATTATTACAATCGGAAACAGGAAACACTTCTCGATTTCTTCTCGGATGTGAAGGACAAAGGGCTCAGCGCGACCGTCGATGACCGCATGATGTGGGGCGATATGCGGATGATGCCGACGGACATCGAAGATCTGCAGGGGTTCACGCCGCTCATCAACGGAAAATCCTCATCACAGAACTGGACCGGCATCTTCAAGCCGGGCGAGCGTGTCAGATTGCGTTTCATCAACTCGTCGGCCATGACCTACTTCGATATCCGCGTCCCGGGTTTGAAGATGACGGTGGTGCAAGCTGACGGAAACAACGTCCAACCTGTGACGGTAGATGAATTTCGGGTCGCGGTTGCCGAGACCTACGACGTGATCGTCCAGCCGAAGGAAGACAAGGCCTATGCGGTCATTGCCGAGTCAATGGGACGTACCGCAAGCGTGCGTGGGACCTTAGCTTCCCGCCAGGGAATGGTCGCCGACTTGCCGCCGCTTCGAGAGGATCCACGGTTGACCATGGCGGATATGGGCATGGACCATGGCAACATGGCCGGCATGGACCACAGCAAGATGCCGGGCATGGACCACAGCAAGATGCCGGGCATGGACCACAGCAAGATGCCGGGCATGGACCACAGCAAGATGCCGGGCATGGATCACAGCAAAATGACAGGAGCTGCGAAGAATAATGATGCTTTCTATGCAGCAGGGAGTGGTCTGGTACCGTCGGCCGCCGATGGTGGCAAATTCCTGTCATACAGCGATCTGAAGGCCCAAAAGCCTCTGTACGAAGACCGGGAGGCGACACGCGAAATCGAATTGCGATTGACCGGCAATATGGAGCGTTACATCTGGTCGATAAATGGCGAGAAGTACGAAGACGCCGATCCGATCGTGCTTCAATACGGTGAACGGGTGCGGTTCAAGTTCGTGAATGAGACAATGATGACACACCCAATGCATCTTCACGGGATGTGGACGATTCTCGATAACGGTAACGGAAAATGGGACCCCATCAAGCACACGGTAAGTGTGGCGCCGGGAACCACCATGTACACCGAAACCGAAGTCGATGCGCCGGGACAATGGGCATTCCACTGTCACCTGTCGTATCACGCTGATAGCGGTATGTTCCGCAAGGTTGTCGTCAAGGGTGGCCCCAAGTCAGCTTCACTTTCGAGCCAAAAAGGAGGCTGACCATGAAACGTACTTACTTATTCCTGGGACTGTTGAGTGCAGCATTGGGGTCCACCTCATCTGCTAATGCAGAACCGTTAATCTGGGGTGTTCAGGTTGAGCAACTCGAGAACCGCTTTACCGGTGATGCTCAGTCCGACGTTATGGCGTGGGATGGCGACGCCCTGATCGGGACGGACGAGCTCAAGTTCGTCGTCCGCAGTGAAGGGGAGTTCCAAACCAGAAGCGAACGGCTAGAAACTATGGAGACACAGTTGCGTCTGCAGAAACCGATTTCCACTTTTTTCGATGCGGTTGCCGGTGTCCGGTTTGATACGCCTGATGGCCGAGACCGGGTTCATGGTGTGGTAGGCCTGCACGGCCTGGCCCCGCAGTGGTTCGAGGTCGATGCGGATCTCTTTGTTTCGGACCGGCCATCGGCCAGGTTTGAGGTCGAATACGAAGCCCTGATCACCAACTACCTGATTCTGACGCCGAGTATCGAGCTGGATGTGCCTCTCAGAGATAACCTCGAAGCCGAAGTCAAGGCATGGGGGCCGAAAATGGAAGTGGGCGCCCGCCTCAGCTACGATCTCGTAGACCGCTCCATCGCGCCGTACATCGGCGTGCATTACGAACGGGTCTTCGGCGATACGTTGGATCTGAGAGAAGAGGAAGGTGAAGAGGGCGACGGCCTGTTCTTCGTTGCCGGTCTTCGTCTGATGTTCTGATGGTGATATCCGGCTTTGTCGATGCCGCGTGGCTTTCGTCGGGCCGGATATTTGTCGAATGACCCCTGAAACAAAAAAGGAGGGCCTGTTGAACAGGCCCTCCCAAGGGTCAGGGATACATGAGATTAGTTTCTGTCGTTGACCCAAATATCGGTTTTTAGATCGTGGGTATGACATGCCTTATCCACGTGGGGCTGGTCGAGATTGTTCGTGCCGTGATTGGCGCCATCGGCGAATACGGTGCCGGCAGATGCCATGCCGATGACAGCGGCGAGCGATGCCGCAGCAATGATGGATTTGATGCCAGTCATGTTCGAAATCAGTTTACGCAATGTCTTGCTCCTTTCGTTGATGTTGATGAAAGGATTTGACCACACGAGGGTGACGAAAGTTTGTCTCGATTAGCTGGTTTTGCAACAGTTTTTTACGGCTCTCACGTCTGACAAACTTTGTCGCAACTTTTTGGAAATGGTATGCAAAGCGTTCCGAAGATACTGATCGTTGAAGATAACCGGGAACTGCGCGGCCTGATTTGCAGATCGCTCAAGAAGGACGGTTACCGAGTGGCAGAGGCAGAAGATGGAAAGTCGATGCAGCGTCAACTCAATGAGGCCCGGGTCGACCTTGTTGTCCTGGATATCATGCTGCCTGGCCAGGACGGACTCACTCTCTGCCGAAATCTGCGTGCGAAGTCGGCAACCCCGGTGATTTTCGTAAGTGCGAAGGATGATGATCTGGACAAAGTGCTTGGTCTGAAAATGGGCGCCGACGATTATCTCACAAAGCCGTTCACGATGGCCGAGTTAAGTGCACGTATTGAGGCGGTGTTGCGGCGTACAGAGTGTGGAGGCGTTAAAGACGCGAATGACGACGTCGACGGTTACCGGTTTGATCGTTGGTTCTTCGATGTCGATCGACGGGAGTTGATAGAGTCAGACGACATCGTCGTCCCATTAAGTACAAGCGAGTACGAACTTCTGAGAATTTTTGTTGAGCGCCCACAGCGGGTTATGTCTCGCGATCAACTGCTTGATCTGACACGCGGCCGTGACGCGACGGTATTTGACCGCAGTGTCGATACCCAAGTCAGCAGGCTACGCCGAAAGATAGAGGCGGATTCTCGGCGTCCACAGATCATCAAAACAGTATGGGGAGGTGGGTATGTCTTCGCCGTCGATGTTTCTAGTTCGTAAGAGCAACCCATTCCGGAGCCTCGCGGTCCAAACGGTGTTGATCGTGGCTGGAAGCTTGATTCTCGCCTATTCCTTCAGCCTTTTCGTATATTCGAAGGATCGACTGGAGGCTCTGATCTATCTGGGCCTCAAGAACACTGCGCTGACGGCCATTCATTTTGCACATACGGTAGCAGTATCCGAGCCAGGTTGGAGGGAGAGTATCCTGGAGCGCGTTAATGATACCCGAATGACAGCCTCGTTGACACAGACACCCGCGTTTGAGCAGGAGGCTTTCCAAACGGAGTACAGTATTGCGTTCACCGAGTTCTTAGAGTCGGGTGCGCATGGCGACGACTTTAAAAGCGTGCGCTATTCCCTGAGCAGGAGTCCGGCCGTAAAAGCCGATCTTGCGGGAGAGTCTTTGAGCCGGTCGCCTCATTTGTTGCAAACATTCTTTGAATTGCCGATGCACTCGGTCGCAAATGTGGCGGTGCAAATGAACAATGAAGAATGGCTGAACATTTCCCTGCCGCTTCCGGATTACCCAGCCGACCTGTGGAGCCCATCTTTGCTGCCGGTAGGGCTGTTTACGTTGTCACTCATTATTGTGTCCGGTTGGGCCGTGCGGCGTATTCTCAGGCCCCTTTCGGATGTCACGCGGGCTGCCACTGAATTTGCTCAGGATATAAACGCGGCGCCAATGTACGGTGGCGGCTCGACAGAAGCGCGTGTGGTCGCGGCAGCCTTTAACAAGATGCAGCACAATATCAAGGCAATCGTCCGCAGCAGAACGGAAATGATGGGAGCGATCTCACATGACTTCCGTACACCACTGACGCTAGTCAAATTGCGTACAGAGAATTTGCCTGCGTCTCGGGAACGCACGCGGTTGCTGCAATCAATTGAGGCAATGGAAACAATAATCCAGGACTCTCTGGCCTTCGCCAAACAGCTCTTCGGAAGAGAAGCGAAAAGGAACGTTGATGTGGCGGCACTACTTCAATCGGTGTGTGATGATCTTGCCGAGGTTGGGGAGAGAACCGAGTGCGCCATTCCGACTTGCCGGGTGATCGTCAAAGGAAATCCGGTTGCGCTGCGACGTGCATTCTCAAACCTCGTGGGAAATGCCGTGAAGTATGGCGGCGTTGCGCGGGTGTCCGTAACTGTAGATCAAACGCTCGCATTGGTTATTATTGATGATGATGGGCCCGGTATATCACCAGAAGAAATGGAGCGGGTATTCGAGCCTTTTTACCGTTGCGACCGAGCCCGCTCCGACTCAGGAGAGGGCTCAGGGTTGGGGCTCAGCCTAGCGCAATCAGTCATCGAAGATCACGGTGGAACGATAAGGCTCCGAACGAATGAACCCTGCGGGCTAAGCGCGCTCATTGATCTGCCGCTGCAGGAATTCAGGTAAGTCGAAAGCTGCAGTCGTAGTGCTACGGTTGTGTGTCGGCACTGTTTTAGATTTATAGAAAGGAAGGGAGGCCGGAATGAGGATGACTTTTCAAGGTGCGATCTGTGTTTTGATAGTCACAGCACTGCTCAATCTCGCAACGGGTTTGAGGGCGCAGGACGCGAAGTCGAATAGCCCGAGGGAGCCGGAGATGACCCCGGCGCTGAACTTAGGCAAGATGAATTACGAAGCGTATTGTGCATCATGTCACGGCAAGACGACCGGGGGCACCGACAAAGGGCCGACGTTCATCAGTCGCATCTACCACCCCGGGCACCATGGCGACGGGGCATTCTTCCTCGCGCCGAAGAACGGTGTGCGAGCGCATCATTGGACATTTGGCGATATGAAGCCGGTTCCCGAAGTCAATGATTTGCAACTCGAATATATCGTCAAGTACGTTCGTGCCGTGCAAAAAGAGAACGGGCTGTTCTGAGGCGTTACGCGCCGAGCGCCTTTTTGCGCTCCTCATATTCGGCCTTGTCGATTTCACCGTTGGCGAAGCGTTCGTTCAGGATAGCTAGCGAATTGTCCTGTCCACCCTTGCCATGGCTGGCGCCGCCGCCGATGCTTAGGAATTTAAACACCAGAACGATCGCCACGGCGACGATGACGATCATCAGGATCATCATGACCGGACCCATGAACATACCGTTCCACATCATCGGGTGATCGTTGTATCCGTAACCGTAGCCTTGCGCGTGGGCGAGGCCGGAAGCGGCCATTGTCGTGCCGCCCGCGATTAATGCAGTCAAAGATGTTTTCATTGTTCCAATTCCTTCGGTTGGTTCGGGCAACAGCCTTTTGCGTACGGCCTTGTCTATGACACGCAACATGGGGGTGGGTAAAAGTAAATACATTGATCCAGATCATATTTTCTTGGATTCACTTAATCGTGAACAATAATTAATGAGAGCCCCCATTGACCTTCCAGTTACTGGCAAGGTTAGGTTTGGTAAAATCATTCAATGCTGGAGGGTGTCATGGACCAAAGCTCTGGACTTCCGACAACAAATACTTGGCGTGATCCGGTTTGCGGTATGGAAGTCGACGCGTCCGCCGATAAGCCGTCCGCGGAATACCAGGGTCACGACTACCGCTTTTGTTCCGAAGGATGCTGGAACAAGTTCCTCGCCGCGCCCGCAGAATATGTGAATGCGGAAGATCCGGTTTGCGGCATGTCCGTCGATCGCGGGGCAGCAATGCATATGCACCGTCATCAGGGCGAATTGCACTATTTCTGTTCCGCTAGATGCAAGGACAAATTCGTCGTCGCCCCCGCGGACTACCTCGGCGATCGTGCCTCACCTGAGCCGATGCCCGAGGGAACGATCTACACCTGTCCGATGCATCCGGAGATCGTGCAAGTCGGACCCGGCACCTGTCCGAAATGCGGTATGGCGCTGGAGCCAAAAGGCGTGCCGGCCGCTGACGAAGGGCCGAACCCAGAGTTGGTCGACTTTAAGCGCCGCTTCGTGCTCGGTGCGGTTCTCACGGCACCGCTCCTTGTTCTGACGATGGGTCCGCTGGTCGGGCTTCCGGTGCGCGACTGGATCGGCGAGCGGCTGACGTTGTGGATCGAATTGATTCTCGGCACACCCGTCATTCTCTGGTCCGGCTGGCCGTTTATGGTTCGCGGTTATCAATCATTCCGGACCATGAACCTCAACATGTTCTCCCTCATCGGTATGGGCGTTGCGGCGGCGCTTCTCTTCAGCATCGTCGCCGTGTTAGCGCCGGGTATCTTCCCGGACGGCTTTCGCGACGCGGACGGTCATGTCGGCGTCTACTTCGAGGCCGGCGCCGTCATCGTGGTGCTGGTTCTGCTCGGCCAGATCCTCGAGCTCGGCGCGCGTGAGCGCACCGGCGCCGCGATTCGCGCGTTGATGGACATGGCTGCAAAGACGGCGCGCGTGATCCGCCCGGACGGTACCGAGGACGAAATCCCCATCGAGGATGTTCAGGTCGGCGACAGGCTCCGTGTCCGCCCCGGCGAGAAAATCGCGGTGGACGGCGAGGTCGTCGAGGGCCGCTCGTCGGTCGACGAGTCGATGATCTCCGGCGAGCCGGTCCCGGTCGAGAAGGTGCCGGGCGATCCGGTCACGGGCGCCACCATTAACGGCACCGGCAGCCTCATCATGGAAGCCAGGCGCGTCGGCAGCGACACCATGCTGTCGCAGATCGTCGAGATGGTGGCGAACGCGCAACGTTCCCGTGCGCCGATCCAGAAGCTCGCCGACAGCGTCGCCGGCATGTTCGTGCCGGCGGTCATCGGCGTTGCGGTCCTGGCCTTCATCGCGTGGTCGGTGTGGGGGCCGGCGCCGGCATTCTCGTATGCGCTGGTTGCGGCGATCGCGGTGCTGATCATCGCGTGCCCGTGCGCCCTCGGCCTGGCGACGCCGGTGTCGATCATGACGGCGACCGGACGCGGCGCGCAGGCGGGTGTGCTGATAAAGAACGCCGAAGCGCTGGAGCGGTTCGCCAAAGTCGACACACTGATCGTCGACAAGACCGGCACGTTGACCGAGGGCAAGCCGAAGCTCGTCGCGGTCGATGCCGAGAACGGTCACGATGAGAACGAGGTGCTGCGTCTTGCGGCGAGCCTCGAGCGCGGCTCGGAGCACCCTCTGGCCGAGGCGATCGTCTCCGGCGCGCGTGAGCGCGGCGTCGAACTGGCCGATGCCGCCGGTTTCGATGCAGTCACGGGCAAGGGTGTCAAAGGCACCGTCGACGGCAAGGCGGTCGCGCTCGGGAACGCAAAGTTATTGGCGGACATGGGGCTTGACGTCGGGGCGTTTTCCGAAACCGTGGTTGCGCGTCGCGATGAGGGCGAGACAGTGATGTTCGTCGTCGTCGACGGCGCGGTTGCCGGTCTTGTGGCTGTCGCCGATTCGGTCAAGGAAACGACACCGGATGCACTCAGGGAACTGCATCAACTCGGCTTCAGGATCGTCATGGCAACCGGTGACAACGAGCGCACGGCAAAAGCGGTTGCTGCGCGGCTCGGCATTGATGAAATCCGCGCCGACGTCCTTCCTGCCGACAAGGCGGAAATCATAGCGGAACTTCAAAGGCAGGGCCGCACGGTGGCGATGGCGGGCGACGGCGTGAACGATGCACCGGCGCTGGCCCAGGCGGACGTTGGTATCGCCATGGGCACCGGAGCGGACGTGGCGATCGAAAGCGCTGGCTTTACGCTGGTGAAAGGCGATCTGAGCGGCATCGTCCGGGCCCGCCGGCTGGCGACGGCGACCATGCGTAACATCAAGCAGAACCTGTTCTTCGCGCTCGTCTACAACGCCGCCGGAGTGCCGGTCGCGGCCGGTATTCTTTATCCGTTTCTCGGCCTTCTGATTTCGCCGATGTTCGCCGCCGCGGCGATGAGCCTGTCCTCGGTGTCTGTCATCACCAACGCACTGCGCCTCAGGACAGTGCGTATCTAACGTCAACCTATTAACCAGGAGATATCCAGATGCGAATACCAAAGATCGTCAAAACAGCCATGTTTGTCGTCGCCGTTTCCGCGCTTCCCGTTGCGGCTTACGCGCATGGACAGGGCCCAGGCATCATGCAGGGGCAAGGCTACGGCATGGGCCCGGGTATGATTGGTCAGCAAGGCTACGGCATGGGACCTGGCATGATGGGCCAAGGTTATGGCCCCGGCATGATGGGTCAGGGCAACGGTATGGGCCCCGGTATGATGGGACCTGGAATGATGAACATGATGCACGGCATGATGATGGGCCGGGGTATGATTGGCCAGGGCTACGGGATGGGACCGGGTATGATGGGCCAAGGCTACGGTATGGGCCCAGGCATGATGGGCCCAGGCATGATGGGCCAAGGTTATGGCCCCGGGATGATGGGCGCGGCCGGAAACCGTGAAGTGACGGAAGACGACGTGCGGGGATTCCTCGGCCGTCAGTTGGAAATGCACGGTCTTAAGCGCCTGAAGGTCGGCAGCGTAGATACATCGGATGACAAGGTCTTCAAGGCGGACATTGTTACCAAGGAAGACTCGCTCGTGATGCGCGTTGTTGTCGACCGCCGTTCGGGATTCCCGGTAGCTTTCGAATAAGAATGTGTGCGAGGCACGATGACGGCGTGGGCCTGATCGTCGGGCTCTCGATATTCACGGCGGTAATGCTCGTTCCACCGGCGGTCGTTTACGTCTACCGCAAGCGTGGAGCCGTTCGCAAAGGAGGTACGGAATGACGACGGATTATGACCATAGGCTAGCCGACCGCCCGTTGCCAACGAGGGTTCGCGCTAGGCTTCTCATTCCTCGGCTTTTTTCTCACCCGTCTTCGCTACGAGGATAAGCCTGTCGTCCGTGTCAGTGATCGGTAATGCCTTCAATGCCGCGTGGTAAAAATATGAAAATGCACGATTCTTAATCCAAGTCTGCGAATTTCTTAAAAGGACAAACAGCTATGCCCAAAGTAATAAGATATAGGTCTTTCGTTGCGATTGTTTTCGGTGCGGTTATTGCCTTTTTGCAATCGGCTCAGGCTGCTCCGTTTGTTTATGTGCCACTTGGAAGCGACGATAAGATCGTCGTGGTTGATGCTGCAACAGATCAGATTGTAGACATCATAAATGGCGTCGAGGCCGTTCATGGCCTCGCCATCAGTTCTGACAGTCGCTTCCTAATCGCTGGAAGTTATGCAGAACGGGAGATCATCGGTGCGGCACCAGCGAAACCGGCAGGTGTATCTGAAGACGAGCATGCCAAGCACCACGCCGCTCCCTCATCCGGCTCGCCTAGTTCAAGTACTACCGTCAGTACGGTGACCATCTTCCAGGCTGTAGATAACAGAATTGTCCGCCGCATCGACGTTCCAGGAGCGGTACATCACGTATCTGCAAGCCCGGATGGACGTTTCGCCGTCGTGACGCATCCCAACGAAGGCGCGATTAGCGTAATCGACCTTTTATCTTACAAGGTAATCAGCAGCGTTTCGACGGGGCCTTTGACAAATTACGCATTATTTAGCCCCGATAGTGCACGCGTTTTTGTCAGCAATGCCGGGAATGGCACAGTTAGTGAGGTGGATACAGAGCGCTGGATTGTTCGCCGTAACTTTCTGGCCGGGGATAGCCCAGAGCACATGGTGCTATCCGACGATGGCAAGCGGCTATATGTTGCAAATGTTAATGGTGGATCTGTATCGGAAATTCTGACCGACGCAGGGATAGCTGAACGAAGCTTCGACGTCGGAGGAGCCTTGCACGGTATCGACTTGTCTAATAACGGTCAGACGTTATTTGTCAGTGCGCTTGATCGCGATAAGCTTGTCGCCATAGATCTCAGCAATTCAGCGATGCGTTATTTAACCCTTGGTCCCGCGCCTTATCACGCTGCCTTGATTATGGACACCGGTAAACTTTACGTCTCCAGCGCAGATGAACCGGTCATCTGGGTCGTTGATCATGACAGCTTTGTATTAAAAGGGGAGATATCAATCGGCGGCAAGGCACATCAGATGGTTGTTTCACATGGTCAATAAGAAGTATCGGCCGGGCCGGTGAAAAATGTCCAACTTTTGCTTGTCGCAGCTATGCCGCTGCTTTCTGGCGCTGTCTAAGCGTTCAGAAAGCGCAGGTATCAATTAACGGAGAAATCGAATGACCCAACAAGCCGACCATCGACAAAACTCGCAACAAAAAACGAGTGGAATTCGGCCCTGGTTATCACGGCATGGGTTGATTGTAACCGGGTTCATATTGATTGCCGGATATTTCCTCTGGACTGAACATCGGGCGCATATTCTATCAATCGGAAGTTGGCTCCCATGGCTATTGTTAGCGCTTTGCCCGCTGATGCATCTATTCATGCATCACGGCCATGATGGACATAGTGGACATGGACAAGACGCAGATGGCAAAGGAGAGGATAAATGAGTGAACAAGGACCATTTGATTATGGCCTCTGGTCACTTGTGTTTATCAACTCCGCCATATTCATCATCTTTGCGTTCAGTTTTTTTAAACCAGCGACAGCTCGAGATTGGCGCACTTTCGGTGCTTTTAGTGCCTTTCTTGTTGCGCTGTTCACTGAAATGTACGGCTTCCCGCTGACGATCTACTTTTTATCCGGATGGCTTCAAAGTAATTTCCCGAACATTGATTGGTTGGCACATGATTCCGGCCATCTGCTGGAAATGATGTTCGGTTGGGAATCAAACCCGCACTTTGGCCCATTCCATTTGCTGAGTTTAGTATTCATAGGTGGGGGGTTCATATTGCTCTCGGCGGCCTGGCGGGTACTTTATGCGGCGCAAAAAACCGGGACGTTAGCCGTGAATGGGCCTTATGCAAGGGTTCGTCATCCCCAATACGTCGGCTTTGTCATGATCTTGACGGGGTTTCTGTTCCAGTGGCCGACAATTCTGACGCTGGCTATGTTCCCCGTCCTCGTGTTCATGTACTGGCGGCTGGCGTTGAATGAAGAGCGTATGGTTGAAGCGGAATTTGGTGAGACTTATCGCGCCTATGCTCGCCAAGTGCCACGTTTT
>Ga0209578_10002787_pt1 | contig 14039 bp, 13 predicted proteins | sample tdAd472_FD_187127 | JGI IMG/M metagenome (GOLD analysis project Ga0209578, IMG submission 187127) | Marine sediment microbial communities from the Atlantic coast under amendment with organic carbon and nitrate - tdAd47.2 (SPAdes)... | ecosystem: Environmental > Aquatic > Marine > Coastal >...
CCCGCTCAACCAGATCGGCCGCGCGCAAAAACCAGATTTCACGCTGATGAGCCAGCAGACCTTTATTCGCATGAAAAGCCTCTTTGGCAACTTGCACCGCTCTATTAATATCCTCAGCAGTACCACTCGCAATTCTTGAATAGAGAGAATCATCTGAAGGGTTAAAATCATCCAGATAAACTCCCGATGAAGGCGGTGTCCATTCGCCACCAATCCATAATTCAGTTTGTTTTACATCAGCCATTTCAACTCACCTCCTAATTGACTTCTCATTTGTCGTGCGTAGTAGCGAAAAATATTAATCTGCTTGAAAAACACACTCAACCTACCCATTTAAAGGAAATTTCACCGCTACGTCTATTCCATAATGGCAGCGATTTGTGTATAAATTGCGTTTCTTCCTATGTCTGCCACGCCCTCGGTGCTATGCCTTTAGCGCAGATCAAACACTAGGAATACCCGATATAGGTATGGAACACATTCTGGGGGTCGTATTTAGTCCGCAGGGTTCCTAAACGCTTCCAGCCTTCCTCGGTAAAGCACTGCTTTATATGTTCCGGGTAGCGCACAAATTCTGTTTCGTTGATATAGTGCCCCTTCGCAAAGCCATCATCCATCGTCGCTTTAATCTTGTCCATCCAGAGATAATTCGGTTCGATATGCTCAGGTTTATCTGCCAGCGCATAATAGGACATATAATCATCGGCAAAATGTGGTAGTGCTGTGTCTGTGCGTTTACTTGGGTTTACGCCCCAAACGGTAATCACAAAAGAGCGTTTTGATGGCGATTCCCGCAATATATCAACCATTTTAAGCACCGCGTTACCTAGATCATCTGTCCACATATTATCGATGCTGGTTCGATCCGGCGCTGTGGCATCAGTAATCAACTGCCCTTCAAACAGCTCCGAGAAAGTATGCGGCCTGTTTACTTTTTTCAAATGAGCTTTATCCGCAATCGGGCTGGCCGCAAAAGGTGCCAATATCTTTTGCGCCTGCTCTGCGCTATCGGCAAAGGCAATAACGCTGACGATAAAGGCAATACCTTCCTTTGGCATACCCGGTATGTCCGCGCTATGTTTTAGGACGCCCAAAATCTCGGCATTAATATCCTTTTCCTTGGCAAGTCGCTGTAGCTGCTCCACCGCCATAGGGATATGTTCTTCCGTGACAATATAGGAGCTCTTGGTAATGGCTCGCGGCATCGGATACATCTTTACGTGATAACGAACAATAATACCGAAGAAGCCAGGGCCAGCACCACGAATGGCCCAAAGCAAATCGGGATGTTCCTTTTCGTTAACCTGAATCAGCTCGCCATCTGCCGTTACGATTTCCGCAGCCAACACAGAACGGCAAGAAATATCCCACTTTTGTAGATTCCAACCCAAGCCGCCACCTAACAAGAAGCCACCCAAGCCCACCACATTCGTATGCGCGGTTGGAAAGGCGAGGCCTCGAGCGTTCGCCAACTCCTGAAACTCCTGGGCGCGCATGCCCGGTTGCAACCAGGCAGTTTGGTTTTCCGTGTCAAAGCTGACTTCCCGTAACTGGGATAAATCAATCATGACGGATTCATTGCGTAAGGGCGAGGCAGAAATGCTATGGCCTGTGCTGCGGATGGATACCTTCAAACCTCGCTCCCGTGCATACTTAACGGCCTCGATCACATCCTCGACCGATTGCGCCAATATCATGGTATCGGGATAACGCTTGGGTATGCGCACATACCAGGTCATGCCTTGGCGCCAGTCTTCATAAAATTTATCTGTCTTTCGAATGACGGTACCTTTAATGCGACTCAGTGCGTCACCAACTTGTTTGGCGAAGGCAACTGACGCATTAAAACTCGCCACCACGCCTAAAGCACAGACAGTGGTTAGCCTTTTCAAAAAGGTACGGCGTGTAGGCTTATGATCAACCATAGAAAACTCTCCATTCGTTTTATTTCAACAACAGTAACAACTACAATAAAAGGTGAATCTGTTACCCGATGTTATTGCCACAACCCTGTAAGTATATGACTCTTGGAGAAGACCGAACAATCTCTGATTAAACAGAGTTATTCACAATCAAGCACTTTGTAGTAAGGGTTAGATTACGCTAACCCACCAATTCCTGACGATATAATTATTTTTTTATGGACGACAACCGAATAATAAATCATCACCCCGATTAGACCAGCCAACCGGGGTGATGTTCGGTTCGTTTCTTGCTTTTAGAAACTTATTATAAAAACGCTTTTTCTTTAACTAACTCAGAAAAAGTTATATTTAACGGACAATGACCACTCAAAAGGACGTCCATAGACTTGCTCAACATAAGCCGCTGAGGTCTGGAACGATGAGTTGCCGGTAATGATATACTCTTCATCCGTAATATTTCGGAAAGATAACAGACTTTCCCAACGGCCATCTGTGGTTTCCAATGCAAACGAAGCATTGAGCATGTCATAGGAATCCTGATGGATCTGCGGCGTATTAATCGCGTCATTTTCCTGTTCATCATGAAACGACCAGTCAACCCTTGGTGTTAAAGTCGCCCAATCACCCAGATCAAAGGTATAAGCAACACCAAGAGCGGCACTCAGCTCCGGCGTATTGACCAGCTTAAAGCTTTTGTCTAAGGGTGTCAGGTTAGTGGTAACCCGAGGGTCGAGTTTGTCATATTCCGCATCGATATAACCAACAGAAGCGGTTACATACCAACGATCAGTCGGCACCCAGGTCAGCTCAACTTCAGCGCCTTCAATGGTTGCTTCACCACCGTTGTAGGTAATGGGATTAAATCCCTCACGGATAATGATCTGTAAATCCGTGTAATCCGTATGAAATACCGCCACGTTCAGACGAACTTGACTATCCAGCAAATCAGACTTGAATCCGACTTCATAGCTTTCCACTGTTTCAGGGTCGAAACTACTCGGCACGGCGGTAAATTGGGTAAAACGCTGATCGAAACCACCGCCCTTATAGCCTTCCGAATAAGTGACATAAGCCATGAAATCATCGGTCATCTGGTAAGACAGGTTCAACATGATATTGGTGTCATCAAACTTTTCTTCAAACCAAGCAAAAGTCGCCAAGCGTTCGCCCGCTGCCAGTGGTGGTCCGCCGCCTGACTGCTGATAGAAACCAGCAAAACCTGGGAATACATTAGGGAAAAAACCACTGGAAGAGGCATCACCATAAGAAATTTGATCCGGCTTGAACTGCTTGGTGTCTTCGGTATATCTGACCCCAAAAGTTAAGGCCAGTTTATCGGTCATATCATAAGTGGCCTGAAAAAACGCCGCTTCCGATTCATTATCAAAGATACCACCACTCTGAATTCCACCTACGGGTAAAAACACCGGGTTTTTGTTAAACCCATCTTCCTGGAAGTAGTAAAGACCCAACAACCACTTCAGCCTGTCTTCCATAGCCACACCGGAAAACTGCAATTCTTGGCTGAATTGATCCTGCTCGTAAAAGTCTCGTGTCGCAAAAATAATACCGGGGGTATTATCGCCATCACGCGACGATTCCATATCCATATCACGATAACCGGTGATCGATTTAATCGTCAGCCAATCGTTCACATTCCAGGTCATTTCGACACTCGCACCCCAGATATCCAAATCCGATTTGGTCGGGAATGTGCCGCCTGACTTATATTCCCCGTAAAACGTATCCGGTGTTAAACATCCAGGAGCACCACCGGCGCCAACGCCAGGTGGTGGGAATGAAGGTGGTCCGGGAAGTATCCCAAAATTTGGATTAATATTGACCGCAGTACAGCTCGCCAGTGCACCATTAGCAAAGGTGCCAAATGCGGCCTTGTCATTAACACCACCGGTAACGCCGGGGGTACCGTTTTCACGGATCTTGGTCGCATCCGCTGTCGCATACAGCTCGAAATTATCGGTTGGCGTCCAGAGCAACGAACCACGACCGGAGAGGCTATCGTCATCACCGGTACTAGGCCCACCAAAGATGCGGTCGACATAACCATCACGCTTGCGCGAAGATATCGCGAAATTGGTTAGCAGTTCTTCAGAAACCGGCATATTAGCCTTGGCAGTGATATATCGCATATCATCATCACCCACCTGAATCTGTACACTGCCGCCAGCATCCGGCTCCGGTTTCTTGGAATAGATGGCCACCGCGCCGCCAATGGTATTACGGCCAAACAGGGTGCCCTGCGGTCCGCGCAACACTTCAATACGCTGTACATCAATAAAGTCCAGCACATTACCCACTGAGCGGGCCATATAGATGCCATCAACATAAAGTCCCACACCCGGATCAGTGACCGGCGTGAAATCCGTTTGACCAATACCGCGAATAAAAATTTGCGCTGCTGAACTTGAACCTGATGACGGAGAAGCCGAATCGAAGGTTAAGTTTGGCGTAATATCGCTTAACTTATCAGTAGAATCAATTTGACGGTATGCCAGTTCACGCTCAGTAAACGCTGAAACGGCTATTGGTGTGGCTTGCAGGTTTTCCTCACGTTTCCGTGCGGTCACCACCACTTCTTCCAAAGCAAAACCTGTCCCGCCTTCATTCGCCTGCACAACGGCGGTGGCAAGCAAGCTCGTTGCCAGTAATGGGGTTAACCCATAGGTGATTTTTTTCATAATTTTTCCCTCGTTTGTGATTGCCTAAATAAATCTATTTCAAAACCATCTTAATTATTATCTTCAATGTTATTGATTGCAGCACTGTGCTCCTCCTTCCTAGTGTTCATCCTTCTTACTAATGAATGACAGAGATCACTTTACTCGGCTCTCTGCGCCAGTCAAATCTTTAATCTAATTTACTTTATTTTGCCTGAGGCATTAACTCAAGGTGTTTCAGTAAATTCACAAAGGCCGCCAACTTTTTATTGCGATAAGCATCCAGATCAACACCTTCGTATTCATAAAAACCAACGCCGTCTCTTAAGCCGTTACGATGGTTTTCCATATTTTGTTTAACAATATCGGCCGGTGCAAATCGTTTTTGATCAATATTATCCGCCAAATAGTTGCAGGCATAATAAAGAATATCGCCGCCACCCCAGTCGACAAACTCCAGCATGCCTAAAATCGCATAACGGATGCCGAAACCATAGCGAACGGCGTTATCAATATCTTCTGCACTGGCGACACCCTCTTCAACCATTCGTGCAGATTCGTTTAAGGCAAGCGCCTGCAAACGAGACACGATGTACCCTGGGGACGCCGCGCAAACAATGGGTTTTTTGCCCATTTTTTCAAATAGTGTTTTGAGCTTCGCCACGGTCTCATCGCTAGTGCCTTGCGACGGACTAATTTCAATCAAAGGCATCAAATAGGCGGGGTTTAGCCAATGGGCATTGGAGAAACGGGAGCTATCACGAACAAATTCCGCTAGCTTATTAGCCAGCATAGTAGATGTCGTAGAAGCAAAAATAGCTTTTTCGGAGGCTGTATCGTTAAGCCAGGCATAGGTGCTTTTTTTAATGTCAACAACTTCAGAAACGGCTTCAAAAATAAAGTCTGCCTGTTGCAGATAACTCGCAGCACTCGCTTTAGGCACCATACGGATACGTGCCAAAATTTCTGTCGACTGTTGATCAGAAATAGCGTTGACACTTTTAAGGAAATCCAGATCCGCCTGTAATAGTGGCAAAGTAGCGGCAACCAGCTCCGCAAAGCGCTGTTCGGAGCGATCTTCGCTATCAATAAGGGTAATAGGGTAGCCTGCGTAAGCAAAACTTAAAGCAATGCCACAGCCCATACGCCCGACGCCAATAACGGACAGGCTGGGGTCTTCGATTTCTAGGTTCATGTTTAAATCGAATTTGGAATCATTCATACGTCAACTCTCATAGGCAGATTAGACAACAAGCCTGATCGTCAATCTATTCCAAAATGGCAGCGATTTCGACACAGATTATGTCGCGCTGGAGGAATACCTTTTTATAGTACGCCTTTTTTTAACGCCTGTTCAATATAGTCGGCCTGTCGAATAACGAGAGCAACGATGGTTAGGGTAGGGTTTTCGCAGCCAACTGTCGGGAATAAACTGCCATCGGAGATGAAAAGATTTTTTATATCATGGGTTTGTCCCCAGCTATTACAAACTGAATTTTGCGGGTTAGTGCCCATTCGGGCAACGCCCATATTATGAGTTGCAGGAAATACATCCTGCGCTGTAAAAATCTCTTTTGCCCCCAATGCTTCATAAACAGCCCGCCCTTTTTGTGCGGCATATTTTTTCATCGTTTTGGTATTCGGGTGATCCTCGTAATGTACCACAGGCACCGGTAAGCCATTAGCGTCTTTCTCGGTTGCATGCAGACTAATCCGGTTGCTCTGCTGCGGCATATCTTCACCGTGTACCAACATGGCTGCCATATGGTCATATTGCTCCATCACTTGCACTAAACGCTCACCCCATAAATCCTTGAGGATAATTTTGCTAATAATTTCTGGCGTGAAGGGTACGGTGAGAAATAGAAACCCACCCTTAAAGCCTCTTTTGGGATCATGATGGCGCTCATCTTTGACGATGCCAGCCTGGTGAGTGCCACGATGAATATTGACTGGCCCCGGCATGATGCCAATCACTGGCAACGCAAAATGTCTCATATAATTGCGTCCCACCTGATCGCTGCTGTTGGCCAAACCCGCAGGAAAATGTTCAGAACTGGAATTCAGCAACAGGCGCGTGGTTTCCACCGCATTGCCCGCAACGCAAACAATTCGCGCCCGCTGTACATGCCGCTGTCCCGCCTTATCAATATACTCAACACTCGCGGCTCGCCCCGTCGCATCATGATTGATTCGAACCACCATTGACTCTGCTCGAAGCTCAAAATGCTCAGTAGTTTCCGCCTTGCTGATTTCAGTATAGAGCGTCGACCACTTGGCCTGCACGACACAACCACTGGTACAAAAACCCAGCTGCAAACAGGATGCGCGACCATCTCGCGGTTTTGAATTAATGGCGACATTATTGGTATCCATATCATGATAACCAACAGCACGAGCCCCTGCTGCCAGCACTTTATAATTATTATTGCCTGGCAAACGCTCAATGCCGTGGGTGCCGGTAATACCCATCTTATCTTCCGCGCGCTCATAGTAGGGTGCTAACTTTTGTAAGCCGATAGGCCAGTCCACCAGATTGGCATCGGCTATATCCCCGTAAGTTGAGTGTGCGCGGAACTCATGTTCCTGCATCCGTGGACAAGAGGCGGTCCAGTGCATGGTCGTGCCCCCCACTGTTTTGCAAGTCCAGACCGGGAAATCTTTAGGCGCAATACCAGAGCCAATACGTCGATCAAACCAGGTAAAACGTTCAAACATGGTCGCTTCATCATTAACCACTTCGTGCGCCGCCAAACGCTTGCCCGCCTCCAGACAGACGACGTTAATGCCACGCTGAGCAAGCTCATTAGCCAACGTTCCTCCACCAGCCCCAGAGCCAATTACCACAACTACCGACTCATCGGAAAGAGCAAATTTTCTCATTATTTTGTCTCTCCTGATGCTACTGGCAGCCAGTCAATATCATCAAAACCACGCAGCAAATAGCCGCCCTTTTCAATTGATGAACCTTGGTATCCTAATTGACTCCAAACCTGCCGATCTCTCAACACAACCTCCTGAGTAGTCCAACGCACCATGCTAACAAAAGGCGTATCGAAGAGCGCCTGTATCACTTGTCGACGTTCCTTTGCGGTTAGCTCAAGCCAAGGCTTTCCAGCAAATCCATTAAAAGCCTCCACGCCTTGTCTGATCAGTTCTGCGGCTCCCGGTCGTTGCGTTAACTGGCTCATTAGGGCGTGAACAACAGACTGATAAATCGCAGATTGTGGTGCCTGTATAGGCAATAATTGATAAGACAGCTCAGCCATTAACGCTGCCTGGTTATGGGCGTTGACATCCGTTCCCGACGCGCTTCCAGCCCGAGCTTGAACGAACCAACCTGCCGCACTTATAGCTACGGCTATACGGCTCATTCGCAGAATAAATTGTCGTCTATCCATGTCTTTTATCATCGCCTCCCATCTAAACCCCTTCTCACGAATGATTCGGTTAAAGGTAAAATTACTAGGTTGAGTATAAAGCTTCGGATTGAGCCTGGGATATTCGTTACTGGTAAGAAATATTCTGAATAGGAAACCTTCGGGCAAAAAAAAGGCCCTTAAAAAGGGCCAGCCCAGCCGGGCGTATTTGTTGCGCTAAGCACAACAGGAGGAAGAAATATGAGAAGCAACGAATTGCTTATCTTCAGGTGCTATTTGACCAGAGCATGAAAGACTGCGCTATTCGATAATGGCAGCAATTTTTGAATAATTTAATAGCCTGGGGATTGCGAGGCGAGCGGACTACTCTAAAAAACCTATTTCTTCATTAACTGACCGGCTCTGGCGCGCTCCGCCAATACAGCCTTGCGCTGCTGTTTTTGCGCCTTTGTCCGCTGAATGTCCGCACTGGAAACACCAATATGTGCCTGTTCACGTTGTTTGCCCAATTCAACCTGTTTCTGGCGCTGGCTAAAACGTGCTCTATCTTTATCTGTATATTCCCCAATGCAACGCGGACAAGAAACCCCCGCCTGGTAATGCTCAGAGGCTTTATCCTTATCTGAAATGGGGCGACGGCAGGCATAGCACATATCATAACTACCTGGCTTCAATTGATGATTCACCGCGACTCGCCGATCAAAGACAAAACATTCCCCTCGCCAGAGGCTTTCCTGTTCAGGCACTTCTTCCAAATACTTAAGAATACCACCCTGCAGGTGGTAAACTTCGGCAAAGCCCTGCTGTAGCATAAAGGCACTCGCCTTCTCACAACGAATACCACCAGTGCAATACATGGCCACCTTTTTATGTTTCGTGGGGTTTAGATGGGTTGCCACATAACTTGGAAAGTCTCGAAAGCTTTCTGTATCAGGATTAATCGCCCCTGCAAAGGTGCCGATATCCACCTCATAATCGTTACGGGTATCGACCAGAACGACCTCAGGGTCGCTAATAAGCTGGTTCCAATCCTGTGGCTGCACGTACTTTCCAACTTCTTGGTTCGGGTCGACACCTTCTACACCTAGAGTCACAATCTCCTTTTTCAACTTCACTTTCATGCGTAAAAATGGATTGGTTTCGCTCATGGATACTTTGTAATCAAGGTCGGATAAGCGCTTATCCTGCTGCAAATAATTCAGCACCGTTTCGACATCTGATGGCGCACCAGCAATCGTACCATTGAGACCTTCATAAGCTAGCAACAACGTGCCGGTGACCCGCCGTTCGACACAGAATCGGAATAAGGGCTTACGCATTTTTTCAAAGTTATCAAGGGTGGCAAACTTATAGAGCGCCACAACTTGGTATTCTGCCATCGGCATCACCATCTACTGTCTTGGTAGCGTCTTATACGCAATAGATAAAAAATCCCCAGCGCAACACGCCAGGGATTCACTAAGAATGAATCAGAGCTTCTGCCTTACTTCGAACCACCCCGGCAAGCCGGTGATTCAGGCTCTACGCCCCCCTTCGCAAGCCATTCATCATCCGTATAAAGATGTAGGGCAAGCGCGTGGATACCATTGTTAAGCTCATCAGCCAAGAGTTTGTAAACCATCTGATGCCGCTTGACCACAGAACTTTCCGCAAACGCCTCGGCAACCATCGTCACTTTAAAATGTGATTCTGAACCGGGCGGCACGCTATGACGAAAACTCTCATTGACCACCTGCAAATAAGCAGGCTGAAAGGCCTTATTCAGCTTCATTTCTAAAACATCTTTAACCGACATAAATTTACCCAACTAAATCATAAGAGCACGTTATTATGCCTGATTTTTTTAAGATGCGTCAGCGCAAAACCTTTTCAGTGCCGACAATTTGAGTGATGTCGATGATGAAGGCGATAACCATATCGATCACCTCGAAAATGCCGGGGCTCATCATAATAACGAAAATAACTAAAGCCAAAATAATTATGATGCTGACGATTTTTGCGATACAGCCGATTCTGCTTATTGGAATAGCCACGATGTTTGAAAGCGTTATGTCGATTATGGTTTGAACGATAATACCGGTTGGGGCCCTTATTACTCTGTGCCCATTGAAAGCCCAAGTGGTGGCCATTATTGACATGCCAGTGCTTACTGGCAAAATCGCCAGCAACTGACACACCACTGAGGCTTAACGAAACCAAGACTAAAAAAATTGATGCTGTTAATTTCATATTGAATTCCTCCGTTAGGCTGTAGAGGAAGACTAACCGAGTAATGATGAATAGAAACTGAACGTTCGGGAACTCTATAAAAGAATCTGAGAAACCTGATGCCTTAATGCGACAAGCACCTCTTCAAACCAAGGGTTTTTACGTAACCAGATATTATTACGCGGCGAAGGATGAGGTAGCAGTAGGTAAGAGGGTAGATAATGGCGCCAATTCGAGACCCTTTGTGTCAATGTCAGAACGTCCTTACCTAGATAATATTGCTGTGCATATTGACCAATTAATAGCGTTAATTCGATATTTGGCATGCATTGATGAATTTTATTCCGCCACAATTGCGCGCATTCTTTGCGCGGAGGCAGGTCGCCCGACTTGCCTTTACCGGGATAGCAAAAACCCATCGGAACAATCGCGATTTGCGATGGATCATAGAATGTTTGACTATCTACGCCCATCCATTCACGTAGCCGCTCACCACTTGGGTCATTCCAGGGAATCCCGGTCTCATGGACCCTGATACCAGGCGCCTGTCCAACCACGAGAAGTTTGGCATTGGTAGTGAACTGTAATACCGGCTTGGCGCCCAGTGCCAAATCAGGCTCACAAATTTTGCAGGCGCGTATCTCCTGGAGCAATGCAATCGTATTCTTGAAGGTGTTCAATTCAATGTCCGCACAAGGCTGCTAGCGCAGCAGCTCATGATCCTCTGGCAAACGCTTGGAAATCCAAATCGCCAGCTTATGCTTGATGTTTACATTATCCTCATGTGCTTTTGGTAATGGCTGAATCAACTTATCCATGACCAAGAGCGTGTAAATTGCTTTCGCCTTAAAACCGACGTCATCGGTAGTATCGAAGTGATCTACCCCTCTTTTCTGTAAATAGATGGTACCCACTCGAATGGCCTCTTTGAATAAGGCGCTTTCGTTCTTTATCTTCTTCATGGCGGTATCCGAGGTTGGTGATATCTCAGATACACTAATCCATCCGGCTGGCAAGATAAAGGTAATTATGAAGTTGCGAAAAACTATACCTCGGCAGCATAGGGTGGAGCTGGGTCATACTGCAGCAGCTTACGCACTTCACGTGCATGAGCGGGAGAATGCAGCTGGCCAACCAACCATAGTGACATGTCAATACCTGCAGAAATACCCTGAGAAGTAACTATATTACCATCGCGCACGTAGCGCATATCGGCCATCAGCTCGATACTGGGATCCTGTGCCAGCGCTTCAGTTAGCATCCAATGGGTGGTCGCCTTACGATTTTTCAACAACCCCGCTTTTTGCAGTAATAATGCACCAGTACAAACGGCGGTCATGTATTTTACCTGACCCGCCTGCGATTTAACCCAAGCAATTGCGCTATCCATGGCCAACAGCTCATCAACACCTTCTGTACCCGGTACTAGTACCACATCAACGGGCGGAGCATTTTCAAAGTTGTAATCTGGTATGACACGCAGGCCGGAAAGGCAGGTTACGGGTTCTGTACTAGCAGCGATAGTAATTACTCTACCCTCGCCTTTCAGGAAGTTCGAGACCGTGAAAGTTTCGCTGGGTCCAACGAAGTCGAGCGCTGCTACTTTATCGTATATAAATATTCCGTAGGTGTAACTCATCATGTTCTCCTGTTCAAAAATAAAGTTCTATCTGCCGAAATGGCTTTGATACAAGCCGGGAGTGACTCCTAACTCACGGATAAAAGCGCGGCGCATGCGCTCCTCGCGCCCAAAACCGCTCAGTTGTGCGACTCTGTTGATTGGCGGCTTTCCGCTTTCCAACAGCTCTCTGGCACGCTCCAGCCGTATCGATTCAACGTATTTTCCTGGCGTCATACCTGTCATTTTACTAAACACACGGGAAAAATTGCGTGGGCTCATATCCACCTGCTCCGCCATATCCTCAACATCCACAGGCTGATCTAAGTTTTGTAACAGCCAAGAATGTAGTTTGCTAAAACGCTCACCAGCCTTCTTTTCCAATTCAAGCGGCGCGCTAAACTGCGTTTGGCCACCGGGTCTGCGTAGGTAGACAACTAAACAGCGTGAAATTTCTATCGCTAATTCGGCCCCGTAATCTTCTTCTACTAAAGCCAGCGCTAGATCGATGCCAGCCGTCACACCGGCACTGGTCGATATCGTGCCGTCTCTGGTATAGATAGCATTCGGCACAACTTTTATCCTAGGATAGCGCGCTGCCAATAACTCGGTCTGTAACCAATGCGTGGTTGCTTGGTATCCATCGAGCAGTCCACATGCCGCCAGAATAAAGGCACCTGTACAAACAGATACTATTCGCTTTGACTGTTTTGAAGCGAGTTTGACAGCGTTGAGAAAAGCAGCATTTTTGATAGTTAATTCAGGATCAACAGTGCCGGGGACAATCAAAATATCTGAGTTCATGGCTTCGCCGAAGGCATGATCCGCTTGCACGCAAAGACCCGAGCTTAACCGAATCAACCCCACGCTCTGCGCCCAAAACCTGAAGCGATACGCTTGCTCAATCACACCGTTTTGGCGCAACAGTATCGACGCAGTATTTAACACCTCTAACGGTCCGGTAATATCTAAGCCAACTGCATCGTCATAAAGTAGAAAGTCGACATTTTGCGTCATTCTATTTTTACCTCTGATGGGCACTAGCAACGTTGGAGAAAATATAATCTGACTGGAAGTTGTCTGCAATGACAAAAAACAAGCATTTTATGCCATGCATTGAGATTTAAGTAATCAAGTGCTGCTGCAAATTGACGACTATTAAGCAATGGCCTAACTTAGGCGGGTGTACTGAATTAATCTTAAGCCAAAAATCTAAGAACCCCAGATATTAGCCGCTAAAGGCTTTATCCAGGGCACCATTAAGCTCATAAGAGGAAATGAATAGACCTGTTGAAACCACTATGCCATTAATGACGACTGAGCGCTCGGCAGTTTAGCTATCACGCCTTTCGCTGCGCATTGCCTTTATCACTTTATCTTCGCATTGAATACGATCAGCTAGAATTTCGCCAATTTTAGAAAGGTCTTGCTCAATCTGATCCGCCTGTTTGCGCAAATCAGCTTCGTCACCATAACGGTCATTAAAAGCTAGAATTTTATCGGTGGTTTTAGCAATCAAGGGATAAACATCATCCGCCACATTAGTTACCGGCCTACGCCGCTCTTTATTTTCCGCTAGATGTTGATAAAGGCGGAAATGTGCGCTCGCTGTGTAGTCAATAAGAGCTTCGCAAAAGTGCTTCAACTCCTCTTCAAAACGTTTGTTTTGGATAAATGGGCGATGTGCTGCCAGTTCGGTATAAAGTGATAATGCCTCGGATCGGGAGGCAACAAGCGCACTGATATCCGATTGAGACTGTATCCGCCGATCAACTCCTGTTCGATTTATCTGACCCATAGTAAACCTATTTTTATTATTAATTCAGACTTCCCACCCACAAAATCATGAATAGGCAATAATTGTACCAACCCAATACTAAATCATCCGGCACTAAATCGGAATATTTTAAAAGTAAATTTTTTACTATGGGATCTATCGCTGAATCAGTATTAAGATGAACAACTTACCTCGAGCTGCTTTCCCCATTGCGGAGAAGCAGCAGCGTACTGTTCAAACTCAATGTGTTCGTCAAATGGTGCGCTCAGTATTTGCATGAGGCGGTCTATCTCTCCGTAGTTTCCTTGCTGTGCTTCTGTAATCGCCTGATGCGCCAAATAATTTCTCAGAATATATTTCGGGTTAAGCCGATTCATTGCTGTCGCACGTTGATGATCCGTCCTCCCCTCAACCGTTAACCGGGCCTGATAAGCACGTAACCATTCATAAAAG
>Ga0209578_10002792_pt1 | contig 14027 bp, 11 predicted proteins | sample tdAd472_FD_187127 | JGI IMG/M metagenome (GOLD analysis project Ga0209578, IMG submission 187127) | Marine sediment microbial communities from the Atlantic coast under amendment with organic carbon and nitrate - tdAd47.2 (SPAdes)... | ecosystem: Environmental > Aquatic > Marine > Coastal >...
GCGCCGTGGGTGGCGATCTGGCCGGGTGTTGCGATCTCGCTCGCCGTGTTCGGGTTCAACCTGTTCGGCGATGCGGTCCGCGATACGCTCGATCCGCGCCTGCGCTCGCGCTGATCCGGAAAATCGTGTTTAATCAGGGGCGTCCCGCAAGCCGGGGCGCCCCTTTTTATTGCCGAGGTACAAGATGACGAAACGTGTCGCCGTTCTGGGTTTCATGCTCGAAAGCAACAACTTCTCGCCGGTCACGACGGAAGCCGACTATCGCAAGCGCTGCTACCTGCAGGGCGCGGAGATCACTGCCGAGTTGGCGAAGGAGACGCCGAAACTGCCGTCAGAGGTTGTCGGTTTCGCCGCCGAGATGAATACGCTGGGCGTCGATTGGGAACTTGTGCCGATTGTCGTCGCCGATGCCGAGCCGGGCGGCTCCATCGATCAGGAATTCTTCTGGGCGACGCTGAAACTGATGGAGGGCTACCTGCGCGCCGCCGGCGATCTGGACGGGGTCTATGTGGTCAGTCACGGCGCCATGCGCGCGACCGAGGAATTCGATCCGGATGCCCGCGTCTACGAGATGGTCCGCGATGTCGTCGGCCACGGTGTGCCGTTGATCGCCACGCTCGATCTGCATGCCAATGTTTCCGAGCCGATGGCGACGCTGACGGACGTCCTGGTCGCCTATCTGACCAATCCGCACGTCGATCAGCGCGAACGCGCCGCCGATGCCGCGCGCATCATGGTCGAGATGTGGGACGGTATGAAACCGCACCAGCATTTCATCAAGGTGCCGATTGCCGCGCCGACGGTGACGCTGCTGACCGCCGAAGGGCCGTATGCCGACCTGATCGATTACGGCAAGACCATGATCGGCGAAGACATTGTGAATGTCTCGGTGACGGCCGGCTTTATCTATTCCGACAGCCCCAAGTGCGGCATGTCGGTGATCGTCACGTCGAGAAACGATCCGGCGCCGGGCGAGGCGCTGGCCCGCGATATCGCCGAACGCGCCTGGGCGGACCGTGAACGTTTCAAGAAGGAACTGACGCCGCTGGACCGGGCCACGGAGCTGGCGGCATCGCTGGGCCGCGATCCGTCGCAGGCAGCCTGCATCATGGCCGACGTCGCCGACAACCCGGGCGGCGGTGGCAGCGGCAACACGACGTTCATTACGCGCGCCTTCACCGATGCCGGGGTCGACGGGGCCTTCATCGGCCTGTTGATCGACCCGGCCGTCGCCGCCGCCGCGCACAAGGCGGGCGAGGGGGCGCACATCGACGTCAGCTTCAACGCCACGCCGCGCACCGAATTCGACGAAGCGCTCAACCTCTCCGTCACTGTCGAGAAACTGACCGACGGGTCGTTCGCCGGGCGGCGCGGATTGCTGAAAGGCCGCGCCATCGAACTTGGTCCGTGCGCGTTGTTGAAATGCGGCGGCGTGCTGATCGGTGTGGCGTCGAACCGCAAGCAATGCGCGGACCCGATGATGATCGAACAGTTCGGCCTCGACATTGCCGATTTGCGGACCGTCGTCGTCAAGTCGCGCGGCCACTTTCGGGCCGGGTTCGACGAATACTTCCCACCCGAAAACGTGCTGGAGATCGATTGCCCCGGCCTGACGTCACCGGTATTGGGGAACTTCAACTGGAAGGATCTGGTGCGTCCGGTGTATCCGCTGGATGACGACACGTCATGGTCCGTGCCCGGCTGATTGCGACGATATGCTTGCTTTTGCTGGCTGCCGCGCCGGGCGTGGCGGGGGCGGCAGGCACGGACAAGCCGCAACAATCCGTCGCCCCCGAAAACATGACGCCCATCGACCGCGGTTACGGCCAGGGCGATGCATGCTTCGGCGACAAGCACGAGACCGATGACGACCTGAAGACCGGCAACGAAGCCGCCGTGCTAGACGCACTCCGGCTGCTGCTCGGGCCGGGGACTTAGGCGTTCTATCGTCGATAAAAGTCGTCACCCCGGCGAAGGCCGGGGTCCAGAAATGCGAAAGCGGGTTCATCCGGCAAATCCTGCCTGCTGCACTGGATTCCGGCCTGCGCCGGAATGACGCGACGCGGACAGCGGCATGAGGGAAATAGAGGCCGTCTCATGCTGAGGACGATGTGTGCGCGTCATCCTTCGAGACGGCCCCATCTAACGGATGCGGCCTCCTCAGGATGTGGCGTGAGAGAAAACCTCATGCAGAGGAGCGAGCATGGCGAGCGTCTCGAAGCATGAGGGAAAGACGCTCACGCCCCTCCAAGATAAATCCCGCCGTCGACGTGCAGGCACTGGCCCGTGATATAGGCGCCTTCGGGGCGGCAGAGATGCCGGATCATCGCGGCGATTTCCGCCGTCGTGCCCATGCGCTGGATCGGCCGACCGGCACCCGAGGTCGAACGCTGGCCCGCCGCGTCGCCGCGCACCGTATCGATATGTCCGGGCGCCACCATGTTGGCGGTGATGCCTTGAGGGCCGAATTCCATGGCAATGGAGCGGGTCAGGGACAGCAGGCCCATTTTTGCCGCCCCCACGTGCGCGCGCCCGACATTGCCGGTGTGCGCACTGGTGCCGCCGAGCGTCACGATCCTGCCGTACGCATTCTTCAGCATGTGCGGGATCGCCGCCTTGGCGAGCACGAACGGTGCTTCCAGATCCATGGTCATGACCTCGCGCCATTCATCAAGGGGGATCTCGATGATCGAGTGCTGCCTGCGCATACCGGCATTCAGCACCAGGATGTCGAGCCGCCCGAACGCGGACAGCGCGGCGGCGATCAGCCCCTCGGCCTGGGACGGGTCGGCGATATCGGCCATGTGGTGGATCGCCCGCCCGCCCGCGGCTTCGATCTCGGCGACCGTGGCCTTCGCGGCCGCTTCGTCCGTCTTTCCGTTGATGACGAGCGATGCCCCGTCGGCGGCCAGCATCAATGCCGTTTCGCGGCCGATGTTCTTGGCCGAACCGGTGACGACCGCGACCTGACCGGCAAGCGGCATGTCAGCTTCCGCCAAGATACATCCCGCCGTTGACGTGCATGATCTGTCCGTTGACGTAGGCGCTTTCCGGCAGGCACAGGAAGTGCACCATGCTGGCGACCTCGTCGACCGTGCCCATGCGTTCGACCGGTGCCTTCACCGGGCGGTTCGGCAGCGTGCCGGCGGACGCCGGGCGGACCGTGTCGATGAAGCCGGGCGACACGCTGTTGGCGGTGATGCCGTCTTGCGCGAATTCGACCGCAAGACCGCGCGTGAAGCCGGAAATACCGGACTTGGCGACAAGGTTATGGACGCGCGACGGGGTGCCGACGTGCCACGATACGCCGCCGATGGTGACGATCCGGCCCCAGCCTTTTTCCTGCATCATCGGGATGCACGCCTGCGCCAGATGGAAGGTGCCGTCGATGGAGATGTCGACGACGTTGTGGAACTGCTCGAACGTCATGTCCAAAAACGGCACCTGACCGCGCGCCGATGCGTTGACGACCAGGATGTCGATTCCGCCCAACTCGTCCTTGGCGCGCTTCGCCGCTGCCTTGACCGCGTCGGCATCCGTGACATTGAACATGCAGCCGATGGCCTTGCGGCCCTTGGCTTGAATTTCCTTCACCACGGTATCGACCGCGTCGGCGTCGCTGACGCCGTTGACGACGATGTCGGCACCTTCGTCGGCGAGATGGTGGGCAATGGCGCGGCCGATGTTGCGGGCCGACCCGGTGACGAGGGCGACCTTGCCCGCCAGTTTCTGTTCGCTCATGTTTTTTCCCCTTATTCGCCGGTAAAGTCCGGCTTTTGTTTTTCGACGAAGGCGGTGACGCCTTTTTTGAAATCCTTGCTCATGGCGCAGGAAACGAAGCTCTCGGTTTCAAGGCCGAGTTGTGTGTCCATGTCGTTGTCCGAGCTTTGCAAAAGCAGCTTCTTGGTCTTGGCGTACGCGAGCGTCGGCCCGGCGGCGAGGCGCCCGGCCAGCTTGGCGACTTCGCCGTCGAAGTCCGCTTCGGCGACGACGCGGTTGATCAGCCCCCATTCCAGTGCTTTTTCCGGCCCGAAGCGGTCGCCCAGCAGGGCGATTTCCATGGCGCGCTTCATGCCCAGCGTGCGCGGCAGGTGCCACGTCGATCCGCCGTCCGGGCTGGTGCCCAGATGACAGTAGGCGAGGGTAAAGACGCCGCCTTCCTGGGCGATGACCAGATCGCAGCCGAGCATCAAGCTGAATCCGGCGCCGGCGACCGCGCCCTTGACCGCGCCGATGACCGGCATCGGCAGATTGTACATGTTGTCGACCACATAGTGGATGCGCCCGAGGATCGAATTGAACCATGCGCGCGCCTCGTCGTCGCTTTCGACTTCGTCGAACTTGCGCTTGAAACGCTTCACATCGCCGCCGGCCATGAAGTGATCGCCGGCGCCGGTCAGCACCACGCATCGGACGTCCTTGCTTTCACGCAGCGCGCCGGTGATGTCGATCAGCGCCGTCACCACATCGTCGTTGATGGCGTTGAGGCTGTCGGGGCGGTTGATGGTGATGGTGGCGATGGCGCCCGAGATGTCGAGGCGTACGGTGTCGTTCGGTGATGCGATCATGGCATCCGGTTCCTCCCGGTTATGTTTGCGGCTTATGCCTTGGGGCCGAGTTTAACGGAGCCGCGCGCAGGGGGCCAGACGCTATGGATGAACATGTCATTCCGGCGCAGGCCGGAATCCAGGGCGGCGGACGGAATCCGGAAAGGAAACATCACGCCTTATCTCTGGACCCCGGCTTTCGCCGGGGTGACAGGGGATTGCGTATGAATATCCCGCTCCCCCATGGTGGGGGAGAGGACCGGTAAGCGGGCAACCAGCGGCTCAGCTTCCCGGCTGGTTCTGCCAGTAGTCGATGTTGAGGTTACGAAGCAGGTCGTCGTGCTGGAACTCCATGCAACGCTTGAGACCGCTGAGCCGGTACGTCGCCTTGCCGTCGATGCAATCGTTGAAGGCGTCCCGCGCGCCGCTGAGGCCCGGCATGTCACCCGCCAGCGGTAGTTCGTCGCCGATCGCACCCTGCCACATGCCGTCGAAGTTCTTGGCCGTCACCGGACCGTCGGCGGGCAGTGCCGCGTGCAGTTTGGCAAGCAGTTGCGCCGTCGCCGCCTTGGGCGTGTTGTCGACATAGCCCTTGCCGTGCGCCCTGAGTGAATCCGTCACATAGGCGATTTCATCGTCCGTCAGCGGGTTCGGGTCGTTGGCTTCGGGGACCGGGATCAGCGAGGCTTCCTGCCAGACGACGAGCTTCGCCGATTTCGCGCCTAGCGCGTTCATCCGCCCCAGCTCGATGGATGCGGCAACCGACATGAAGCCGCGGTTCTCGGTAAAGCGCATATGATTGCCGGCCGGAACGCGAACTTCCGCGCCGTCATGGCCCGCCAGTACCAGCGTGAAGTGCTCGGGTTTGGCCGGCACGTAGGCGGTGCCCATCGTGGGTGCCGGGCGTTCGCGCTGCAGGCAGTATGTGGAAAGCTCGGCGGCACAGATGCCGTCGGCGCATTTCAGCGCGATGCCGCTTTCAACCGGCAGCGCCGCCAGAATTTGCGGCGCGGCGTCGGCCTTGTGGGTTGTGAACGAGAGCGCGGCCGCCACGGCGGCGGCGAACAGGAATTGACGTCTCATAGCGTGTGACCTCCTCCAATGTTACGGAAAAGGCCAGCGCCGGACGAGCGTCTACGTCAATAGCCGGGCTGGCTCTCCCAATAGTCGGTATTCAACTTCATGATCGTGCTGTCGTGCTTGAATTCCAGGCAGCTCTTGATACCGCCCATGGAATGATACGACATGCGCGTCTGACACCAGTCGTAGATATCGCGCGCACGGCGGATACCTTCGGCGTTCGCCGGATGCGAGGGCGCCATGCCCTTGATCACGTCGCGCCAAAGCTGTTCCAGGCTTTCCGGGTTGGCGGCATCGCGCGGCACGATGGTCGCGGCCATGCGGTTGACGACGGCGGCGGCGGCGGCATCGGGTTGCGCATCCACCACTTCTTCACCGTGATCGCGAAGCGACTTGGCGGCAAACGCCAATTCCTGTTCGCTGATCGGGTTCGGGTCGCCGGCCACCGCTTCGGGCACCAGCGCCGCACGCGCGGCGACGACCAGCTTCGCCGATACACCGCCCAGCTTGGCCAGCGCATCGCGACCGATCACCGCGTTGACGGACGAATAGCCGCGCACGCTGCGGAACGTCACATGCTCCGCCGCATCGACGCTGCGTTCCGTGCCGTCTTCTGCGACGACGATCAGGCTGAATTGTTCGTTGGAAGCGGGCAGATAGGCCTGCCCGGTACTCGGCACGGTGCGCTCCTTCTGCAGGCAGTAGCTGCTGAGCGACGTCGTGCAGATCGCGCCGCTGCAGTTCATCTGCTGCGGGCCGAGAGATGCCATCACGGCGAGGATTTGTGGTGCAGCCTGAGCCGGAGCCGAGGCCGCAAACAACGCCGTCAATGCACCAAGCAACATAAACACGCGTTTCATGGCTTAATTGTCCCTTAACTCTGAAAAAAAGCAAGTTCTAGTTAATATGGATATATGCACAAAAAAACGAGACAGCAAGTGGGCCAAGGCGTTTTGGCGGCGCGACGGCGGGGCTTCTTCTGCGTCAGGCCGGAGGCCCGCGATGTCAGAACGCCGCGTTCAGATAGAAGAAAACACGCGGTTTCGTGCCGTCGCCGCCGACTTCTTCGGCCGGGCGGGTCAAGGGGGTCGCCACTTCAATGCCGCCCGAGAAGTTCTCGCCAAGACCGGCTCGCACGCCAGCCCCGGCAGAAGTCAGGGATTCGTGCGCGTTGGCGTAGCTGTTCTCGGACGTCTCCCACACCACGCCGCCGTCATAGAACCCGTAGAACTGATACGACGACAGCCAGCCGCTATCCAGATCCTTGCCGTATTGCAGTTCGACGGAGCCTGCCGCGCCGTGGGTGCCGGAAATTTCACCGCCGTCATACCCACGCCCGAACTGATACCCGCCGAGGGAAAATTCCTCGTTGGACAACAGGCGATTGTCCGCCACTTGACCGGCAAGTGAGACCTTGACCGCCCAGTTGTCGGTGATCAGCTGGCGGCGGTCGGCGCGCATATAAACCTTGGTGAATATGGGCCGTCCACCGCTTCGCGAGCGCTGCGGCGCATCGCCGTCGATATCGTTCAGGCCCAATCCGCGGCTGACCCAGATGTTGGCATAGTTCGCGCCGCGGATTTCATCCTCGTAATAGACTTCGGCGGCACCGCGCAGCACCTGCAGCCGGTCTTCGTAATCGAAGGCGCCGAAATCGTGCTGTTTCTGCCGTGACACGTTGAACGCACCGAAAACGTTCAGGTTTTTGGCGCGGCCGCGGATCACCGGATGGGAAACGACGATGTTGGCGCGTTCCGACTGGCTGTGAAGATCGTTGTCGCGTTCCTTGCCGCCGGCATCGATCTTGGAATACGAGCCGGAGACGTTGATCGCCGTTCCTTCGGTGCCGAGTGCCCAGCGCTGCGCCAGTTCGACGTATGCCAGTTCTTTCGGTGCGGAGGGGACCGTGAAGATGCCGAGGCGCGTGCTTTCGCGTCCCGTCAGCCAGCCGTTTGCCGTCGCGCTGACATAGGCCTGATCGCGGCCGATCGAGCGCGTGCCCCTGTTATCCGCATTGAAATAGAAATCGACCGGCTTATGGGTGACCGACACATCGAGCCGGTATAGCCCTTTTTCATAGTCGACCCGGTTGATCTTGGCCCGCGCCTTGATGCCCGGCAGGTCGTTCATCAAAAGCAGGTAACGTTCCACCGTATTCACGTTTGCCGGGCGCACGGCGTCGGCAATCTTTTGACCGTAAGGCCGCAACATGTCCGACTGATCGCCGGATTCGGTATCGAAACGCACGTCGGTTATCTTGCCTTCGACGATGCGTATATTGAGCACCCCGAAATCGACGTTCTGGGAGTCGACCACGGCGCGGCTCAGAAAATACCCTTTCTCTCGGTAATACGCTGTCACGTCGCCGGCTATTTTGCGCACGTCGTCGATGCCGATTTCCCGCGCCAGAAGCGGTGCGTAGGTATTCGTGAAGTCTGCGGCCTGAAACACGGTGTTCCCGCTGAATGTCACCGCCGCGAGCACGAACCTTTGCGATTCTTCAGCTGCGGGGCCTTCCGCGCCGGGTTCCGATTGTAATTTCTTTAATTCTTCTCTCTTGTGGGGTTGCGCGGCGTTGCGCTGATCGATTCTTTCCTCGACCCGCGCCGGGTCCGATGTGGTCTGGGCAAAGGCGTTCGGTGAACAAAAGACGATCAATCCGATCGCGGCCAACGCCGGGCCTTTCGAAGTCATACGTACATTCCACAATTGCTCATTTTCCGAGGAAGCGTAATTCGTCCTGTATAGTGGGCAATCGACATCGTGGATACAACCTGAGTGAAGAATAATCTAAAAGAAAAACCGAAATTTGCGACCATATATTGCGTTCAGGTCTCTGGCTATACCAATAAGTTCATCGGTCGCCTGCCCGACCCAACAATACTTTACGAAAAGTGAATTTATCGTTAGTTCTTAGTATTTCATGCGCCAAAATTTTGCCGCTCACCTTCGAAAATGAAGGCTGGTTCTCTTGTACGTACCGATCAGGATACTGCCATTTATTTGTTTCATCCTCGGAGTGGTTTTCATCCCGGCTGGAGTGAATGCACAATCCGTCGGCGCGTATGCGCCGGGGACGGCGTGGTTGATCACGTCGGTGGACGGGGATGCGCGGGTTCGATCTCTGGATGCGAGCGAGAAACCGGCGACAGCGGGCACAGAGTTGGCCGAAGGCATGAGCGTGTCGACCGGCAGCGCAAGCCGCATGGTGCTGACGCGCAAGGGCGACAGCATCGTCGTGTCGCCCGACAGCGCATTCCGGGTCGGGGCCGAACAGGCTTCGGGCGATAAGCCGAGCATCCTGCAGACTCTCGGCACGCTCCTGTTCAGCATCGATTCCAGCGAAGGTGCGCGGAACTTCCAGGTTCGCACGCCGTATCTGGCGGCCGTGATCAAGGGAACCGTCTTTTCCGTCAGCGTGACGCCGGACGGCAGCGCGCTGCACGTGACCGAAGGCCTTGTCCAGGTCGCTTCGCTGGCGACGGGCCAGGTCGGGCTTGTGGCGGTCGGCCAAACGGCACGTGTCGCTGCGACCGGTGGCGGCGGGCTGAACATCGACACCGGGAACGGCAAGGGAAGCCCGAAAAAGGAAGGCAATGACAGTGGCGCCGACGACGGCAAGAAAGACAAGAAATCCGCTGCCGCTGAAAAGACTAATGCTCCGGCCGCCAAAGCGAATGCGAAAGGCAACCGTGCCAAGGGCGGTTTGAAAATCAAGAAAACGATCGATGCCGGTATCGGCAATGTCGCCGCGAACACGAAAGGGCTGGTCGCGCTCAAAAGTCCGGCAGGATCGCAAGGAAACAAGGGCGGCAACGCCAATGCACCGGGTGACAAAGGCAACAGCGTCAACGCGCGCGGCATCAATACGGCCAGTGTTGTCGCCGCGCGCGGCAATGCCGGGCTGAATAGCAATGCGGGCGGCAACGGCAACGGCAATGGCAATGCGGGCGGCAACGGCAATGGCAATGCGGGTGGCAACGCGGGTGGCAACGGCAATGGCAACGCGGGTGGCAACGGCAATGGCAATGCCGGCGGCAACGCGGGTGGAAACGCAGGTGGTAACGGTGGCGGAAATGCCGGTGGTAACGCAGGCGGCAACGGCAATGGCAACGCCGGTGGCAACGCGGGTGGCAACGGCAATGCCGGCGGCAACGGCAACGGCAATGCCGGCGGCAACGGTAACGGCAATGCCGGCGGCAACGGTAACGGCAACGGCAACGGCAACGGCAACAGCTAGGCCATGGGCACCCTGCAAAACCTATTGCTCCGTTCCGAAGCTATAGGGAAAGTCCGCAGGCTCGTCTTCCGGCGTCTGCACATCATCGGCATGGTGGTTTTGCTGCTGGGGTTGTACGGCGTCGGAGTGGTCCCCGAGATCGACCGGGCGCTGGCCGACCTTCGGTTCCTGTTGTTTCCCCGCGATGCGTCGGGCAACGTCGTTATTGTTCAGATCGATTCGAAAAGTCTGCAGCAGCTTGGTAAATGGCCCTGGTCGAGGTCGGTTCATGCCGAGGCGATCGACAAGCTGTCGGCGGCCGGAGCGGCACGCATCGGTGTCGATATCGATTTCAGTTCGCGATCGCGCGGCGTTGCTGACAACGACCTGATCAATGCCGTGAACGGCTCGACGGCCAAGGTCGTGTTGCCGGTTTTCAAACAGTGGGCGTCCACCCGTGGCGGCGAGGTCACGACCACCGAGCCGATGCACGAACTGATGGAAAAGGCGATCCAGGGCTCGGTAAATCTGACGCCTGCGCCGGATGGTTTGGTCAGACAATACGACCGGTTGCATACATGGAAGGAGGGCTTCGTGCCGTCGTTCGCGACCGAGCTGATCGGGCGCACGACCGAGAGTACGACCTCGTTTTATGTGGATTACAGCATTCGACCGGAAACTATTCCCCGTGTATCGATGGTCGATCTGCTGCGCGGCGATTTCGGCACCGATTTGATCAAGGGAAAATACGTCGTCATCGGCGCGACGGCGCTGGAACTGGGCGATGAAATCGCCGTTCCGCTGTACGGTGCGTTAAGCGGTCCCGAAGTGCAGGCGCTTTCGGCAGAGACGATTATTCTCGGCCGCGCCATTACGCAGACGGATACGATCTTAGCGCTGGCTGTCGCGCTGGCTGTCGGCCTGCTTATATTCCGCGTGTTCGTCCGACTGCCGCATGTGCGCGGGACCGTCGTGTTTGTCCTTGTAGCGGTGCTGACCGTCTCGCTGACGGTTGTCGGCGCATCGCATTATCCCGTCGACCTGCCGGTCGGGTCGACATTGGTGAGCACGGCGTACAGTTTCGTTTACGGGTTGACCCGGCAACTGGACATGCAGGCGCTTGTCGTATTCAAGCGCTCCGCTGAAATTCGTGAGCGCCGGGCGCTCAATCAGGCGATCGCGGACAATAGCCTTACGGGGATCGTCGTTGCCGACCATGTGGGTAAGATCCGCTTTGCGAACAAGGCAGCCACGGAAATGCTGTTGGAGTCGCAGGATGATCTTATCGGGCGCGAAGCGACCGGCGTGATCCTGATCGAGGACGACGAGGTGTCTCTTGGCGAGCCGACGCCCCAGGGGACAAAAGTATACACCTCGTTGAAAACGCCGGGCAATGCGGCGCTTCCGGTTGAAATAGCGATTTCAACGGTTTCGATTGAGCCGGAACAGGGGCCGTTCGAAAGGCGGGCATCGCCCCGGTCGTTTACGGTTTACACCATTTCCGATATTTCCGTCTACAAACAGACGGAAGAAGTCCTGAGCCGCGCCGCGCAACAGGCGGTCGAGGCAAACCATGCAAAGAGCGAGTTTATCGCCAACATGTCGCACGAATTGCGGACGCCGCTAAACGCAATTCTGGGCTTCTCCGAAACGATCAAAACGGAAATTTTCGGTCCGGTCGGTTCCATAAAATACAAGGATTATGCCGAAGATATCTTTGATAGCGGCAAGCATCTGCTGACGATTATCAACGACCTGCTCGAGGTCTCGCGGCTTGCTTCCGGCAAGGCCGAGGTCGATTCCGCACCGGTCGATTTTCGCGATACCGTGGATGAATGCATGCGCATCGCGACGGGATATCCCGGCGCCAATCTTCTGGACTTGTCGTCGATGGTCGACGAGCGGATCGAAACGGTTTGGACCGACCGGCGGATCGTTAAACAGATCCTGCTCAACCTGCTTTCCAATGCGATTAAATTCACGCCGGAAAACGGGTCCGTTATGGTCCGTGTCGATTTGATGGCTAACGGCGGCACCGAAGTCATTGTCGAAGACACAGGGATCGGTATTCCCGCCGAGCAGATCGAAAGTGTGATGGAGCCGTTCCACCAGATAGAAAGTGCGGCACGCCGAACGTATCACGGCAGCGGCCTCGGCTTGCACCTGGTGAAGTCTCAGGTCGCACTGCTCGGAGGCGCTCTTTCGATCAGGAGCAAGATCCGGGTCGGCACACGCGTTTCCATCATATTCCCGTCGGAAAAGACCGTCGCGTTCGGCAAGATCGTAAAAATCGACCGGGGTCTGTAATAGCAGGCCATATGCCTGCCTTCTTCGCGACCCGGATAGGGACTCTGCCGTCCGCCACTTCGTGCCGGTGAAACAAAAAAGTTCCTGCATCGAAAAACGAGACAGCAAGTAGGCCCGGAGTTGACAGCGGCGCGGACACTGGCGACCATCCGTGGCTAATTCTGGAGGAAACAACCGAATATGACTGTCACGAACGCCAACGCGCTGACCGCCGAACAGGTCCGTACGCTTATCCTGAACCGCGATGAAACCGAAGTTGCCGTGATCGATGTCCGTCCCGGCGGCACGTTCGGCGATGCGCATCTGCTGTGGGCCAATTCCGTGCCGCTGACAACGCTGGAAATCGAGATTCTCGACCGTGTGCCGCGTCTGGACACACCGGTCGTGCTGTGCGGCTTCGATGCATCGGACGACGGTATCGTCTCGCGTGCGGCGGCGAAAATGGCGCTGATGGGCTATAGCGATATTTCGTATCTGATCGACGGGGTCAAGGGCTGGGAAGCCGCCGGGTTCGAGGTGTTTTCCGGCGTCAACGTGCCGTCCAAGGCGTTTGGCGAGTTCGTCGAGCATACCTATGATACGCCGCGGATTCCGGCAACGGAATTGAAGCGCATGATGGATGCGGGCGAAAACATGGTGGTGCTGGATTCGCGCCCGATGAGCGAATACCACGCCATGAACATTCCGCAGGGCGTCGACGTACCGGGGGCGGAACTGGCACTACGGGTGCACGATATCGCACCCGATCCGGAAACCACCGTGGTCGTCAACTGTGCCGGGCGAACGCGCTCGATCATCGGCTGTCAGTCGCTGCGCAACGCCGGGATTCCGAACAAGGTCGTAGCGTTGGAAAACGGCACCATGGGCTGGCATCTGGCGGGCTTCGATCTGGAATACGGCAATACCCGCAAGTACGGCGAACTGACATCGGAAGGCCTTAAGCGCGCGCAGGCGTGCGCCGAACATGTGCGTGAACGCTTCGGCGTCAGGATGATCGACGCGGTGACGCTGGCGGAATGGCAGACCGATACGGGCCGCACGACCTATGTGCTCGATGTTCGCGATCCGGAAGAATTCGTGCATGCACACGTGCCGGGGTCGCGCCCGGCGCCGGGCGGGCAACTGGTGCAGGCCACCGACCGTTATGTCGGCACGCTGGGATCGCGGATCGTCTGCGTCGACGACAACGCCGTGCGCGCGACGATGACGGCGTCATGGCTGGTGCAGATCGGTTGGGACGCCTGTGTGCTGGAACCCGGCGCGCTGGAAATGTCGGAAAGCGGCGAACATGTGCCGGCGATGCCGGAAGTGCCCGACGTGCCGATGATCGTGCCGGCGCAGCTTGCCGCGCGGATGATCCAGACGCACGTCGTCGATCTCGGCAATTCGCTGGCGCACCGGAACAATCACATTCCGGGATCGCACTTTGCGATCCGTGCCAGCATGCCGGAGAATTTGGCCCGGCTCTCGAACGACCGGCCGATTGCGCTGGCGTCCAAGGATGGCATCATCGCCGCCTTCGCCGCCGCCGACCTGATCGCCGCCGGCTTCAACCGGGAATTATACGTCCTGCAGGGCGGTACCGATGCCTGGAAGGAATCCGGATTGCCGCTCACCGACGGCTTCGAGAACAATCTCGATGACAGTGTCGACGTCTGGTACCGCCCCTATGACATGGACGATGCGCAGGAAGGGGCGATGAAGCAGTACCTGAGCTGGGAAGTGAACCTCGTCGCCCAGATCGAGCGTGACGGCACGACCAACTTCCGGGTGTTCGAATAGGGAAGGGCATCGTTGTATGCACCTGTCATCGTCACCCTGAACTGGATTCAGGGTCCATAAATCATGGATCCCAAATCAAGTTTGGGATGACG
>Ga0209578_10002800_pt1 | contig 14006 bp, 15 predicted proteins | sample tdAd472_FD_187127 | JGI IMG/M metagenome (GOLD analysis project Ga0209578, IMG submission 187127) | Marine sediment microbial communities from the Atlantic coast under amendment with organic carbon and nitrate - tdAd47.2 (SPAdes)... | ecosystem: Environmental > Aquatic > Marine > Coastal >...
CTTGGTAGTGGGAATGGTAAGCACCGGAGGCCTGAATCATGACTTCGACACGTCGAGTTCTGATTCGCGCCTCCGGGACTCAATGGGGGTCGTCAGGTTCAGGCTGGCTTCTTCCCGGGCGAGGCTCGCTTCTGGGGATCGATCCGGCTGGAGCACCGGAGTGTGCGACCCGTAGGATCGTCCCGTGCAACCAAACACACGGGCCCTATGGGATAAACAGAACCTTCACCCGGGCGACCGTAAGAACCTCTTTGCTGCGGTGGGCGGGCTCACGAACGCGATCGAGGTGTTGTATCCCGGGTCGGTTGTGGACATCGCGCCTTCTTTCGTCTCCCGTCCGCTACCTACGTGGACAGCGACAAACGTACGCCACGATTCTTTGGCGATTCGGACGGCATCCAAGAGATCATCTCCTCCGAGGGTGGCCCTGTGGACCCACGAGTTCAGTTCATCCACGGCGATTACACCGACAGTCTCGGACTCGCAGACGAGTCATTCGACCTTCTTGTTTCGCTCTATGCGGGGTTCGTGTCGGAGCACTGCACCCGCTATCTAAAGGTGGGGGGTGTTCTGTTGGCGGCTCCAAGCCACGGGGATGTGGCGATGGCTTCGATCGACACCAGATACCAACTAGCCGGAGTCGTCGCTTCGCGAGGTGGCGAGTACCGGATCCGAGTCGACGACCTCAGCTCCTACCTAATGCCGAAGTCACCCATAGAGCTCACACCGGAGGTGATCCACAAACTGGGGCGTGGCATCGCCTACACCAAGTCGCCATTCGCCTACCTGTTTCGTCGGATCAACTGACCTGAGGTGGGTTGAGGTCAACACCGAAGAGAACCCCCCAACTGTTTTCACATACACGGTAGGAAAGGACTACTGGGGGGTTCTCAAATCTATTGGTCTTGTATGCGCCAACTCTCTTGATACGTCCGGGAGATCACTACCCGTAAGAGTCGAAAGTCACATCAATCGCGGATGGCAGATCAAGTTGAGCGTGTCAGGCGAGTTGAGGGCGCGGACAGTCCTTACCTACCTTCAATTCGGTATACGACGGGGACTCCATTGTTGAAGAACGCACCGCTACCAGGGCATTGGCTGGCGTCGTCGACCGTGGTTTCGATCATGTAGTCGTTGGCACGCGTGATTATCACGCCGTCTGGAGTTCTTTCCCAGACGTCACCGTTCCTCGGGACCACACTTGATCGACCGCCGTTCCCAAGCCATTCCTCGATAGCCACTCGATCTGCGGTGGCACTCTTGTGGGGCAGGCCATCACCGCCTTCACCAATGAGCAATTGGTCTGTGTTCCGGGCAATCACTCTTGATCCAGACGTTGCCGCCTGGGTCTTCATAGGTCGTGTAGGTGATCTGATCCCCACCCAACGAACATGCGGCGATCGATAGACAAACGACGGCGACTGCCACTGCACGATGGCCCGACCAAGAGTTCTTCACGACGGAACGAACGCTAGGCCTTTCGGGGATCGTTCCCTCACCCTCTAACCACTGTTGTTCGTTGGGCGGTCGGTCTGTGGTTTCTGACGATGTCTTCGGGCGACGAGGACACCGACTACGGGTCCGGCTATCCAGATCGCCACTACGGCAATCCCGAGCAAGACGTTGTGGCGGAACACTTCTCCAATGGAAGCCTCGTAGCCGCTGTCGTCTCCTAGGTAAATGGCGAGATTGACCGCCAGAATCCCGCCGACGATGGCACCACCCAATCCGCCGAGGAAGATGTCCGCCAACCACTCACGTGCCGCTGGTCTCATGTCCTCCAACACCTATCAACATCCTCGATGACGCGCCAGAGACGAAAGACCAATTCGGGACTTCAAAGGCCTTTCGAGTGTTGATCGCTGTATGGGACCTTGTCCTCTGGTGAGCCTCGAACCGAGAGTCGCATGATTGACGAAACGCTGGAGGTCAAGGTGCAGGATGCCGTTAGTCGGCAGACCAACGATTCCTCTCACGATTCGAATGTCGCGCGTAAAGCGACATCCGTTATTTTCGGAGTTGCTTCGGTCGGATTACTTGTGTTTCTCGGATTTGCGATCGCCGATGCTGAGGCCACGTATGGTGATCCGTTTGAGGGTGGTTGGATCGTGTTTCACCTCTTTGACGCTGCTATTGCAGCAGCGTTGGGAGCAGCCGCGGTAGTCCTTTGGAGACCTAAGGGATCGGGGATCTCCTTTGCCAAGGCCCTTTTGTGGGCTGCCTTGGTCGCGATTGCAGTGTTGGTCGTCTTCCTGCTGATCTGAACTGGGCCGCCTTTCAGCGGTGTCGGACCATCACGCCTGGCCTTCGAGCCGAAGGGCCGTCATCAAGCCTTTTCCCTTGAGTTGAAGTTCACCAAGAGACTCGTACCGATAGCCGCCGCCCGCTGACGTCATCACATCTTCTGAAACGACAATCGCTCCTGGGGGACCCGCAGTCTGGAGACGGCTAGCGATGTTGACGGTGTCTCCCCAGATGTCATAGCTGAACCGGGACTTCCCGATGACCCCGGCTACGACTCTGCCTGTGTGGATACCCACCCTCAGTTCGAACTCGGTCCCGAGATGGGCGTTGATGGTCGCCATCTCATCCCGCATGGCCAAGCCGAGGTTGCATATCGCCACGACATGATCCGTGCTCCTGTTTGGGGCACCACCAACTGCCAAATAGCCATCTCCCAAGGTCTTGATCTTCTCGGCCCCGTGCTCATCGACAAGCGCGTCGAAACGAGAGAAGACGAGGTTCAGCTCCTCAACAAGTCGTTCAGGCGGCACTGTTCCTGCATGTTCGGTGAACCCGACCAGGTCGGCGAAGAGGACGCTGCAGCTTTCGAACTCGTCCGCGATGACATCTGGCTGCTCCTTCAAACGAGAAGCGATGGAGGCGGGAAAGACATTGAGCAAGAGCGACTCCGAGCGCTCACGCTCGTGGGCGAGTCTGACCGTCAGCAGGTAGGCCATGGGCACGAGGAGTAGCAGCGATGAGACGAAGACATCGGTCGCGATGACCACCGAGACGACTGGATCCGGCGCGTCTCTCCACGAACGGATTGTCGGTTCCAGGATTGCGAGTGCGATTGCGGCCACAACGTATATCCCAGTGAAGGCCATGGTGGAACGTCTCCCCAGCAGTAGCGCCGAAAGGGCCGAAACGAGGACGCCGAAGAAGATGAACCCGCCTGACCATATGTAGCCACCAAGAACGAGATGCGCAGCGATATTGCCAACGACACTGGCGAACAGGGTGATCTTGAGCTGCAATTCCGCATTGCCAGTTGCGACGAAGATGGCAACAGCGGTGAGGTAAACCAGTGCGAAACTGAAGGCGAGTAGGGCGGCTGTTGTCTCGTCATACGCCAGTTGAAACAACCCCAGGAAGGCGATGTTGGCCGCCGCTCCGATGCCGCCGTAGATCCCTATTCGGGTAGCAACGGGCGCGCCGACGGGGTTGGGGCCTCTAAACGGTTGATAGCGACCCTCCAGTCGTTCCCAGAATCCCTGCATGATCAATGGTTCACCATTCCCCGACGGACATCGTTGTAAGTCGCCGTCGTTTCGTACCCAGAGTGCCCGCCTTCTTCATCAACGTACCGATTCACGACCGCTGGGTTGTCGATGTATTGGCCACCGATCGCATCGGAAGTTCGCCAAAGATTCGTCCAAACCTGGACGACCTCCCCGGTGTCCTCGACCAACTCGGGTATTCCCGTCGACGGAAACATTCGGGGATACAGGAGTCCAAGTTGTGATCCAGAGGTGATGAAGTTCACTGGCCGCCCAGAGACGTCGATCGCTACCGCTGCGATGAGGGACCCCTGAGAATGCGCCGACACGATTGAGTCGGGCGGCATGTTGCTGATGTAATCACTGAGCTTCTTGACGGCGAAAGGGCCGTAGGCAGGCGGTGCCAGTGGGTGATACCAACGTGGCCAGAACGATCCCAGATCCCACAGGATGCCCACTTTGCGGCGATACGAGGTTGCTTCATCTCCTTGGGTCGAGCCCAACCTGATGCTTCGAAAGGCGAAGAATCCGACCGTCCCGAAGATGAGAATCACTGCACCCCACACCAAAGTGTTTGGTTCTGTCTCACCAAGAACGACCGTGTCGAGCCCACCTTCGAGAACGCGAGCGATGGCGAAGGCGAAGACGCCAAGGCCAATCGTCCCCGCCGCGTAGAACACGATGCGCGCATTGAGGACTGCTCGCCTGAGCCTGGTCGGCTTCTGTCCGGTGTGGGCTCCGCCGTCGCCTACAAAGCCCACTACTAACGCAACGATCACTAGGACGGCAGCGAAAACAACAGCAACGACTGCTACCCATCCAGTTCCCTTCGTGAGAAGTTCTTCTGTGCCCAGGATCAGGTCGACGGACATACCGAGTGCTCCGCCCATCGAGGCACCTAGGAAGGCACCAATCGCCAGGGCGCCTACCGGCAGTCCTCCGGCGACGAGGCACAGTGTTGTGGAGACTCCCAACCACAAGGCGACGGCGAAAGCGACGTTGTGGGTGGGGGCGACATCGATTGCACCATCCGAGAACCAGGTAGCCAACAGAGATCCCACGAGGACTGCAAGAGACAGAAGTGGAAGCAGAGCGGCAGTCACCCACGCGAGTTGATTCTCGGGCGCGAGGGTTGTCCCAGCGATCACCGCCGATCCGAGGGCGGCGATTGTCCCCACGCCAATCGTTGGCGTGATCAACCCGGCGGAAACCGACACAACCGCGGCGATGATCAGAATGCCGATGCCAAAGTGGATTCTCCTGAGTCGATGGACCATCGGATGCAGAGTCCACATTCCTTCGTTGTAGACACGGGCGTCGCGTGCCGGGTCGACGGCGGAACGCACTGTTTCGGTCCGTTCCGTCGTTGTCCGCATTGACGCACCACCTGGTGAGAACAGAAGGCTCATTGCTGACGGTCGATCTCCAAGATCAAAGTGCGATTTGGCCGAAACGATCCCTACCATCCAGAACCACATTGCCGCCGTAATCACGGCCAAAGCAATGAACAATCCGCGGGCGGTTGTCGCATCGAAACGTTCTGCCAACCAGATCTGAGGAAGGGCCATTGATGCTGTCGCCACCTGAGCGACGAACAGGGCCGACAGCGCGAGAGCTGCGGCTCGCACCGCAATCCGCCCAACGGCGCGATGCCATGGGTCGTCTTCGCGATTCGCCACGGTTCGGTCGCGTTTCCAACCTGACATCCACCCGGCGACGTTCGCAAGAGAAAAGGGTGCCAGCAGAATCCAAAGGGCCGTTTGCTTGGTGCCCGATGTGAGATTTGCCCACCTGAATGCGGAAACCTCGAACTCGGCGTTCGCGGGATACCGCTCCCCGTAGATCTCGATCGGCTCGTCGGGTTCAGACAGAAGAACGGGCTCGCCATGGAGGGTGTCTTCCGGGGGCGTGCCAGAAACTCCGTGGATTCTCAGTTCGCGATGTGTGTCCAGCTCGACTCCGATCCCGCCAGAGTCAAGCTACATAGGGCCCGGGGGCTGCTGCCCACTACATTCACATGTATGGAAGAAGAACGGATTGCCCTTTTTGTCGACTTTGAGAACCTGGCGATAGGCGCCAGAGAGGCTTTGGGCGGAATGGCGTTCGAGTTCGAGCCGATTGGAAATGCTTTGGCCGAGCGCGGCCGCGTTGTATCGCGAAAGGCATATGCGGACTGGTCGATGTTTGCTGATGCTCGACAATCGATGACTCGTGCTCACATCGAGCTAATCGAGATACCACAAAGAGTCGGCGCCACGCGCAAGAACGCCGCGGATATCAAGATGGCTGTCGACGCAATCGAGCTGGCATTCGAGAGGGACTACGTCACGACCTTCGTCATTTGCACCGGTGATTCGGACTTCACCCCACTTGTTCACAAGCTGCGTGAGCTGAACAAGAAGGTCATCGGGGTGGGGATCAAGTCTTCCACCTCCAAACTCCTCCCGCCGGCTTGTGACGAGTTCCTCTTCTACGACAATCTCCCCGGCGTCGATTCACGTCGCAGCGACGAAGCCAAGACGGACAACGGCGACGAAGCGCCCGACGCCTCCAACGTCGAATCACTGATAACGACGACGCTTGGTGGGTTGCTCAGGTCCGGCCAGGGCGAGGTCCTTGCGTCCTCGTTGAAGCGTGCTGTCCTTCGCAAGGACTCGACGTTCTCAGAAGCCGACTATGGGTTTCGCGCCTTCGGCGAGTTGCTCAGGCATCTGGAATCGCAGGATGTGATCGAGCTGACCGATGGCCCCGGACGAGGTGATCCGGTCGTTCAGTTCTCGTCTTCAGGCGGAAGTGAGCAAGAGGCGTTCAAACTACTCCACGAGGTTCTGGCTCAGCGCACCGCTGATGGGCCGATTGTCATGTCTGGTCTGAAGAACCAACTTCGGAAGAAGCAGCCTGACTTCAGCGAGAAGAAGCTTGGATATGGCGGCTTCCTTCAGTTCTGCAAGGCGGCCGCAACGCGGGGCCTCATCGATCTCGAATGGGACGAAGAGGCGGGTGACTACCGGGTGTCGGCAAAGTGACGAGCACCACTGATGTTGTTGTCATCGGATCGGGGATCATTGGCGCTTCGATTGCATATCAGCTTGCAGCCCGCGGTGTAAGCGTCGTCGCACTGGACAAAGCAGCCGGTCCAGCCGAGGGTTCAACTGGAGCATCCTCTTCGATTTGTCGTTGTCGCTACACCTACCCGGAGGTCGTTCGTTTGGCCTTCCACGGGCAGGAGGCGTACGGCAACTGGGCCGAGTTCACCGGCTTGGCCGAACCACGATCTGACCTCCACCGGGTTGGGGTGCTGTGGATGATGGGGGAGTCGAAAGAGAAGGTTTCTGCGGATACGGCCAAGCTGCTCTCGCAGGGTGTGGCGGCTGAAAACCTCGATGCCTCTGATGTTGTTGAGCTCTTCCCGGCGCTGAACACATGCGTCGCTCCGATCGATTGGTCTGGGGAGACCGAGCATGTATGCACACCTGGCGAAGCCTTCTTGTACGAGCCGCGGGGTGGATATGCCGATCCAGTTTCAGCCAACCAGGACCTAATCGAGGCAATACGGGCTCGAGGCAGCGAGGTCCGACTCGGCTCCCAAGTCGTTGGCTTTTCGAGAAGTGGGGACCGAATAAACGGTGTGACGGTGGCGGACGGTGAGACGATTTCGGCTGACCTCGTCATCAACGCCGCCGGGCCGTGGTGCAACGCTCTGAACGAGTTGGCAGGGGCGGATATCCGATGGAATCTGACCCCGACTCGGATACAAACGGTCTACCGAGAGTGGCCCGACGACCTTGGTTCGCTCCCTGTGGGGGCAGATGCCACCGGGATCTACTTCAGGCCCGAATCGGCAGGACAACAGATTCTCGTTGGTTCAACTACAGCCGAGGACGAAGAGGAACTCGTCGACGATCCCGACAACTACAAGCAGGTTCCGGATGCCGAGTTCACTCAGATGAAGTTGGCGGCGTTTCACCATCGGATCCCAAACCTGGAAGCCAGAGGTACTCCCTCGGGAGTGGCTGGGCTGTACACCGTGAATCGTGAGGATTCTCATCCAATCGTCGGTCCGACGGGTGTGGATGGGTTCTGGGTTGCCAATGGCTTCAGCGGCCACGGGTTCAAACTTGCCCCGGCAGTGGGGTCGATGGTCGCGCAGGCCTATACAAAGACCAGCACTGCCTTCGATACCGATGTTCCAATGGAATTCTTCTCAGCAGACCGTTCGCCTATCGAACTGGACGTGAAGTCCGTGCTCGCCTGATGCTCTACCTCGATGCGGAAGCCACACGACAGGCTCTTCCAATGTCCCAAGCTGTCGAGGCAATGGAAACGGCATTCTCAGGTGATTCTGAGACACCACTTCGCTCCTCTCTGGGCGGATCACTGATCATGCCCGGTCGGCTCGATGAAACGATCGCGGTGAAGGTGGTGTCGACAGTGCCAGGAAATCCCGCAGGGATCGTCGTTGTGTTCGGTGGCGATGGAAGCCCTCTGGGAATCGTTGACGGACCGACTCTCACTGCCATCCGAACAGGGGCTGTGGCCGGCTTGGCAACACGGCTTCTCGCGGCTGAGGACGCGTCGGTCCTTGCCATGATCGGCGCTGGCGCCATGGCGGAGGATCAAATCGCGGCTGTGCGCGCCGTCAGGCCGATTAAGAGGGTCTTGGTTTGGTCGAGGAGTCTGGCCAATGCGGAGGCTCTTGCGCACCGGGTGGGTGCTGCAGCTGTTTCAAGTGCCGACGAGGCTGTCTCAATGGCCCATGTGGTTTCGTGTGCAACTCCTTCGCACACTCCACTTTTCGAAGACTCGTCCGTCGGGCCAGGGGTTCACATCAACGCGGTGGGTGCGTTCACCCCAGAAATGGCCGAAGTTCCACCCGGTCTCGTCAACCGGGCCTTTGTCGTCGTGGACGATATCGCGGCCGCAGCGGCGGAGGCCGGAGACCTGCTTCAGGCCGGACGCCAGCCAGACGCCACGCTTTCAGATCTGCTTGCGGGAGTCGAGACGCCGAAAGGGACAACTGTGACGATGTTCAAGAGCGTGGGAGTGGCGGCTCAAGACGTCGCGGCTGGAGAGCGAGCACTGCGTGCGGCGGCCGTTGAGGGATTCGGAGTAACCCTCAGCTAGCCGCTCGGGCGCCTCTTACTTCTAGGTGTTCGAGTAGATCCTGAGATGCCTTGGCGATCTCGACAATGGCCTGCTCAAAAACCTGATTGTTGTGAGCGGCAGGCTTGGTGAAGCCGGAGATTTTGCGAACGTATTGACGGGCGGCCGCCTCCACTTCGTCAGGCGGTGCGGGAACGGAACCCTCGCGTAGTCGTTTGATTGATCGGCACATCGGCCGAAATCTACCGTCGACGGATTCTTTCGATCTCATTGGAGATCAGGACGAGAGCAAGCGCCACGATCATCGGCACCATGGCCGTGGCGTCCGGTCCTGATAGAAGGGTTGCTGTGAAGATGATGACCGAAGTCAATGATCGTGACGCGTGCAGACGACTTTGGCTAATGAAGTTCTTCCGACGCGAATCAACCATCTCCACTGGCGGTTCCGGCTCTCGTATCACGGTGATGAGGACCAGAACACCGGCCACGATCACCAACAGAGGTCGTATGTCGGGGACGGCCTCGGGGAAGAGGCTTGAGAGCCCGGCCACTGACGCTGATCCAATAGCGACTAAGGCAGCTGTGAGCAGTTGTGCTCTTGATGTGTTTTCTGCCATCCGGTCATCGACGTATATGGCTATTGCGAGTCCAAACCCGGCGACCCATCCGACGATTGTGAAGGACGCAACCACAGCGAGAGAACCAATGACGATCAAGTCCCCAGTCAACGGTCGACGGCCCGTCGTATTCGTCACTAATCGGGCTCCGAGCATGATCGCCGCCAGACTCAAAGCACCCGCGATGTCATAGCCCAGCAGGACCCAGAAACCGCCGACGAGCCCCGCGATGAGCGCACTCGAATTGTGATCGGGGTCGATTTCCCGCACCAGGGTCCACATCAAATAGGTGTGAACAGGTGCCCAAAGAGCGTCGGTGTTGCCGTCAGTTACCCATACAGCCACGCCCGCGATCGCTGCAACAGCCGTCATTCCGACGATCAGGCGATTTGAGGTGTGTGACATGTCGAGGGCTCGTCCGACATGAGTCCGGAATCTCATCGGTCTGAATTGTTGCTCTTTCTGTTCGCTTAATGGGGATTCGCCGCCAGCGAGTCCTACCCTCCACTGCGTGAGCAGACCTCTCGACAGCATTCGCCGGCTTCCGGCCGTGGGGGTACTGGCCGAACGGCAGATGGGCGGTTTTCTCGCGTTGTCAGCCCTTGTCGGGGTGGGAGTTGGTCTCGGTGCTGCCGGGCTAGTTCTGGCTTTGGATGTTGTTCACCATCTCCTGGGTCCGATTCTTGAACCACTGTTCGACACGGAGACATACGGGATCCTCAGTGTTGAGAGGCTTTGGATCTTCCTGACGGTGCCTGTGGGCCTGTTCCTTGCTTGGTGGATTGCCAAAACGTTCGCGCCAGAGGTGGCGGGTGACGGTGTACCAGAAACGACGGCAGCATTGGCTGTCCACGGCGGAAGAATCAGGGGTCGAGTGATCCCTCTGAAGATGCTCGCTACCGCCCTCACCGTTGGTACCGGCGGATCAGCTGGTCGCGAAGGTCCGATCGTTCAGATTGGTGGTGCCGTCGGATCCTGGGTGAGTCGGCGATTCCATCTGGGTGAGGAAGAGGTCAGGGCTCTGGTGGCTGCGGGGGCTGGAGCCGCTATTGCTGCATCCTTCAACGCTCCGATAGCGGGGATGCTGTTCGCTCTCGAGGTGATCCTTCTTTCTTTCGCCGCGCGGCACATGTCGGCCATCGTGATTGCCTCGGTTACTGCGGCGATCACCTCGCAACTGATCGTGGGCGAGGAGCTGTCGCTCCAGGCTGGGTTCTACACGATGCAGTCCTCCTGGGAGCTAGTCGTCTACGCCGGCATGGCTGTTGCCATCGTCCTGTTGGGATTCTTCTTCCTGAGGCTCCTTGACTGGCTTGAGGGGCTCGCCGACAAGTACGACCACAAACTCGGGTGGATGCGGCCCGTAGGTGTGGGTCTCCTGGTCGCAGGGTTCATCTACATAGAGCCACAGCTGTTCGGAACCGGGCAGCAGTTCACAAACACGCTTCTCCTCGACGAGCGGGTCAACGCCATCACAGGCGGAGGCGACCTCTGGTGGATCCTCGTGCTCCTTGCCGTTGGCAAGGCCATAGCGACCAGCCTGACAATCTCGTCGGGGGCTTCGGGCGGGGCGTTCATGCCGTCTCTCTTCATGGGCGCGGCTCTTGGGTCCGGCTTTGCCAAGTTGGTGGAGCCCTTCTGGACTGGAGCGAACCCACTTCAGCCTGGAGCCTTTGCTGTCGTTGGGATGGCTGCAATGTTCGCTGTTGTCGGGCGCGCACCTCTAACTTCGATTCTGATCGTCTTCGAAGTCACGGGAGCCCGCGACTACGGACTGATCGTCCCGTTGATGCTCGCCGCGGTCTTGGCGACATTCCTTTCAGAGCGCTTCCACAAGGAGTCCGTCTACACCCAAGCTTTGAAAAGGAAAGGCATTCGGATCCGAACGACAGGCAGCGTGGACATCCTCGACACCGTTTCGGTTGGTGAGGTGATGTCTCGAACACCTCCAACAACCACTCCAGATGCGAAACTGAATGAAACAGAGGACCGACTGAACAGACACCGGTCGCACGGCTTCCCGGTGATCGAGGACGACAAGATGGTGGGCATTGTGACGGTGTCCGACATCAGCCGGGCGTCCGGCCCTCCGGAGGACGTAACCGTTTCGGAGGTAATGACGCCGCGGCCGGCAACGGTGACTCCGACAACGCCAGTCTCTCGTGCTCTGGAACGAATGGCGGTCCTTGGGGTAGGGCGTCTACCGGTGGTGGACGATGAGGATCCTGAACAGTTGGTTGGCCTCTTCCGTAGGGAGGACGCCGTGCGGGCCTATCACGAGGCGTTGACGGCGACGACTGACTCAGAGCTTCATCGCATGAGGCTTGCGCAACGCACAGACCCTGGTGCCGGCTATTACGACTTCCGAATTCCGCTGGGCTCCATGGCCGACGGCCGAAAGGTGAGAGAGGTTTCGTGGCCCGAGGGTTCGACGCTCGTCTCGATAAGGAGAAACCGAGAGGTGATGGTGCCGTCGGGCGAGACACTGCTTCTTCCGGGGGACGTTATAACGGCCTTCGGAACCGAGACATCCAAGCGCCGAATGATCGATCGTCTCAATTCAGGTGCCGACGAGCCGACCGCTGAGATCGACATTCACGAGCTGGTTACGCCCGAAGAAGACGTGTCGGAAAAGAAGGCAGGAGAAGGCGAATAGAATCAGTGCAGATATATCACTGAGAGGGTCTTCGGAATGGATGGGTTCTCCGTCTTTGTCGTCATCGTCGCAATAGCTTTCGTTGCCTGGCTGCTCATTAGGGGTAGGCGCAAATCAGCCAAAATGATGGAGGAAACCCCGGCAACCGCCGCGGCGTCCGGTCTGTCTACGGGCAAAGGTCTCTACGAACCCGGGGCCAGCCATCATGCTCCAGTGGAGTCATTCCATGTGGATGGCGAGGATGCAATCGTCGCCTTCGATGTGCCGCTCCCCGACGAGAACGATGAGGTCCTCAACGGAATTCTCATGGATGAGGCCATCGAAGTAGTGCGTGAGAAACGCCACTCACTTCCCATCGATGGAGTGACCCAGGTAATCGCTTTCGCCGGTCGTCCCCAAGCCAGAGAGGTTGGCCGTCGCGCTCTCCCGTCTCCCGGTGTTCTTCCCGCTCCGATTCTCGACGGCGTGAGCTTTGCGCACGTTGCCCACGACCCGTTTGCGGCGCCATTCGATGATGAGACTGATCATTCGGTTGTCTTCGAAACCCGCCTAGACGTGCCCGCCGACGAACTGGGTCCGCTGATGGAGGAGCTACAGATCCCGAAGGGACTTGCTCGAGGGTTGAGGGCCGTCGGAGTCGATCCGGATGAAGTAGATGCCCCAGAACTGATTCTCGCCCTCCTCAGAATGTTTGGATATGGGGTGACAGAGCATTCAACTGAGGGCACCTACATGGTGATGAAAGACGGTCTGTCGACGTACATTCTCACTGAACCTCATGTGCGCGGTCACCATCCGGAACTGCAGGAGCGAGTCATCCAGCGCTTCGTTGCCGAATTCGGCTCCTCCGGAGCCGACCGTGGTCTTCTCATTACCGGGAAATACAGCCCATTCATGATCCATGAACTCGAGGCTCGCCAGCCAAACATGAAGTTCATCACCAGAGAACGGTTACAGGGCTTCATCGAGACAATGGCTCTCGGGTAAGCCCTCTAGGGGCCCCGACGGGCATCACGGGTATGATGCCAACAGAAGGAGGAACTCTTTGTTCGGTTTAAGAGGACAAGAGCTACTGATAATCCTGCTCATTGTGTTGCTGATCTTCGGAGCACGGAAGCTCCCTGATTTGGCGCGCTCGCTAGGCGCTTCAGCCAAGGAATTCCGCAAGGGGATCGAAGCTGGCTCTGAAGAGGGCGAAACAGACACCACGCAGGCTGAAGCAGTCTCAGAAGAGGGTGATGCAGATGCTCAAACGAGAGACTCTTCAGAATCCTCCGATTCGTAGGAACTAGACGCCCGTCGGCGTCGTTCTTGGCTTAGGTCTCCATGCAGGAGTCCACACCGCTCACGTGGGAAGAGGTCGCGCGTGTCTACGGACGGAAGATTTACAATTTCGCTTACCGGCTCACCGGCAATCCCGATGACGCCCATGACCTCGTCCAAGAAGTCCTTCTTCGTGTTCGACGTGGACTCGCCAACTACCAGCCGGGAAGTTTCGAAGGCTGGCTTTGGCGCATCACCCGAAATGCATTCCTCGACGAGATCAGGAAGAAGAAGCGCCGTCCTACAGCGCCGCTGCCCGACGAAGTCGATCGTTGGGGGTTGGCGAAGACCGAGTCAGCAGATGAGATCTACGACCGCATCAACCTCGGCGATGACATTCAGAAGGCTCTCTTGGAACTCCCAATCGAGTTCCGCGAGGCAGTCATCCTCTGCGACGTGGTGGGTCTTTCCTACGAGGAGATCGCCCAGGCCGCCTCAGTCCCCATCGGAACCGTCCGAAGCAGAATTCACAGAGGTCGAAAGATGATGAGGGAGAGTCTTTCGTGACGCACCCATCGGAATTGATCAGCGCCTACCTCGATGGCGAACTCGTTGGGGATGAACAATCTCAGTTGATGCAACATCTGGGTGGGTGTGGCAAGTGCTCGGCTGAGCTCGACGACATGCAGCGAGTCCGTTCGGCCGTGAGATCACTGCCAATCCTCGAGTTGCCGGAAGGGTTGATATCCGAAGCTGACCCCGTGGTCGTCCCACTCCGACGCAACCGCGGTGTTTGGGTGGGCGCAGCTGCAGCGGTTGTGGCTCTGGTGATCGCGGTGGCCGCTCTCGTTACTCCACCGCCAA
>Ga0209578_10002801_pt1 | contig 14006 bp, 11 predicted proteins | sample tdAd472_FD_187127 | JGI IMG/M metagenome (GOLD analysis project Ga0209578, IMG submission 187127) | Marine sediment microbial communities from the Atlantic coast under amendment with organic carbon and nitrate - tdAd47.2 (SPAdes)... | ecosystem: Environmental > Aquatic > Marine > Coastal >...
TTTGTCGAATCCCTGGGGCTCACCTGGAACCCCTACACCACGCAGATAGAACCCCATGACTATATTGCCGAACTGTTCGATTCGCTGGCGCGCTTCAACACTGTTCTCATCGATCTGGACCGGGATATCTGGGGGTACATCTCCCTGGGTTATTTCAAGCAGAAAACCGTGGCCGGTGAAGTTGGCTCGTCCACCATGCCCCACAAGGTCAATCCCATCGACTTCGAAAACTCCGAGGGCAACCTGGGCATGGCCAATGCCGTCCTGGGACACCTGGCGGGGAAGCTGCCGATTTCCCGCTGGCAGCGGGACCTGACGGATTCCACCGTGCTGCGCAACATGGGTACGGGCCTGGCACACTGCCTGATCGGTTTTCGTGCCCTGCAGAAAGGTCTGGGGAAACTCGAGCTGAACAGCGTCACCATCATGGCGGACCTGGACAGCAGCTGGGAAGTACTGGCCGAACCTATCCAGACAGTCATGCGCCGCTACGGCATCGACCAACCGTATGAAAAACTGAAACAGTTGACCCGCGGGCAGGCTATCAACCGCGAAACGCTGCATCGTTTCATCGACACCCTGGAAATTCCGGACCCGGCAAAACAACAGCTGAAATCACTGAGCCCTGCAACCTACACAGGCAACGCCAGCCAGCAGGCAAGGGAACTGTAATTGCTCATGTTGACTGAATCGTGACCGCCATCGGCCCCCGTACAGGTTTGCCGGTATGATCCTGAATGACTTCGATCGCGATACTTTTCTCCGGGACTATTGGCAGCAGCAGCCGTTGCTGATAAAGCAATCCGGGACCGGTTTTGTCGATCCGGTGACCGCCGACGAGCTGGCCGGACTGGCCTGCGAGCCGGACATGGAATCCCGGCTGGTCACCCGGAGCGACGGCAACAACTGGCAGCTGACCCACGGACCGCTGAACCCTGACCGTTTTACCCGGCTTGGCGAGACCAACTGGACCTTGCTGGTCCAGGCGGTTGACCAGGTCGACCCCGGGGTCAACGGCCTTAAGCGGTATTTCGACTTCCTGCCGGCCTGGCGTATCGACGATATCATGGTGAGCTACGCCTGCGACGGTGGCGGTGTGGGCCCCCACTACGATCAGTATGACGTCTTCCTGCTCCAGGGCCAGGGCAAACGCGTCTGGCAGATTGGCCAGCGCTGTGACGACAGTACGCCCCTGCGCACCGATACGCCGCTTTCCATTCTCGAGACGTTTTCGCCCCAGGAGGAGTTCCTGCTGGAGCCCGGGGACATACTCTACCTGCCGCCGCGGATCGCCCACCATGGCGTGTCCCGGGGTGCCAGCCTGTGTTATTCGGTAGGCTTTCGCGCGCCGTCGGTGACTGACCTGGTACAGGATTTTGCCGATGTGCTGGGCGGAATTGCCAGCGACGATGAGCGTTTCGTCGATCCTCACGACAGCCTCCGGGGGACGACCACCGGTTCCAGCGAAATTTCCGGGCAGGCGGTTTCGTCAGCGCGGCAACTGGTGGCGGGCTGGACGGAGCGGCAACAGCTGTTCCGGGACGTTCTGGGGGTCTATGCCACGCGCCCGCGATACCCGGAAAGAATTCAACCGCCAGCGGTGAAGTATCGCTTGGATGATCCCCACCAGCTGTTTAATAACGATCAACAAGCAGCTGTTTTTACTAAGAATTCCTGCTCTCGCTTTTTCTACAGTCCCGGCGATGACAAGGTCTTTCTTTATGTCGATGAGAATGTTTTCCCCTGTGCTTTACAGCTAGTGCCCCTGGTACAGAGGCTGTGCAACACGCCCTGGCACGAGCCGCTAACGCTCTCCGCGGCGGAATACGCCGCCGGGTCGGTGGCGCTTCCCCTGCTGGTTCAGCTGATCAACCAGGGCAGCCTGCAGCTGGCCCCGCCAGCGGACGACCGGGAGCCGGATGAGTAACCTGCAGGTCGAGCAGTTGACCTACGATGTCGACAGCACGGTACTGATGTCGAGGCTGCTGTCGCTGCCCTACCCGGTGTTCCTGGACAGCTGTCCTACCGGCACCCGCGGTGGGCGCCTGGACATCCTGGCGGCGGCACCGCTGGCGACGCTGCAGGTCGACGGCAGCGGCCTGAGAAGCTCTTGCCCCCTGCCGGATGCGGTCCAGCACGATATCTTTGCCGCGGCGGACCACCTGCTGAACACTTATGGGTCCGGTACCGCCGACTCCTCCTCCCGGGTAAACGGCCTGTTCGGTGGCGGGCTGCTGGGATTCCTGGGCTATCCTCGACTTGCCGGTCGCGGCCGGGTCACGCTGACCCGGGGCTTCCTGGGCATCTACTCCTGGGCCGTTACCGTGGACCACCTGCGGCGGGAAAGCTGGCTGGTATTCCATCACAGCTGCCCGGGCGGCAGCCGTCGCCAGGTCCGGGAGCTGCTCCTGAAAAAAGCAGGAAAAGAATTGAATTTCAATCTGTTGGAGAACTTTTCCAACAATATGACTGAACTGGAATACCAGCAGGCCTTCGGCCGTATCAAGACGTACATCGACGCCGGTGACTGTTACCAGGTGAACCTGGCCCAGCGTTTTTCAGCGCGCTTCACCGGTGACCCCTTTGCTGCCTACTGCCGGTTACGGAAAGCCACCGGCAAACCGTTTTCAGCCTACCTGGGCTGGTCAGGAAATGCTTTGCTGAGCTTATCCCCGGAGCGCTTTATCCAGGTGGCGGGAAGCCAGGTAACCACCCAGCCCATCAAGGGAACCCGGCCCCGGGGCCGCTCCGGCGCAGAAGACCGGCGGCTGGCCCGGGAGCTGAATGCCAGCGAGAAAGACCGTGCCGAAAACCTGATGATCGTGGATCTGCTGCGCAACGATCTGGGCAGCATCTGCGAAACCGGCTCGGTCCAGGTTCCGCAACTGTTCGAACTGCAGCAGTTCGACAATGTCTTTCACCTGGTCAGCACCGTTACCGGGCGACTGCCGGAACGGACATCGGCGCTGCAGCTGCTGCAGCGCTGCTTTCCCGGTGGCTCGATTACCGGCGCGCCCAAGATGCGGGCCATGGAAATTATCGAGGAGCTTGAACCCTGTGGCCGTGACGCCTACTGCGGCACCGTGCTGTACCAGGATTTCAACGGCGACATGGACAGCAACATCACCATCCGCACGCTACTGTGCGAGGATGAGACGATCTACTGCTGGGCGGGTGGCGGGATCGTGGCGGATTCCCGATGTGACCAGGAATACCGGGAGTGCTTCGACAAAATCCACTCCCTGATCAATACCTTGCAGGAATAAGCTAAGACGCCGCTGTACGCCGGCCGCGGTTGTCAGTCCAGGCTTCGCTGACTGGCTTTGACAAACTCCTGGCGGAGCTCATCGTACTCGTGGACCGCCGGGAACCGGGGAAACTCCGCAATGACATTGGCCGGTGCCTTGAACAGGATACCGGCATCGGCTTCACCCAGCATGGACGTGTCGTTATAGGAATCGCCGGCGGCGATAACGCGATAGTTCAAGCCATGAAACGCGATCACCGACTGCCGCTTGTGGTCTTTCAACCTGATGTGATAGTCCACGATACGTCCCTCGGCATCCGCCTCCAGCCGATGACAAAACAGCGTCGGATAGCCCAGCTGTGCCATCAATGGCGCGGAAAACTCGTAAAAGGTATCGGACAGGATGACCACCTGGAAGCGCGCCCGCAGCCAGTCCAGAAATTCCCGGGCACCGTCCATGGGTGACATGGAGGCAATGACCTCGCGGATATCCTCCAGCCCGAGCTTGTGTTCATTGAGCAGGCGCAGCCGCTGTTTCATCAACACGTCGTAGTCAGGAATATCCCGGGTGGTAGCCCGTAGCTCATCGATCCCGGTTTTATCGGCAAAGCCGATCCAGATTTCCGGTACCAGTACCCCTTCCAGGTCTAGACAGGCAATTTCCACGTTGAGGGTCTCCGCGACAGAATTTTCAGCCGTGGCTGATTTGGAAAAGCGCCAACTTATTTGGAAAAGCGCCAATTTATTCGGAAAAGCGCCAATCTAGCAGAAAGGATGCACATTACAACCATGGCATGGCTGTCTAAATAAAACTAAAGTTTTACTAGATATGGTCGGTGTCCTGTCCCAGGGACTCTACATTTAGTGTTTTATACCGGTTTGTACTGTATAAGTTACTAATTTTATTGAAGTTTTTTCACGTGGAACATTGCCCGCCCAGGATCCTGCCGCCAGCCTTCTTTACCTGTCCGGGTAAATAGCAGAAAATACCGCGCTTTCCCAGGCAGGACGACAGGACATCATGCTGAGCGAACAACACATTGACGCGTTGAACCTGGATGCCCAGAGCATGGAGCCCCGTGACATACTGGCCCAGGCACTGGAAATGCTGCCCGACGTCGCCCTGGCCTTCAGTGGCGCCGAGGATGTCGCGCTGGTGGCCCTGGCGACGCGAATCCGTCCCGACGTACCGGTATTCACCCTGGATACCGGGCGCCTGCATCCCCAGACCTACCGGCTCATCGAGGAAGTAAGGAAACACTATCGCCTCAACCTCGAGATTCTGTCTCCGGATCAACAGCGGCTGGAGCAACTGGTCCGGGACAAGGGCCTGTTCAGTTTCTACGAAGACGGTCACGAGGAATGCTGCGAAATCCGCAAAATCCAGCCCCTGAGACGCAAGCTGGCGCAGCTGGATGGCTGGATTACCGGCCAGCGCCGCGATCAGAGCCCTACCCGGGTGCGGGTGCCGGCGTTTCAGCTGGACCCGGCCTTTTCCGGCCGGAACGGCGGCCTGGTCAAGGTCAATCCCCTGGCGAACTGGTCGTTGCAGCAGGTCTGGGATTACATCCGCCTGTTCGACGTCCCCTATAACCCCTTGCACGACCAGGGATTTGTCAGTATCGGCTGTGAGCCCTGCACGCGACCCGTCGGTCCCGGTCAGCATGAACGGGAAGGCCGCTGGTGGTGGGAAGAAGCCACCATCAAGGAATGCGGCCTGCACCGCGGCAATCTCGATACCGAATAAGCTGCCGCAGGCAGACCGGGCAATGCCAGGGGGCGTGGTGAGAGCCCACCGCGGCGTCGCCGGTGCCCTGGCTCAGATTTGCGGTATCGGCACCCCGGCAAACAGACTGTCACGCTCCGCCGCCGTCCTGCACCGCAGCGCCTCGCCGATGAGGTCGCGCTGCAGATGGGGAGCAAACATCTCGATGAAGTCAAACATGAATCCCCGCATAAAGGCGTCTCGCCGGATACCGATACTGGTGGTGCTGGGCTCGAACAGGTGGCCGGCGTCCAGCGAGCACAGATCACTGTCCGCTTCGGCGTCCCAGGCCATCTTCGCCACGATGCCGATGCCCAGTCCCAGCCGGACGTAGGTTTTGATCACATCCGCGTCGGCAGCAGTGAATACCACCCGGGGTTCAAGTCCCCGGGCCTGGAAGGCATCGTCCAGCTTGGAGCGCCCGGTAAAGCCGAAGGTATAGGTCACGATGGGATACTGCGCCATGTCCTCCAGGCTCAGCGAGCCCGGTGCCACGGCGGCGGCCAGCGGATGGCCGCCAGGGACCAGCACGGTCCTGTTCCAGCGGTAACACGGCATCATCACCAGGTCATTGAACAGCTCCAGCGCCTCGGTGGCGACGGCAAAATCCGCGGTGCCGTCGGCGGCCAGCCGGGATATCTGCATCGGCGTGCCCTGATGCAGGTGCAGGGTCACGTCGGGATAGCGCTGAATAAACTGCCTGACCACCGGCGGCAGAACATAGCGACACTGGGTATGGGTGGTGGCTACCGCCAGGGTACCCCGGCTGCTGTCCGAGAATTCGCCTGCAATAGCACGCATAGCATCAAGTTTTTGAAGAACTTCTTCAGCTACCGGCAGAATCGCCCGGCCGGCGGGCGTGATACTGCTGAGGTGCCTGCCGTGACGGGCGAACAGCTCGATGCCCAGCTCCGCCTCCAATTGCCGGACCTGTTTGCTGATACCGGGCTGAGAAGTAAACAGGGCCTGGGCTGTCCGGGAAATGTTGAGGTCGTTTCTGGCCACTTCCACGGCATACCTGAGTTGTTGCAGCTTCATGTATCCTCCCACCGCAGAACGACGCACCGGGGCTGCCGCTGCGGTGCGGCGGCGCGCTCATCGAGTAATGGCATAACAATATGACATTTTATTCTTTTTTAGAATAAAAAAGTCAGGGTATAGTTGCCTGGCCGCATCTGACCGGTTGCGTTGCCGGCGCGCTCAACAATAATTGCCACACCCGTTTCGGGACAGGACTGAGATGGTCGACATTCTGCTGTACATCCTGGCCGGGGCCGGCGTCGGTTTCGCCATCGGCCTTACCGGCGTGGGTGGCGGCTCGCTGATGACTCCCCTGCTGCTGTTCTTCGGGTTCCCTCCCCCGGTGGCCATTGGCACCGACCTGCTGTACGCCGCGCTGACCAAGGCCGGCGGCGCCTACTCTCATCACCGTCGTGGCAATATCGACTGGCGCATCGTGGCGCTGCTGGCCATCGGCAGCCTGCCGGTTTCCGTGCTGTTACACCTGGTACTGGCCAATAGCGGCTTTCAGGACAGTGACGGCTTTGCCGAGTTGCTCACGTCCAGCCTTGGAATCATGTTAATAATAACCGCTATTATATTGATTTTAAGAGATAAGATGCGACTCAGAGCTACCCGGGCAGAAAACAGCCCGGTAATGAAACTGGTCCATGAGCATGCCGCCGCCAGCACCGTTGTCATGGGCATTCTTCTGGGGGTCTGCGTTACCCTGTCATCCGTCGGGGCCGGCGCGTTTGGCGCTGCTGTTCTGCTGGTCATCTATTCCAGCACGCCGGCTATCCGCATCATCGGTACCGATGTGGCCCACGCTGTTCCCCTGACGCTGGTGGCAGGACTGGGATACCTGGTAAGCGGCTATGTAGACGGTTGGCTGTTACTCAGCCTGCTGGCGGGTTCCCTGCCGGCAATCCACCTTGGCACCCACGTGAGCAGCAATGTGCCGGAGCGGCTGCTGCAGCGCGTGCTGATGGTCCTGCTGCTGTTGCTGGGCCTCAACTATGCTTTTCTATAGCCACCTCAGCAATTGCTCGAATCGCCGCCGGCAACATGCTGTTCCAACTGATTTTTTCCAGCCTATTCCGACCTTATTTGGGGCCCGGGCCCATCAGTTCCCTGCCGGAACCCGGCCGGGCAGACCGTCCCGAAAAGCTGAAAACCAGTAGAGAAAAATCCGTTAACCTTCTGATAATAATCTGGTATCAGTATTTGCTCAGTATTGGCTGTTGGCGCGTGAGGCCAGGGACGATCGACACAGAGAAGCCAGGGCCGGGCTTACTCGGGGACGGGTCTCCGGTTTGCGCATCGGCACCCGGACTCACGCTGCGCCGGCAGCGTCATATCGGGCTGAGCCATCGCCCTGCTTACTGGTCGTTGGCCACGCCATGGGGAACATGGCCGGTGGCGACATGGGTGCGGGCGGACTCACAGTGGCCCTGCTGATCATCGAAAAAGACATCGGCGTTGAAGGCCTTGAGAAACTCGCCCTTATTCAGGCCTCCCAGGAACAGGGATTCGTCGATGCGGATATTCCAGGCACGCAGGGTTTTCACCACCCTTTCATGGGCTGGCGCAGACCGTGCGGTGACCAGGCAGGTGCGAATCGGTGCCTCCCCGCTGGGGAACTCGGTCTGGATCTGTTGCAGCGCCGCCAGGAAGGGCTTGAACGGACCGCCGCTGAGGGGTTCGTTGGCGGCACTCTTCTCACTGGCGGTGAACGCATCCAGGCCGGAACTCTTGTAGATTCGCTCGGCTTCGTCGGAAAACAGCACTGCATCGCCATCAAAGGCGATTTTCAGTATCTCCTCGTCCGCCGCAGCGGTCTGGGAGGGCAGAATGGTGGCGGCGGCCACACCCAGTTCCAGGGCCTGGCGCACATCGGCGCCGTCGGTAGACAGGAACAGGTGGCTGCCAAATGGCCCGATGTAGCGGTAAGGGCTGTCGCCGCCGCAGAATGCCGCACGGGTGATGGCCAGGTCATAGTGCTGAATGGAGTTGAAAACCCGCAGTCCGGTATCGGCACTGTTACGGGAAAGCAGTATCACCTCGACTCGAGATTTATCCAGTAACACATTGAGATGGAGCAATTTTTTAACCAGGCCGAAAGCGTCACCAGGCTCCAGGGGCTGGTCCTCCCGCTCAATCTGGTATTGCTGAAAGGCCGCCAGCCCCTGGTCCTCGAAAACCCGGTGACTGTCCTCCAGGTTGAACAGGGCCCGTGACGAGATGGCGATGACCAGCTTTTCAATGCCGCTTTCCACCATGCCTGCTGCTCCTCGTGTTGCTGGCGTTGCCGGCAGTCCCCTGCCCTGGTCCGGCCTGATACCGGTGGACCGGTGACAGGCAACTTTTGCTGTCTGAATAGTAAGATGAAATAAAACAGAAGGATACAGGATTTTTCTGGAATCGATATAAAGAAAAATCCGGGCTCAGACCCGGTCCAGCACCTCACGATGGCATTATGAGGCGGATCTGTCGACGAAGGCAATCCCCGGTAAACAACACACCGCAGGGGGGCTATAATCCCTGCCCGACGACACCGTCAGGGCAGGCGCTTAACACCGGCAACCGCTGTTCCGCCGACCCGGCCTGCAGATTATCAACCTGGTCAACCGGGCGGTCCCGGGGATCTGCACCCATTCACCGGACCCGGCAGGACTGGTTTGAACGTGAAACAGAAGAAGCGCAATAAAGACAAGATCGGCCTCATCCTCTCCGGTGGTGGAGCCCGGGCTGCTTACCAGATCGGGGTATTGCGGGCTATCGCCAACATCCTGCCCCGGGGCACCCGCAATCCGTTTCACGTCATCTCCGGCACGTCCGCCGGGGCGTTGAACGGCACCTCGCTGGCCACCCACGCCCAGCGACTGCGCACCGGGGTCCGGACCCTCGAGTACGTGTGGAACAATATTCGCAGTGATCAGGTGTACCGGCTGGATTCTGCCGGCATTATCACCAGCGCATCCAACTGGGTGCTGGCCATGGTGTCCAATCGCCCGACGGAGACCCCGGTATCGCTATTGAACAATGCGCCGCTGGGCGACCTGCTGAGCCGGGTCATCAAGTTCCAGCGCATCCAGCGGCATATCGACGACGGGTTGCTGGATGCCGTCGCCATCACCGCGTCCAGCTACACCAGCGGTGAGTCGGTATCCTTTTACCAGGCCGTCGATGGCATCAAGGACTGGGTTGGCCCTCATCGCAAGGGCATGCGCAGCCAGCTGACCCTCGATCACCTGATGGCATCGTCGGCAATTCCGACTATCTTTCCAGCAGTGCAGATAGGCAACGAGTATTTCGGCGATGGTGCTATCCGTCAACTGGCACCCACCAGCACGGCCCTGCACCTGGGTGCCCGGAAAATCCTGGCAATAGGCGTCAGCGGCAACCGCAGCCCCAATCAGGTCAGTGGGAATGACCTGGCTCACCCGTCGCTGTCACAGATTGTCGGTCACATTCTGAATAGCGCGTTTGTTGATACCCTGGAAAACGACCTGGAATTCCTGCGGCATATCAACGATATCCTGCCCCACATACCCCAGCGCAAACTGTTGAAGAACAATATTCGCCACGAAGTCGTGGACCTGCTGGAAATTTCTCCCAGTCGCGATCTCAGTGAGCTTGCCGTGGAACACTTTGATGAGCTGCCCCGACCGTTGCGGCTGTTCGTCAAGGAGTCCAGCGGCGGTACGATTCTCAGCCTGCTGCTGTTCGAACCTGGCTATTGCCAGGCGCTGATGCAGCTGGGCCTCCACGATGCCCTGGAAAAAGAACAGGAAATCAGCGAGTTTTTCGGTTTTGCCACGGCCTGACCGGTCGGCACGGTAACCTGCTCATCGGTCTGCCCGGCGCTCAATCCCCGGTATTGGATGCGCTGTCAACCAGGCAGACACCGGTCCCGCCCAGTCCACAATAGCCCCCCGGGTTCTTGGCCAGGTACTGCTGGTGATAATCCTCGGCGTAATAGAAGTGATCCAGTTGCCGGATCTCCGTGGTGATCTCACCGTAGCCTGCCGCCGCCAGCTTTTCCTGGTATTGCTCCAGGGTCTCCCTGGCCAGCTGCTCCTGGCGGTCATCTACCGGGTAGATCGCCGAGCGGTACTGTGTTCCCCGGTCATTGCCCTGGCGCATGCCCTGGGTAGGATCGTGGGCCTGCCAGAAATTCCTGAGTAACGCCGCGAAATCGACAGCGGTCGGGTCGAAGTACACCAGGACCACCTCGGCATGGCCGGTCCGACCGCTGCACACGTCCTCGTAGCGGGGATTGGCGGTAATCCCGCCGGCGTAACCCACGGCGGTACTGAATACCCCCGGCAATTGCCAGAAACTGCGCTCGGCGCCCCAGAAGCAGCCGAGACCGAACACCGCCTTTTCCAGGTGTGCCGGTACCGGCTCCACCATGGGGTTGCCATTGACAAAATGACGGGGACTGACCGTTACCGGCTCCGGGCGATGAGGCAGCGCACTGGCGGGGTCCGGCAGGGTGGCTGATTTGAAAAACCGGCTCAATGACATGCGTTGAATGATACACGGTTATCGGGCATTATGCCGCCACTTGACACCTATCACGCCGCTGTCAGCGGACCAGTCGACCGGGTTACCCATGAAATCGGCACTGATGGAAAACTACGGCAGTCCGACGCTTGAATTCGATCATGGCAAGGGCTCCTACCTTTATACCGCCACCGGCGATGCCTACCTGGATTTTGCCACGGGAATTGCCGTTAACTCCCTGGGTCACTGTCACCCCGCCCTGGTCCGGGCCCTTACCGATCAGGCCAACAGGCTGTGGCATACCTCGAACCTCTATCGCATCGGCCAGGCCGAAAAACTGGCCGATCGACTCACCGGGCTGACTTTTGCGGACCGGGTCTACCTGTGCAACTCCGGTACCGAAGCGGTGGAAGCCGGGTTCAAGATCATGCGCCGCTATCACCACGACCATGGCCAACCCCAGCGTAAACGCATTCTTGCGGTCAGCGAATCGTTCCACGGCCGCACGCTGGCACCCATTGCTGCCTCGGCCAATCCGGTACACATGGAGGGGTTTCTCCCGGGAGACACCGGCTTCGACCAGGTCACCTTTGGCGACATTGATGCCCTCGAGGCTGCGGTTACCGAGCAGACCGCCGGCATTGTCATTGAACCCATCCAGGGCGAGGGTGGCATCCGGCTGGTGCCCGGGACTTACCTTGCCCGGCTGCGTCAGCTTTGCGACCACCATGGATTACTGCTGATGTACGACGAGGTGCAGTGTGGACTGGCCCGGTCAGGCACGCTCTATGCCTACCAGCAGTCCGGGGTGGTACCCGACATCCTGGCATCCGCCAAGGGTCTCGGTGGCGGTTTTCCGGTGGGAGCCTGTCTGGCCACAGAGGAAGTTGCGGCCGTCATGGTAGCCGGCACCCATGGCAGCACCTTCGGCGGCAATCCCCTGGCCAGCGCCGTCGCCAATGCCGTGCTGGACGAGGTGACTGCACCGGCATTCATGACCACGCTGAACGACAATGCCGCCTATCTGTGGGATGCCCTGCAACAGCTGGTTTCCGACCATCCGGATCAGCTTGAAGAAATTACCGGTGCCGGGCTGATGATCGGTGTACGATGCAGGATTCCCAACAGCGAACTTATTGAAGCGTTGACCGCCAATAAACTGCTGACGGTGAAAGCCGGTGGCAACAGCCTGCGCCTGCTGCCACCCCTGAATGTTTCCCGGGAAGAGCTGGACCAGGCGCTGACCATATTGACAACGGTCCTCACCGACCGGCAATCCTGACCCAGGGAACCTTTGATTTATCAGGGAAGCCAGAGTACTTTCACAGTTAACCAGAGATCCCCTAATCCCAGGAGCTGCCCATGAATATTAAACTGCTGACACTGCCCCTTGTTTTTTTACTCCCGGTCAATACCGCGTGGCCACAACTTTCCACGACTACCGTCATCGACGGCAGCAACGCCACCGCGCTCGATGGCCTCGATGGCCTCGATGGCAATGGTACTGCGGATATGCCGACCGTCGCGGACACAACTCTTGACAACCAACCGGAGCAACTGGCCGCTGCCATGACCGACACCAGCATCAGGGAATTCACCATCGACGTTGCCGACCAGGACATCGAGAACCTGCGTCAGCGACTGGCACTGACCCGCTACCCGGACCAGATTGACAACACCACCTGGGAATATGGCACGGACCGGGCCTTTCTGCGGGAACTTGTCGACTACTGGCAGAACGACTTCGACTGGCGCAGCCAGGAACGCCTGCTCAACAGCTTTGACCAGTACCGGACGGACATCGACGGCCTGGGCCTGCATTTTATCCACCAGCGATCCCCGCATCCGGATGCCCTGCCCCTGCTCCTGGTTCACGGCTGGCCCGGCTCCATCGCCGAATTCCACAAGATTATCGGACCGCTGACCGACCCGACGGCATACGGCGGCGAAGCCGGTGACGCCTTTCACGTCATTGCCCCGTCGCTGCCGGGCTTCGGATTTTCCGATAAGCCCCGGGATCCCGGATACAGCCCGGAACGAATCGCCCACCTGCTGGTCGGGCTCATGGAAAGGCTGGGCTACGAGCAGTACGGCCTGCAGGGTGGCGACTGGGGAGCAATCATCAATCGTTACATCGCTGCCAACTACCCGGACCGGCTCATCGGGCTGCACTCCAATTTCGTACTGGCCGGCAATGCCGGGGGTGATGCCAGTGCCACGCCGGAGGAACTGCAGAAACGGGAAATGCGGGAAGCCTACATGGCCAACGAGCGAGGCTACCAGCAGATTCAGGGAACCAAGCCCCAGACCCTGGGCTATGCGTTGAACGATTCACCCGCAGGCCTGGCAGCGTGGATAGTGGAGAAATTTCATGGTTGGAGCGATATCCCCCAGGACCAGACCGACAACATCCTGGACAAGTTCACCATGGATGAGTTATTGACCAATGTGTCAATTTACTGGTTCACCGGCACTATCACTTCATCCATGCGCATCTACTATGAAAATCGCAACGCACCAAGAGCCTTCGGCGGCGGCCTGGGATATATCTCGGTTCCAACCGGGGGAGCCATCTTTCCGGCAGAAATAACCGCCACGCCAAGAGGGTGGGCGGAAAGCAGCTATAACCTGGTGCACTGGACAGTCATGCCCCGGGGTGGCCACTTTGCCGCCATGGAGGAGCCGGAACTGTTACTGGAGGATGTGCGCGCCTTTTTTGCCGGTCTGCGTTGAACGATCCCGGCGCAGGCAGTGGCCGGGAATTGACCACCCGGTAACTTTTTACCCGTCCTGGATACAGAATCAGGCCGTTGCGACTTCGTCGAAAACGGTCTGGTTCTCGAATCAATCTCCGCCCTTGTGTAATATCGGTTTCTTCTTTCATTGAGGGAATCTCTGATTTATTGGGGAACCTCTGATTAATCAGAGGCTCCTGGGAGGTCCCCTGGAACAAGGAATCGGAACATGGCTAAGGAAATCGCGCAGGCGCCGGCAGATACGCAGGGTGTGCTGGCCTGGATAGAACGCACGGGCAACCGGTTACCGGACCCGGTCTTCATCTTCCTCTGGTGTATATTGGCAGTAGTCGTCATCAGCGTCATCGCTGCCCTGGCCGGCGTGTCCGCCAATCATCCCACGCAACTGGACGCCACCGGCAATCCGGTCATTATCGAAGCTCAGAGTCTGCTTTCTGCCGACAACATCCAGCGGTTGCTGGTGGAAATGCCCGCCACCTTTGCCGGCTTTTACCCCCTGGGATTTGTCCTGGTGGTGATGCTGGGCGCCGGCGTGGCCGAGCGGTCCGGCCTGTTCGCGGCAGCCATGAGTTCGGCGGTGAGCAAAGCACCGTCGAGCATTCTCACCCCCACGGTAGCCCTGGTTGCCATGCTGGGTAACCTTGCCACGGATGCCGCCTATGTCGTGCTGATTCCCCTGGCCGGCGTCGTCTTCGCGGCGGCCGGTCGCCACCCCATTGCCGGTATC
>Ga0209578_10002805_pt1 | contig 13995 bp, 17 predicted proteins | sample tdAd472_FD_187127 | JGI IMG/M metagenome (GOLD analysis project Ga0209578, IMG submission 187127) | Marine sediment microbial communities from the Atlantic coast under amendment with organic carbon and nitrate - tdAd47.2 (SPAdes)... | ecosystem: Environmental > Aquatic > Marine > Coastal >...
GAACTCGTAAAACAATCGCTCCTGACCGCCGCAACGCTCACCCATCATCGTTCAATCCTCCCGAATCATCGGGAAAACTGAATCACGACCTCAGTTCCCAAACAACAATGAGTTTTTCAACAGCCTCAGCCAATTTGGGACATAACAAATTCAGAATAAGTTCAGAGCTATCGCTGCGACGATCAAGTATCGCACTGTCTTTGCAATAGCGACCAGAATGAGGAATGAACCCAACGGTTCCCGTAGGACACCAGCCGCAAGGGTAAGAGGGTCGCCTATGATCGGCGCCCAACTCATCAGCAGGCTCCAGCGCCCATATTTATGATACCACGTCGTCGCTTTATCGAGCTGATCCTCCGTTGCTGGAAACCATCTTTTATTGCGGAGCCGTTCAACGCCACGACCGAGCGCCCAATTGACGACTGCGCCGAGGGTATTCCCAACGCTCGCGACCGCGATCAGGAGCCAGATGTTATAATCACCGGTGATTATAAGACCAGCCAAACCAAGCTCGGATTGCGCCGGAAGGATTGTTGCCGCGAGGAACGAGACACCGAAAAGACCGGAATATGCGGCAAGATTACCCAAGTGCGGGCCTTTCTAGGCTAATTGTTAATGACCACTTAGGGACTAAATGTTAGATAGCATTATGATTTGTATGCGGGATTTTGTTGCGGATACCAAGCGGCGCATTGGCGTCATGCTGGTTTTCATCTTTGCTTTATCCGCCTGTCTCGGACCGATCGCCCATGCTCAATTGGGTGAAGCTTACGGCTCTGTCGAGCCATCCACTTCGATTGAAGTTGGCCATCAAGAGCATGGCCACAGCCATGATGATGATCATCAGGGGTTAGGCGGCGAAAAGCATTTTCATGATCACAATTCGGCAGATCACTCTCACGAGACGCCCGGGTTAACAGCATTTCTTTTCAATCAATTCGACCCGACGCTGTTTGATGCATTTGCAAGAACCTCAGATCACTTTTTGACACAGTCCCCTTATCAGATCGATCGCCCTCCACGCGTTTAGATGTCCGTCCCGACAAGGGTAAGACAAAGTTTGAACGAATGAGGACGAATTACCATGAAGCTCAATCTAACGGATGAGGCGCCTCCGTCTCATTGTACGAAAGCGAATATGATCATAGCGATCTTCGCTGTGTCGATGATAACTATAATCTGGTCTGGCACAGCGATGGCCCATGCGGTAACGCAGGGCGACAAAGGCTACATTCAGGAAATATTCGGGGTCCACTTGATCCCGTTCACCTATCTCGGTGCCAAACATATGGTCACGGGCTACGACCATATACTGTTTCTTTTTGGCGTAATTTTCTTCCTGTACCGGATGAGAGATATTGCCATTTACGTAAGCCTTTTCGCGCTGGGCCACTCTCTAACAATGATTACAGGCGTCATGCTGAATTTCGGCATAAACGCTTTCATCATTGATGCCATTATCGGCCTTTCAATCGTCTATAAGGCCTTGGACAACCTTGGTGCCTATCAACGCTGGTTCGGCTTCCAGCCAAACACGAAAGTTGTCACCTTAGTCTTCGGGCTGTGTCACGGACTCGGCTTAGCTTCTAAGGTTATCGACTACGAAATCGCCGAAGATGGGCTATTGCCGAACTTGATCGCCTTCAATGTGGGCGTCGAAATCGGACAGCTATTGGCCCTCGCAGTAATCCTTGTCGTTATGGGTTGGTGGAGACGAACAGAGAGTTTCCATCGTTACGCTTACACCGCCAACGTCGCCATGATGGTGGCGGGCTTCGTCTTTATCGGCATGCACCTTACGGGCTACGCCATTTCCTGATTTAGGGAGAAATCACATGTACAACGCGGAAAAACCGACCCCTGATGAGCTTCCAACAACGGCACAGCTTATCCGCTCGACGATTATCGCCATTGTTGCGGCAATCATTATCTTGATCACCATTGTATTGCCGTCGGAATACGGTATCGACCCGACTGGCTTTGGTCGCGCCACAGGCTTGGCCGAGATGGGGCAAATCAAACAAGAGTTATCCGAAGAGGCAGAGCGGGATCATGGCTCGTCGCTGATGCCCGGACAGCAACCCAACATCTTTGATCATATTCTCGGTATCTTGGTTGGAGTTGCCCACGCACAAGAAACATCGAAGTGGAAGGATGAAATCAGCTTCGATTTGAAACCGGGCGAAACCAATGAGCTGAAACTCACGATGAAGAAAGGTGAGGTCTCCTATTACCAGATGATCGTCGAGGGTGGTCGGGTAAACTTCGATCTGCACGCTCATGCGGGTGGTGAGGCTGTGACCTATGAGAAAGGCAGAGGCTCCACCGGGTCGGAGGGAGAGATTGTTGCCGCGTTCGACGGCAATCATGGTTGGTTTTGGCGGAACCGTGACAAAACCCCACTAACGGTAATCCTAAAACTTCGTGGCGCATATAGCGCCATAAAGTGAACCAGCGGGCTGCGGGCTGCTAAATGGTGGTCCGCAGCCCTCTCGGACGAGAGGGGCGCAATGGCAGCAATGGGTCATTAGCGGACCATTCAAAATGGGCGTTGAATTATGTCCGCTATGTGCGGTCAAGCGGGTATCAGCTTGGCCGACACCATTGATGAGGCCATGGCCTAATCGTCGACGCCGAGCGCGTCGAGTTTTTCCGCCGCTTCGCGCGCCTGCTGCTGGCGCTGCCACATGTCGGCGTAGGCGCCGGCGCTTTCCAGAAGCGCCGCGTGCGTGCCGCGCTCGACAATCTCGCCGTCGAGCAGCACAAGGATTTCGTCGGCGTCGATCACGGTCGACAAGCGGTGCGCAATGGTCAACGTCGTGCGGTCGGCGCTGACGTCCTTGAAGCTGTCGAGGATTTCCTGCTCGGTGCGGCTATCCAGCGCCGATGTCGCCTCGTCGAACACCAGAATGCGCGGGTCTTTCAGGATCGTCCGGGCGATGGCGACGCGCTGTTTCTCGCCGCCCGACAGTTTCAGGCCGCGCTCGCCGACCCTGGACTGATAGCCGTCCGGCAGGCTCATGATGAAGTCGTGGATGCGGGCGTGGCGGGCCGCGCGCTCGACCTCGGCCGGGGCGGCGCCGGGCGCGCCATAGGCGATGTTGTAATAGATCGTGTCGTTAAACAGCACCGTGTCCTGCGGCACGATGCCGATGGCGGCGCGCAGGCTTTTCTGCGTCACCGCGCGGACATCGTCGCCGTCGATGCTGACGCTGCCGTCGCCGACGTCATAGAAGCGGTACAGTAACCGCGAGATCGTCGACTTGCCCGACCCGGACGGCCCGACGATGGCGAGTTTCTTGCCCGCCGGCACGGTGAACGAAACGTCCTTCAGGATCGGCCGGCGGTCGTCGTAAGCGAAGTCGACGTGATCGAAGACCACCTTGCCCGGGCCGTCCGTGAGCGGTCGCGCGTCCGGGGCGTCGGCGATATCGGAAGGTTCGCGCAAAAGCTCGAACATGGCTTCGAGATCGGTCAGCGAACGCTTGATCTCGCGGTACACGAAGCCGAGGAAGTTCAGCGGCATGAAGATCTGGATCAGGTACGAATTCACCAGAACGAAATCGCCGATGCTCATGGACCCGTCCTTGACCCCGTAACCGGCCATGATCATTGCCGCCGTCACGCCGACGGTGATGATGACCGCCTGGCCGATGTTCAAAAGCGCCAGCGAGGTGCCGCTTTTGATGGCGGCGCGTTCGTACGCCTGCAACGCCTTGTCGAAACGCCCGGCTTCGTGATCCTCGTTGCCGAAATACTTGACGGTTTCGAAGTTCAAAAGACTGTCGATGGCCGTCGTGTTGGCCTCGCTGTCGGTCTCGTTCATGGTGCGGCGGAACTTGAGCCGCCATTCCGTGACCAGCAGCGTCCAGCCGATATAGACGACCAGCACGCCCAGCGTCAGCGCCGCATAGGCGATGCCGTACAGGTTCCACAAAATGCCGCACACCAGCACCACTTCGAGGATCGTCGGCAGGACGTTGAACAGCATGAAGCGGAGCAGGAATTGAATGCCCGCCGTGCCGCGTTCGACGGCGCGGCTGATGCCGCCTGTCTTGCGTTCCAGATGGAATCGCAGCGACAGATGGTGCAAATGGCGGAAGGTTTGCAGGCCGGCCTTGCGGATGGCGCGCTGGGCAACGCGGGTGAACACGGCATCGCGCAGCTCGCCGAACGCCATGGCGGCGACGCGGCACAGGCCATAGCCGACGATCAACGCCACCGGAACGCTGACCATGACGTCTACTTTGCCGCCGGCTGTCAGGATATCGACAGCTTGTTTGTAAAAAATGGGCACCGATACGTTTGTCGCCTTGGCTGCGATCAGCAGAACCATGGCGATGACGACTCGCACGCGCAGACCTGTCTCGCCGCTCGGCCACAGATAGGGCAGCAGTGTTTTTACGGTCGTCCATTCACCGGTTCTGGTCGTTGGGCCCGGGCCGGGCTGGCGGCTGCGCATATGGTGGTCTCGCGTTGCAGTTGAGGCCTCCTTTATATAGGGTGCGCGCTTCGTTGCGCCACACAAAGCGTCCACAGGGCGGTCGGGGCGCCGCCAGCCGGGTAATGGATTGATGTGGCACACCGGGCACGAGATGATAATCTGCAGACGGGCTGCGGAAACGGGGAGCTGAATGTCGGGCTACGATTTCGAGACGCTGAAGGTACTTGTGGCGGATGACAGCCGGCCTATGCGCTCGTTGATCAAGAGCTTCCTGCTCGGCTTCGGGGTCAAGGAAATGTTCGAGGCCGCCGACGCCAACGAAGCCTTCGAGGAAGTCAAATCCAACGAACCCGATATCGTCATCACGGACTGGCGCATGCCGCCGACCGACGGTCTCGATCTGGTTCGGCAGATCCGTATAGATATGGAGAGCCCGAACCCGTATCTTCCCATTATCATGCTGACCGGATTTACCGAATTGCACCGGGTCAAGCAGGCCCGCGACGCGGGTGTGACGGCGTTTCTGGCCAAGCCAATTTCGGCGGCGGCGCTGTATCGCCGGTTGTGCACGGTGATTGACGACCAGCGCCCGTTCGTGCGCGTCGGCGAATTTTTCGGCCCCGACCGCCGCGCCAAGCGTCGTTCGGAACCTTACATGGGCGTCGAACGCCGCCGCGACGCATAGACAGGATCCGCTGACGTATGGCCAATAGACCGCAAAAATTCCAGCCACCGAACCGGCTCGCGAAGAAAGTCAAAAAGACCGGGGGGCCGTCGGCGGAACGCGCCATCCTGCGTGCGCTGAACGCTGCCGAGGATCTGATCGACAGCTACCAGGGTTGGGCCGTCGACGATCTTGCGGAACTCTGGAAGGCGTATGAAGAAGCGCATGCCGCCGGTCACGATGCGGCACAGATCGACAAGATGTTCGAAATCGCGCACGCGGTCCGGGGCGAGGGCGGCAGCTTCGGCTTTCAACTGATCTCGACCATCGGCGATTCCCTCTGCAAGTTCCTCGAAGGCCGCAAGGAATTGCGGGCGCGGGATTCCGAAGTGGTCAAGGTGCACATCCTTGCCATGCGCGCGGTATTTCGCCAAGGCCTCAAGGGGCCGCAACCGAGCATGGAACGCGACCTGCGTCAGCTACTGGCGCTGCTCCGTGAGCGGATGGGCTGACGGGGCGAAGGTGGTGCCTGCCGGTTGGAACGGCGGCTGCTTTTCCGATTGTGCCTGACCTGTAATTTCTCATTTAAGTATATCTTGTTGACTCAATCCCTTACCGTGCAGGTATGCTACTTTAGATTGGTAAATGTATTTGGGGGGGGATGTGATGGAAGAAACCGTTAACGAGACTGCCGCCGCCGAAACCGGCGCAACGGCGGTCGGTCCTGTATCGGACAAGGCAATGGTACCTGCGGCGCTGCTTTGTTTTTTTCTCGGCGCACTTGGTTTGCATCGATTTTATGTCGGTAAAGTAGGCACCGGTATTTTGATGCTGCTGACGCTTGGTGGACTGGGTATTTGGTCTCTGATTGATTTGGTCATGATCATCGTCGGTTCGTTCAAGGATAAAGACGGCCTGCCGTTGCAACGCTGAAAGCGCTCATGAATATGGAATTCGCCGGCGCTCGGGAAAAATCGCCTAAAAGCTACGGAATAGCCGTAGCGCTTTGCGGTGTTTTCGGCGTGATGGGCATTCACCATTTTTACATCGGCAACTGGCTGCACGGGATATTGGACCTTGGGTTGTTTATCGTTTTTGTGGGTCTGATATCCGCCGGGAATGACGGCGCCGGGTATGCGGTCCTGGCGGTCGACGTCCTGCACACGGTCTACGTATTCTACAACCTGATTGTCGGCCGGCAGCGTGACGGCCATGGGCGCGTGATCTCCTGGAACTAGTTGATCCGTCGCCGCGGCGCGTTCATGGCAGGTTTACGAGTCGCGGCTGTCCATGACGATGGTGAACGGACCGTCGTTGAGCAATGCCACTTTCATGTCAGCGGCGAAGATACCGGTCTCGACCGGCACGCCGTCCGCGCGCAACGTCTCGCAGAATAATTCGTAAAGCGCCTTGGCGCGGTCCGGGGCTTCGGCGTCGGAAAAACCGGGGCGGTTTCCCTTGCGCCAGCGGGCCGCCAGCGTGAATTGGCTGATAACGAGGAATTTGCCCTTAACATCGTTAATATCGAGGTTCGTTTTGCCGTCGGCGTCGGAAAATATGCGCATTTTTGCAGCTTTATGCGCAAAGTGACGCACCTCGTCCTCGCTGTCGCCACGCTCGGCGCAGACCAATGCGACGATACCGTTTTCAATCTCGCCGACAATGTCGCCGTCGACGCGCACCGATGCCTGCGTGACGCGTTGCAGTACGGCCTTCATTTGCGTGCCTCCACGTAAACCGATACATCGCTGCGCTCGTGCAGGTCCAACGCGCCGGGATCGCCGATCATTGTCACACCCGGCGGCTGGGTCGCGGCGTCCTTGAAACCGTGCTCAGCCAACAGTTTGCAGAGCGATGCGCCATCGTACATCCACTGGTGATGCCGATAGCCCATGGCGAGAAGTTTCAGCTTTTGCGCTGCGGTATCGATTGGTGGCGCGCTCACCAACAGATATTCCATGAGCTTGTCGGCATCTCCGTCGGCGAGGTAAGTATCCACCGCCAGCTTCAGATCGGGCACGGCAATCCGAATGACGCCGCCGGGCCTCAGGACGCGAGATGCTTCGCCCAGAAATCCTGCGGCATCGGCGCGGCTCAAGTGTTCCAGCATGTGCGAGCTGTAGACCGCGTCGACACTTGTATCGGCATGCGGTATGCGCCTTGCGGCATTGCAATAACGGACGTCGTGGGTGCGGCAGAAGGCGATGAAACCAGCCTGTTCATGAGAAATCAGCCGTGCGGTGGTAAGCCCGGTGCGAAGCACAGCCGGCAGCCCCGCAAGTCTAACGGACAGGGAATTGTCGTAGTTGTGCCAGCCGTGGGTGACGGTCATGCCGCAACCGATATTGAGTCTGAGCGGGCTCACAGAACCGCAACGCCAAACAGTGTCTGGTGAAAGTGCGCGATCAGCCCCGCCGCACCGATGCCGATGACAAGCGCCAGCGCATCGCGCCAAAGCGGCACCTTATCCCGGCGTGGCGCTGCGCCGCGCATGTTGGCGGATACCATCGCCGCCGGCGCATAGATCAGAAAACTACCGAACAGCAGCAGCGATTCCACGTCGCCGTTGTTGAGCAGATGCACCGCCGACCAGATCGCGATACTCCAAAACACCGGATGCGCGGTGAAGCGTTTAATGTTCGATCCGGTTCCCGCCGCGACGGCCAGGCAAAGCGCGATCGGCACGGCAATGTAAGCAAGCTCGCGGGCACCGTCGGGCGCGGCCCAAAGAAACGTCCGACCCGCCGTCGCATAGCCGTATACGATCAGCGCAAACCCGGATGTCGTCACCAGCGCGGACGCACTCCAGTAGCCGACCAAGCCGATCCGGGCGATGGTGGCATCCCGGCGCGCCGGAAACCACGGAAAGATATGCGCGGCGAAAAAGATCGCAAGGCCAATGGTCAGGAATATCATATTCGCCCCGTGCCTGTTTTCTTTGAATCCGAACTGATCCGATGGTGCCGGTCAAGGCGCGCGAATCAACCCATAAAAATTCATTTTCTCGCCGAGCCATGCACTGCCTTCAACGGAGAGATGGCCATAATCCCTGAAAAGCAGGACATTGCCGGACGACGCCATGCACCGCATATCCGGGCACATTCCCCGGTCCAGCCAGACGACTTTGTCGGTCTCATTGATATGCCTGAGCGCTTCCATTACGCGCTGCTGGTCGGGCCGTATGTCGGTTCGCGAGAAATCGCAGACGCTTAATGGCCCGCCGCGGACTTTGGCGCGCATCAAACACAATCCTATGCTGCGGCCATCGCGTGGCGGCGGAGAAAAAACAACAGGCGTTTTGCCGAGAGCCTTGATCCGTTGCAGCGTGTTTGCGAGCAACCGGCGCGCCATGTCGCCGCCGTTGGTGACGAGGGATCCATCGGGGAGTTGAATGACGGCGTCGTTACCGATGATGTCGAACGGTGAACCCAGTACGACATACTTGATCGACTCCTGGTTCCGCAGAAATTCGAAAACACGGTCGTTCGAGGCGATGCAGTTCCTGGCGCCGAAGATTGATCCGGGAATGGCGAGGCCGAGGATAGGCGGACATTGCGATACCGTCGCCTGTATCATTTTTGCATTCGGATTGGCTGCCAATATGCCGTGCGCCAGATGCATGGCGAATGAATCCCCCCACAGCAGAATTTCCGGCGTATCGCTGTTCCTGCATGACGGGTGATCGCTAAAAGTGGTATCGCAATTTTCGTTGATCCCGAAATTGATGCGAAATCTGTGAACGACGTTCTGGTATTCGGTGTCGTCTGCGATGCGCGCCGGGAAGCCTTTCATGTGATCGCCGGCCAGCCCGATCCCCGTCAGCAGGATTGTGCCGACAAGCCCGAAGAGCACAATATGCCGCCGGGCAATTATTCGTCCGTTTCTGAAGGGCGTTTCGACGTACTTCCACGTGGGATAGGCTAACACCAAAGAAAGGATCGACAGGCCCGCGAACAGAACGGTGTTTGCATCTGTCTCTCCGTTATATCGCGCGAATGCGAAGAGCGGATGGTGCCAGAGGTAGGCGCTGTAGGATACCAGCCCGATGCCGACGAGAACGGGGGATGCGAGCGCGTTCTTCACAAAAGTCCCCTTGTTTGCGTACAGGATTATCAAGGCCGTGCCGAGCGTCGGTAGCAAGGTGTAAGCACTCGGAAACGGCGTGTGCCGGTCAAATACCAGCACCGCCACGACAATAATCAACAGGCCCATGGCAGCCAGGAGATTTTCAAGGCGATAGCCGGGCGTGGACTGGCGCCGGTGCAGGTAAAGGGCGGTGAACACGCCGACAAGAAGCTCCCAGCCGCGTGTCGGCAAGAGATAGAACGCCGCCGCCGGTTTGTTGTAAGCACCCCAATGGGCGCATCCCAGGCTGAGCAGGAATACGAGGCCCAGTGTTATCGTCGCCGGACGTTTGCCGAACCGCCATACGGCCAGCATGAAGATCGGGAACAGGATATAATATTGTTCCTCGACAGCCAGGCTCCACGTATGCAGCAAGGGTTTGAGATCGGACGACGTATCGAAATAACCGCTCTCCCGCCAAAACAGGATGTTCGACGAAAAAGTCGCGACGGCGGCAAGGCTGCGGGAAAAATCGATCATGTCGCGCGGCAGCAACCATGCCCATGCAACCGGGATGCACGCCAAACAAACAAAAATTAGTGCCGGGAGAATTCGCCGTGCGCGGCGTTCGTAAAAATGCCCGAGGCTGAAATGCCCGCGGTCCATTTCTTCGACGATTGCTGTGGTGATCAAATAGCCGCTGATGACAAAAAAGACATCGACGCCGGCATATCCGCCGCTGAACATTTCGAAGCCGGCATGAAAGAAAATGACGGGTACTACGGCCAGTGCGCGCAACCCGTCAATTTCGGCACGGTACTTCAATGGGCATTACCTTTCGAGCGTCAGTGCTCGGACTTTGGCGCCCGCCATTGTGTAACGAGCTGCCCGATGCGTTGCGCTATTCCCACTCGATAGTGCCGGGCGGCTTCGACGTGACATCATAGACAACGCGGTTAATGCCTTTGACCTCGTTGACGATTCGGTTGGACACCCGGCCCAGGAATTCGTGGTCGAAATGGAAATAATCCGCCGTCATGCCGTCGGTGGACGTCACGGCGCGCAGTGCGCAGACGAAATCGTAGGTGCGCGCATCGCCCATGACGCCGACGGTCTGCACCGGCAAAAGCACGGCAAAGGCCTGCCAGATGGTGTCGTAAAGGCCGGCGTTGCGGATTTCGTCCAGATAGATCGCATCCGCGGCGCGCAGGATATCCAGTCGGTCCTTGGTAATGACGCCCGGCACGCGGATCGCCAGTCCCGGCCCCGGAAACGGATGGCGGCCGACGAAGCTGTCAGGCAGGCCCAGTTCACGGCCCAGCGCACGGACTTCGTCCTTGAAGAGTTCGCGCAGCGGTTCGACCAGTTGCATGTTCATGCGTTCCGGCAAGCCACCGACATTGTGGTGCGACTTGATAGTGACGCTGGGGCCGCCGGTGAACGATACCGATTCGATGACGTCCGGGTACAACGTGCCTTGCGCCAGGAAATCGGCACCGCCGACATTCTTGGCTTCTTCCTCGAAGACATCAATGAACAGTCTGCCGATGGTCTTGCGTTTGACCTCGGGGTCGGACACGCCGTCCAGCTCACCGAGGAACAGCTCTTCGGCGTTTCGATGCACTAGCGAGATGTTGTAGTGATCGCGGAACAGACTGACGACCTCGTCGGCTTCGTTCGTGCGCATCAGCCCGTGATCGACGAAGACGCAGGTCAACTGATCGCCGATGGCTTCGTGCAGCAATACCGCGACGACGGAACTGTCGACACCGCCCGACAGGCCGCAGATGACGCGCCCGGAGCCGACCTGTTCGCGGACCTTGGCGATGGCTTCGTCCTTGAACGACGCCATGGTCCAGTCACCCGACGTGCCGCAGATCTTGTGCGTGAAGTTCTTCAACAGCTTGGCGCCGTCCGGCGTATGCATGACTTCCGGGTGGAACTGCACACCATAAAGACGGCGTGCTTCGTCAGCGATGATCGCGAACGGCGAGCCGTCGGAGGTGCCGACGACGTCGAAGCCGTCGGGGATGGCGTCGATCCGGTCGCCGTGGCTCATCCACACCTGATGTTTTTCGCCCGGTTTCCAGATGCCCTCGAACAGGCAGCAATCTTTCTGGATTTCAACGAAGGCACGGCCGAATTCGCGGTGCGTGGAAGGCTGCACCTGACCGCCCATCTGCTGCACCATGGTCTGTTCGCCATAGCAGATACCGAATACCGGTACGCCCATGTCGAATACGGCGTCGTGGGCGCGGGGCGTCGTCGCCTCGTGCACACTGGCCGGGCCACCCGAGAGAATGATGCCCTTGGGGGCATAGGCGCTCAGGCTTTCCGCGGTGATCGCGTTGAACGGATGGATTTCGCAGTAGACACCGGATTCCCGGACCCGGCGCGCAATGAGCTGAGTCACCTGCGAGCCGAAGTCGACAATCAGAATACGGTCGTGATGCGCGGGAATATCGGACATGAGGTCTGATACCGGATCGCTCCGGAAAAGGAAAGAGGAGATGGTTGACGGTTTGTTAACTATTTCGACACGGAATCCGTGTTCAATACGCGCTCGCAACAGAAGGATGAGGCTTTGCCGACAAACCGCAGATATCCGGGCTTTTCCGTAGCAACGGCACTGACGGTCGTTTTCATCGGGTCATTGGGGTGCGTCGATGCTGCCCGGGCGCAGAATACGACCCCGACCGCCGAGGCCGCGCCGGAAGCGCCGAAGGTGCGAATCACCAAGAAGGATTGCCGCCGTTTGGTGCGCTATCAGGCCAGCGCCAACGTCGCGTATCAGCCGGGTGTCGACGTGCGCGGGAACCCGGTGACGCCGGCGGACGCCTCGGGCGGCTTTACGATCCCGGACGTGTTCGAATTCAACATCACCAAGGATCTGAGTGCCTATCTGGGCGGGGCCGAAGAACAATTGGCCGCCGATAAGGCGGCTGCCATCGCCGCCGAGAAATCGGTCGCGGCGACCAATGCCGCGGTGGAGTCCGCCGAAAGCGCGGTGAGCAGCGCTGAAACGGTCTATCAGAACGCGCTTGCCGATGCGACGGCGGCGCAGACGGCGGCGGAAGCCGCACCCAACGATGCCGCGCTGGCAACGGCGGCGACTGAGGCCCAGGCCGAGGCGACGGCTGCGGCTTCCGGGTTGGCGAGTACGCGCTCGGCCTATACGGCAGCGCAGACGGCGGCGACGTCGGACGATGTGAGCGGTGCGGTGAGCGCGGCGCAGTCGGCGCTGTCTGCGGCGGAGGCGACGGCCACGGCGGCGGGATTGGATGCGAACGCCGCGGCGACGGCAACAGCCGACGCATCGACGGCGGTCAGCGAAGCGCAGCAGGCGGCGACGGATTCAGCGTCCGCCGATGCGGCAGCGCTCGAAGCCGCGGATACGGTCGCCAAAAGTTCAGGCATGACGCTTAACATCGGCACGGTTCGTTTCAACATAAACACGGGCGCGATGACGTTTAACGGTCAACCTTTGACCGATGCGTCGGAAGCGGAACTGGCGGAACGCTGCCGTATCATGTTGAACAAGAAGTAGGTCGGCGGTTCTCATCCTTCGAGACGTCCCGTTGGGCCTCCTCAGGATGAGAAAGCACGATACCACATCATCCTGTGGAGAGGTATCGCCGCGTCTCGAAGGGTGCGTGCTGATTAGCCCTCAGTAACATTGCGTCCGTTGTTTGCGGCAGTTGGATTTGCATCCACTGTCGCCCCGGCATTGCGCCAGGCATTTCTTGTAGACCGCGCCGCAGTCGCGGTTCTGGCCACGGCCCTGTGTCCCCGAGCCGAAACCGCATTGCAGTGCGCAGGCCTGTTTCTTCGTGGCGCCGTACGTTTCGATGCAGGTCTTGAAGCAGACATTCGGATCGCCCGACGATTGCGCGCCGGCGTTCGAGGTCACGCCGGCCACGGCAAGGGCGATGACGAAGATGAAGGTGGTCAACGGGCGCATATCGCTCTCCTCGTGATTTTTTTGAGATTATCACGGCATTGGCGGATTGCGAAATCTCACGGGCAGGTTAACCTAGTGCCGTTCAAAACGTTAAATCATTCCGATTTCAGCCTTGGGAGGGCTTTTCAAGATGGATGGAAGTGCGCATCCGCACGACCAATGGTCGCGGGCGTTGTTCAAGCAGTTCAAGGACGCGGGCGTCAGCCTGTTCAGCTATATCCCGGATGCCGGGAATGCGCGTCTGGTGGAAATCGCGGACGAGGACAACGAGTCACGGACGGTTTTGCTGACGACCGAGGAAGAAGGCGTGTCGCTTGCCGCAGGCGCCGATCTGGTCGGCGCCAAGTCGGTGCTGATGATGCAATCGTCCGGTGTCGGCAACTGCCCTAACTTTCTATCGTTCGTCAAAGGTGGCGGGTTCCCGGTGCTGATGATGGTGTCGATGCGCGGCGATTACGGCGAGCAGAACCCGTGGCAATACCCGATGGGCGAGGCGGTCGAGCCGATCCTCGAAGCCATGGGCGTGCTGGTCTTCAAGGTCGAGCGCGCGGATGAACTGGAAGGCGCGGCTGCGGCGGCGATCAGCACAGCGTTCAAGGGCGGAAAGGCCGCAGCACTGGTGCTGAGCCAGAAGTTCCTGGGTGCCAAGGGTTTTTAAGCCGTCACGCCACGTCAACAATTCAATGGATGTTGTCATTCCGGCACAGGCCGGAATCCAGGGTGACTGGACCCCGGCCTTCGCCGGGGTGACGGAATGGAGCGAAGAATGACTGAAATCACACTCAACCGTATCGGCGCACTGCCGCAAATCTTCCCGAACCCGGACGATTACCTTTTCGTGACCGGTCTTGCCGGACCGGC
>Ga0209578_10002810_pt1 | contig 13970 bp, 9 predicted proteins | sample tdAd472_FD_187127 | JGI IMG/M metagenome (GOLD analysis project Ga0209578, IMG submission 187127) | Marine sediment microbial communities from the Atlantic coast under amendment with organic carbon and nitrate - tdAd47.2 (SPAdes)... | ecosystem: Environmental > Aquatic > Marine > Coastal >...
AATTTTGCATTCACCGGGGGTAATGATGCCGGGGCAGTTAGGGCCGATTAGACGCGAGTCGGTCTGGTCGAGGTAGGCCTTTACTTCCAGCATATCCATCACCGGAATGTGCTCGGTGATGCAGACGATTAACGGAATACCCGCATCGGCTGCTTCAAGAATTGAATCTTTACAGAAGGGTGCCGGCACGTAGATTACCGTTGCATCGGCGCCGGTGGTGTCGACTGCTTCCCGAACCGTATTAAAGATCGGTAGACCGAGGTGTTCGCCGCCGCCTTTGCCGGGGGTAACGCCACCCACCATCTGGGTGCCGTATTCAATGGCCTGTTCGGAATGCAGAGTACCCTGCTGGCCGGTAAAGCCCTGGCACAGAACCTTGGTGTTTTTGTTTATCAGGACGCTCATCGGGCATCTCCTACCGCTTTGACAACTTTCTCTGCGGCATCCGTGAGCTCTTCCGCAGCAATAATATTCAGACCACTCTGGTCGAGTTTCTGTACGCCAAGGTCGGCATTGTTACCGGCCAGACGGACCACCACCGGCACGTTAACGCCAACTTCCTGAACCGCCGCGATAACGCCGTCGGCAATCAGGTCGCATCGGACAATCCCGCCGAAAATATTCACCAGTACGGCTTCCACATTCTCGTCCGAGAGAATCAGTTTGAATGCTTCAGAGACCCGCTCCTTGGTCGCGCCTCCACCCACGTCGAGAAAATTGGCCGGGTCACCGCCGTGGAGCTTGATGATGTCCATCGTGGCCATGGCCAGGCCTGCGCCGTTAACCATGCAGCCGATATTACCGCTCAGGGAGACGTAGTTAAGGTCGTGTTCCGCTGCGGCATTTTCCATGGCGTCTTCCTGACTGGCGTCGCGCATGGAGGCCAGTTTGGGCTGACGGTAAATGGCGTTGTCGTCAATGCCGACCTTGCCATCGAGGCAGACCAGATTGCCGGCCCCGGTGACGACCAGCGGATTAACTTCCAGCAGTGCCAGATCGCATTCGACAAACATTTTGGCCATGCCGGCAATCAATTTGCCGAACTGTTTCATTTGATCTTTATCCAGCCCGAGGCCAAAGGCGAGATAGCGACCCTGGTAGGGCTGCAGGCCGACGATCGGGTCGACGATGACCTGGAGAATTTTCTCCGGGGTGTGTTCAGCAACCTCTTCGATATCCATACCACCTTCGGTGGAGGCCATGAAGATGACTCGCTGGGCGCTGCGGTCGACCACCGCACCCAGATAGAGTTCTCTGGCAATGTCGCTGACTTCTTCGACCAGTACCGAGTTCACCGGCTGACCTTTTTCATCGGTCTGGAAAGTAACCAGCTGAGTACCGAGCATCGCTTTGGCGGTCTCTTCAACTTCAGCCTTGCTATCCACCAGTTTGACCCCGCCGGCCTTGCCGCGACCGCCGGCGTGAACCTGGGCTTTGACTACCCAGCGATCACCGCCAACGATACTGGCCGCTTCACCGGCCGCTTTTGGGTTATTGGCAACGCTGCCCTGGGGCACGGCAATGCCGTAATCGGCAAACAACTGCTTTGCCTGATATTCATGCAAATTCATGATTTATAAGCCTTTTATGGTGGTTTGTGTTCCGCTAAATATGTAGTGCCCGTTTGTCCACTGCCAAAGCAGCCTCGTGCAATGCTTCGGACAGGGTCGGATGGGCGTGAATAGTGCGCGCTAAATCCTCTGCGCTGGCGGCGAACTCCATTGCTACAACCGCCTCGCTGATCATCTCCGAAACATAAGGGCCAATCATGTGAACCCCTAATATTCGATCGCTTTGGGCATCGCTGATTACCTTGACGAATCCCTGGACCTCCTCCATGGATCGTGCGCGGCCACTTGCGGCAAAAGGAAATGATCCGGCGCGATATTCTACACCCTCTTCCTTGAGCATTTGTTCGGTTTTGCCGACCCAGGCGATTTCTGGCCAGGTGTAGATCACCCACGGCATTAGCCCATAATCAACGTGGGCGCTCTGGCCATCAATGATTTCGGCAACGGCGACGCCATCTTCCGAGGCGCGGTGGGCGAGCATGGGCCCGGCCACCACGTCACCGACGGCAAAGACCCCCGGTAGCGAGGTGCGGAACTCGCTGTCTACTTCAATAAAGCCCCGGTCGCTCAGTGTTAGTCCGACCTCTTCAACGCCGAGTCCTTCGGTGTTGGGACGGCGACCCACGGCGACAATCAGCTTGTCAAACTCCAGTTGTTGTTCGTCGTCATTACTTTCATAAGTGACAGTTACCCGGTCGCCGGCCACCTCGGTGGCGGTGACTTTTGCGCCGAGGCGGATATCCAGTCCCTGGCTCTTCATCGCTTTGGCGGCTTCTTTGGCAATCTGGTGATCGGCGACGGCGAGAAAATCGGGCAGTGCCTCGAGCACGGTTACCTCGGATCCCAGGCGGTTCCAGACACTGCCGAGTTCCAGACCAATGACGCCAGCGCCGATGATGCCGAGCCGCTGGGGAATTGCCTCGAAATTCAGGGCGCCGCTGTTATCGACAATCAAGTTGTCATCCACTTTGGCCACCGGAATATCTACCGGACTGGAGCCAGTGGCGATGATGATGTTATCGGCGCTGACGGTGGTTTCGCCGCCGTCATGGGCGGTGATGGTGACCTGACCGTCGCCGATCAGGCGTGCCGAGCCCTTGATGTGGGTGATCTTGTTCTTTTTGAAGAGTCCGGCGATGCCGCCAGTAAATTGTTTAACGATCTTGTTTTTGCGGCCGACCATGGTTGCCAGGTCAATGTCGACGGAGCCGACGCTGATGCCGTGGGCTTTAAACTGGTGCTCGGCTCGGTGAACCTGTTCAGAGGAATCAAGCAGGGCTTTAGACGGAATGCAGCCAACGTTCAGGCAGGTGCCACCAAGGGTAGGTTCGCCGTCGGCGCCGATCCAGCGATCAACGCAGGCCACTGTTTGACCTAGCTGGGCGGCTCGAATCGCTGCCACATAGCCGCCGGGCCCGGCGCCGATGATCAGGGTTTGATAACGGTCCATAGCAAATTTTCCTGTTTATAACGCGTTATGGCTCTTTTATAACTGGAGCAACATTTTGGCCGGGTCTTCCAGGGCTTCCTTAATCGATACCAGAAAGGAGACTGCCTCGCGGCCATCGACGATTCGGTGATCATAAGAAAGAGCCAGATACATAATGGGTCGAATGACGATTTCACCGCCCACCACTACCGGACGTTCCACAATGTTGTGCATTCCCAGAATCGCGCTCTGCGGCGGATTAAGGATCGGTGTGGAGAGCATGGAGCCGAAAATTCCGCCATTGGTGATGGTGAAGGTGCCGCCGGTTAAGTCGTCAACGCCCAGCTTGTTGTTTTGTGCCAGGCCACCGAGTTCGCGGATCTTTTTTTCGATATCCGCGAACGACATCAAATCGGCATCGCGGATGATCGGTACCACTAGCCCGCGCGGCGAGCTAACGGCCACGCCGATATCGTAAAAGCCGTTGTAAACGATATCGGTGCCATCAATGGCAGCGTTCACCAGTGGGAATTTTTTTAACGCATCGACGGTAGCGTGAACAAAAAACGACATAAACCCCAGTCGGGTATCGTGCTGCTGTTCAAACTGTTCCTTGAATTTGGAGCGTAGCTGCATGACGGGTTGCATATCCACCTCGTTAAAGGTGGTGAGAATTGCTGCACCCTGCTGCGCTTCCAGCAACCGCTGGGCAATCCGTTGGCGGATGCGGGTCATGGGGACCCGCTGTTGCTGCCGACCCAGGTCGTCAGTGGGTGTCTGAGTATCCGGGGCTGGTGAGGCAGATGGGGCGGTTGTCGGTGCAGATGTGCCCCCGGTTTTCAGGTGTTTGAGCACATCTTCCTTCAGTATCCGGCCCTCTTTGCCAGTACCGGTAATGGTGGCGGGGTCGAGCTGGTTATCGGCAATCAATTTGCGTACCGCTGGGCTTAGTGCCGGACTGGCGGCCGCACTGGATGAGTCCGCCGGTGTTGCCGGGGTATCGCCGGCGCTATCGTCCGTTGCCCTGGGAGTGGCTGCAGCGCCTTCGGTGTCAATGATCGCCAGTAGTTCGCCGGCAGTGACAACCGCGCCATCGGGCTGACGAATTTCCTTGAGGGTACCGGCTTCCACCGCCACGACCTCGAGCACAATTTTGTCGGTTTCGAGGTCGATCAGTGGGTCGTCCACGGAGACCGTATCACCGGGCTTTTTATGCCAGGTCATCAAGGTTCCTTCAGAAACCGATTCCGGCAGGGAAGGTACTACGATTTCAATAAGCATGGTTCGACTCCTTGGGAGGTCGGATATTATTCATTGTGGTCGCCCCGGAGAGCGCTTTCGAGCAGGGCATGCAGCTGAGCCTGGTGGCGTGCCATGTAACCGACAGCGGGTGAGGCTGAGTGGGGCCGGCCGGCAAACCCCAGCTGCTGGTGATCTGCCAGAGAGCTGCTCATGTGGTGCTGACTGCTATACCAGGCGCCCTGGTTCTGTGGTTCTTCCTGGGTCCAGATGACCTGGTTAGCATGGGGGTAACGGGCCAGTGCGGCACTGGCTTCGTCAATGGGGAATGGGTAGAGCTGCTCAATACGGAGCAGGGCAACCTCGGCGGTCAGTTCGGCTTCTTCGCGGGCTGCCAACAGGTCGTAATAGACCCGGCCACTGCAGAGTATGACTCGCGTCACTTTGTCGGGATCCACCTGCTGGTCGTCGACGACTAACTGAAACTGCTGCTCGGCAAGTTCTTCGCGACTCGAGACCGCCTGCTTATGCCGTAACAGGCTTTTCGGGCTCATGATGATCAGCGGGCGCCGGAAGGGTCGCAGCATCTGCCGCCTGAGCAGGTGAAAAATCTGTGCCGGCGTGCTCGGCACGCAGACCTGCATATTGTGCTCGGCACAGAGTTGCAGGAATCGCTCGAGTCGTGCCGAGGAATGTTCGGGTCCCTGGCCCTCGTAACCGTGAGGCAGCATCAGCACCATGCCGCAGAGTCGTTCCCACTTGGCCCAGGATGAACTGATGAACTGATCAATCACTACCTGGGCACCGTTGGCAAAATCGCCAAACTGGGCCTCCCAGATCACCAGCGTTTCAGGGTCGGCGCTGGAGTAGCCAAACTCAAACCCGAGTACGGCCTCTTCAGACAATAATGAGTCAATCACCAGGAAGCGGGGCTGGTTGGGCGCCAGGTGCTGCAGGGGAACATAACGGTTGGCTTCGGCCCGATCCGATGTCTGATGATGGACCACGGCGTGGCGGTGGGAAAAGGTTCCGCGACCGCTATCCTGACCGGAAATCCTCACCCGGTAACCATCGGTAAGCAGGGTTGCGTAGGCGAGGGTTTCGGCACAGCCCCAGTCCATCGGTTTGTCGCCGTTGGTCATGGCGCGGCGGTCGGCGAGAATTTTTGAGACCCGCGGATGGGGTTTGAGTCCTTCCGGCATTTCTGTCAGCGAATGGCCCAGGGAAGCGATTTTCTCAACTGGTACGCTGGTGTCACTCGGGGCGGTCCAGTCGACGTCGAAATAGGGTTCCCAGTTGATCAGCAGGACCGGTTTTTGCGGGCTAAGTTTTCTCAGTGCCACCGGCGCGTCACCAATGAGCATCTGCTGATACTCGTTGAGCAGGGTTGCACCGGCGTCGGCCTCGATGAGTCCTTCCTGGACAAGCTGGTCGGCATAGATTTCACGGACCGTTTTTTGTTTGTCCACCTTGGCGTACATGATCGGTTGGGTCAGCGCCGGTTCGTCGGCTTCGTTGTGGCCGTGACGGCGAAAACAGACCATGTCGATAACGACGTCGTTGTGGAATGTATTGCGATAGTCCAGCGCGATACGCGCGGCGTGCACCACCGCTTCCGGGTCGTTGCCGTTGACGTGAATAATGGGTGCCTGAATTAATTTGGCGATGTCGGTGCAGTAGTGAGTGGAACGTGCGTCCACCGGGTTACTGGTGGTGAAACCGATCTGGTTGTTGATGACCACATGGATAGTGCCACCGGTGGAGTAGCCGCGGACGTTACAGAGGTTGAGGGTTTCCATGACGACCCCCTGACCCGAGAAAGCTGCATCGCCATGAATCAGGATGGGCAATACCTGATTACGGTCAGAGTCATCGCGGCGCTCCTGGCGCGAACGTACCGAGCCTTCGACGACCGGGTTGATGATTTCCAGATGCGAGGGGTTAAACGCCAGGGTCAGATGGACAGCGCCACCGGGGGTAATCAAATCCGATGAGAATCCCTGGTGATATTTGACATCGCCAGAGCCATCGGCCGGCAGTTCTACGTTGCCTTCAAATTCGGCGAAGAGGCCCCCGGGTTGCTTGCCAAGAATATTCACCAGTACGTTGAGTCGGCCCCGGTGGGCCATGCCAATCACGATCTCTTTCGCGTCCAGTGTGCCGGCCTGCTGAATCATCTGGTCCAGCAGCGGAATCAGGCTGTCGCCCCCTTCCAGTGAAAACCGTTTCTGGCCGACGTAGCGACGGTGCAGATATCGCTCCAGTCCCTCAGCACCGACTACCGCGTTAAGAATTTCTCGTTTCTGTTCGGCGCTAAAGGAGGGGCGGCCACGGTTCTGTTCGGCCCGGTCACGCATCCACGACACCTGTTCGCGGTCATTGATATAAGCGTACTCCCAGCCAACATTGGTGCAGTAGGTCTGCTCCAGAAAATCAATAATCTCCCGCAGTTTCATCTGCGCTGGCATACCGGGGAAATCCGCCGCGAAGGTGGACTCAAGGTCGCCGGGAGTGAGCCCGTGATAACTCAGGTCGAGGCTTTCCACCGGTTCTTTGTCGCGCAGGAACAGCGGATCCATCTGCGCCGCCATGTGGCCGCGTCGGCGGTATTCACTGATTAGTGCCCGCACCGCATAAAGTTTTTCGATCTGTTCGTGGTCACGGGTCGAAGCGGTGGTTGCCACCGGGGCCGCGATACGGTGTTTGTTCAGACCAATCTGTAAGAAGTTGGCCTGGACTCGGGAATGGTAAAGCTGGGTGCCGGGGGCGCTACTGGCGCCCAGTTCCTGAAAATAGTCGAGCCACTCTTCCGGGACGGAGTTCGGGTCCTGAAGAAAGTCTTCGTAGAGATCATCCAGATAGCCGGCACTGCCGGTGGAAATGTTGTCGTCCATGGGTTCTTCCAGTAAGTGAGCGGAAGCGCCACGCTGCGCAACATAAACAATGGCGGGCGTGGAATCAGCGGTTAACCAGGCACCGGTGCATAGTTTGGCCTAATCCGGGATGAAATTGTCGTCACCCGGATGGATTTGCATAAATAATTTCACCGACGCCACCCTTTTTCGGCTGACCGATACCATTCTTGACCTGGCCCGGTCGGATGATGGTTCGCGGTTTGAGGATGAAGCAATCGAGTTTTTAAAAGCCCAGTTCCTTGCGCACGGCGGCGATGCGACGGCGGCTGATCGGCAGGCGTTTTTCGCTGTTTCGAAACAGCAGACTAAAACCGTCCTGCTCCTTGCCGATGCCAACGATAGCCTGTCGCCGTGCCAGTGCATTGCGATGGACTCGAATCAGGGTATCGGCAAATTCCTGTTCTAACTGCACGAGCGATTCATCGATTAACCATTCGCTGTCAGCACAGTGCAAGGTTACGTATTTCTGTTCGGCCTGCATATAAAGAAGATCTTCAACCTTGACTAGGTAACGATCGCCATGCTGTGAGATGCTGAAGTGGCTGCGGCAATGATCGCTGGCGACGCTCGCTGGCAGGAGGTTCTCTGGCCTGGTTTCAGTCACCCGCTGTAATGCCTCAATCAGGCGCTGTTCGCGAATCGGTTTGACCAGGTAGTGCACCGCGTTGGTATCGAATGCCTGTAATGCAAACTCATCGAAAGCCGTGGTAAAGATTATCGCCGGCGGTTGTTCCTGCTGCTGCAGGTGCCGGGCGACTTCCAGCCCGTCCATGCCAGGCATGCGGATATCCAGCAGCAGTACATCCGGTGTCAGTTGATCAATTTTTTCCAGGGCATCAATGCCGTCACTGGCCTCGCCAACGCATTGGTATTGTGAGTGGCTGGCGAGCAACTGGCGTAGCCGTTGCCGAGCCGGTGTCTCATCATCAACGATGAGTAGTGTCAGCGGTTTAATGGGGGAGCTGGAGGGTGACACGGTACTCATCCGCGGTGGAATTGATCTGCAGAGCCGGTTGATCGCCAAAAAAGGCCTGTAGCCGTTGGCGCACATTATCGATGGCGATCTGGTGTCCATTGCGTAGGTGGCCGTGCCGTTGAGGCGCGGGTGGGGGCAGGGGATTGGTGATGGTGATTTGATAGCTGGTTTCGGTGGCCAGACCGTGGATGTTGATATTGCCGCGGTGGGTAAGGGGTTCGATCCCGTGATAGACCGCATTTTCCAGCAGGGGCTGGAGTACCAGGGTCGGTATTTTCAGGCCGGGGTTTAAATCTTCAAGCTGCCAGTTAACCTGAAGCCGTTCTCCCAGACGCAGCTGTTCCAGCGCCAAATACTGCTTGCACAGGGCGATATCGTCGATGAGCGAGGTGAGCTGTTCGCTCTGACGCAGGTTATGGCGGAATAGTTCGGCCAGGTCCTGCAGTGCCTCCTCGGCGATTTCGGGCTGATCGCGGACCAGGCTGATGATGGTGTTAAGACTATTAAACAGGAAATGGGGGCGGATTCGGGCCTGCAGGGCATCCAGATTTGCCTGGTGCTGCGCCGCCAGGTTTTTTTTTGCCTCGTGGCGCGTATATAGATAACGCAGAACCACGCCACTGACTATGGCGGCGATGATCAGGTTTTGAGTGAGTTCGACCGTGAGGTTGGATTGCGCGGCCCAGCTGCCGGATAGCAGTCCGTTCTGGGTCAGGTAGTAGGCGCTGACGGTCACCAGAAAATTGACCATGATCGGTATCAGGAAGGCGATGGCCGCCGACAGCCAGGTGGCCATGACTACAAGCCGGGGCCGGGCAACGCAGAGTAGCCCGCCGCTAACCAGTGCCGCCCACTGAACATAAAGCGAGGTAACTGCGAGCTGATTCAGTCCGGTGGTCCAGTCGCGAGCACTCGCCAGCACCAGGGTAAAAGCCAGTAATTCGGCACCAATAATGATGATGGCCACCGCACGTGGCTGGCAAAAATCGGGGACAAAAATGTCAGGTTCAGCGGTTGGTGCAGAATCGGCCAATGGGGTTGTCCTGTATAATTCGCGCCCCTTTCAGCCGGTTGGACCGCGATCATGAACGAGCAGATACAAAAACCCTGGGGCGGCCGTTTTAGTGCCGTGACCGACGCCTTCGTAGAAGAGTTTACCGCGTCCATTCGCTTCGACAAGCGGCTGGCCCGGTATGACATCATCGGTTCGATTGCCCATGCGCGCATGCTCGCCAAAGTTGAGGTCCTCACCGAGTCAGAGGTGAATAAAATTATCGGCGGTCTGGAAGCCATCAATGAAGAGATTGATCGCGATGATTTTGGCTGGTCAGTCGAGCTTGAAGATGTGCACATGAATATCGAGGCTCGACTCACCGATCGCATTGGAGTGGTCGGCAAAAAACTCCATACCGGTCGTTCCCGCAATGATCAGGTGGCCACCGATGTGCGCCTGTTTCTGCGCGACCAGCTGGACGGGCTTGATCAGGACATTAATCGGCTTGCCCTGGTTTTGCTGGATATTGCCGAGCGCGAAGCGGCGACTATCATGCCTGGTTTTACCCATCTGCAGGCTGCTCAGCCGGTCACCTTTGGCCACCACATGCTGGCCTGGCTGGAGATGCTGCTACGCGATCGTGAACGGTTTGCTGATTGCCGTAAACGGTTGAATGTGTTGCCACTTGGCGCGGCGGCGCTGGCGGGAACGACCTTTCCGATCGATCGAGAATTTGTCGCCAACGAGCTGGGGTTTGATCGCGTGGCCCGCAATTCTCTGGACGCGGTGAGTGATCGTGACTTCGTGATCGAGTTCAACTCAGCGGCCGCTTTGTTGATGGTGCATCTGTCGCGCATGTCCGAGGAGCTGGTGCTCTGGTCGTCGCCACAGTTTGATTTCGTCAATTTAAGCGATAGTTACTGCACCGGCTCATCCATCATGCCGCAGAAAAAAAATCCCGATGTGCCGGAGCTGGTTCGTGGCAAGAGCGGCCGGGTGGTGGGTAATCTGATGAATCTGCTGGTATTGATGAAATCCCAGCCATTGGCCTACAACAAAGATAATCAGGAAGACAAGGAGCCGTTGTTTGACACGGTCGATACTGTCCGTGAATCCCTGTTTGTGTACGCCGGTATGCTGGGTGAGATGACCGTGAATGCCGAGAAAATGTTGGCAGCGACCCGCCTGGGCTATACCACGGCGACGGATCTCGCCGATTATCTGGTTCGCAAGGGAGTGCCTTTTCGTGACGCCCACGAGGTGGTTGGTAAAGCGGTGCGCCTGGCGATTGATCAGGAGGTCGATCTTGATGGTTTGAAGCTGCCCGAGCTTCAGGCGTTATCAACTGCGATCGACGAGTCCGTTTATGAGGTGTTGACGCTGGAAGGGTCGGTGGCGGCCCGTAATCATATTGGCGGGACGGCACCGGAGCAGGTGCGGGCCGCGATTGCTGCCCATCGGCGGGTGCTGTTGCCGCTGGAGTAACTCCCTGGCGGAACTGTTTGCTCCCGTATCGCCACTAATCCGATGGGGATAGCGCCCACTCGTTCTCGGGTTGCTGAACGGCTGGCATATATGTCGGCGGCCTGACCTCGATGCTCGGATGGACGGATAGCAAAGCAGATCGGTCGTTATCCCGTGCCCGAAAAACCCTGCGTGATGTCAGCGGCCCGATCTGGTGGATGGCCGAGCGGCTCAATTCTGGGACGTGAGTCGTTCTTAAATTTAGTGGTTAAAGAGTGGTGATTCTGCGCCGTTACAGGTAACAGCAACTTTATATTAGCCATCGAGTTGAAGTTGGCACGGAACTGACTCCGGGTTTGTCATCCATGAACCATCAGGGTAACCGTCGTCAAAAGCGTCGGGTGTTTCGGCAAAGAAATCCTCTTAAGAGCACCATGCTCTTCTTCAAAGCGTTACTCAGGTAGCGCTTTTTTTTGCGCGGAAGCTAGTAGTGTGCCGGGTTGTTCAGGGAGGTGATACTGTTTCAGCGTGCCATGCTCTGGCGCTCGAAAATGCAGCTGACAGGCGCTGAGTGCGAGTGGCTCATCGGGTTTTTCTTCGTGACTGACCGGGCTACCGCCGTACAGGCGGTCGCCCATGACCGGCCAGCCGGCCTCCGCCAGATGGCGGCGGATCTGATGTTTGCGGCCCGTGGTTATTTCTACCTGGACATGGGTGGAGTCATTATTGCGGTCGTACCCCAGCCAGCTAACTTCGCTACGGGCACTGCGGCCATCAATATCGCTGGTTAGTAGCAGGGGTTCGGGTTGCTCGGGAAACTTTCCGGTTACGCGTGCCCGATAAATTTTGGTGACTTCGCGGTCGCGGAACTGGCGGCTTAACTCTCGGGCACTGTTTTTACCGTGAGCAATCACCATCAAACCATTAGCCGCTCGGTCGAGGCGATGGACCAGATAGGCCGTGCGCTGGGGTGACAGGTGCTGTTCGGCAAACCGGGTCAAGGTGCAGTGGTCACCCCATTTAGACCCCTGTGAGAGCATGCCCGCCGGTTTATTCCAGACGCTGTAGCTGCCTTCATCAGCGACAAGCGTTGCGGGTTCTGCCGTTGCCGCGAGCACGCCGGGATCAAAATAGAAATGGAGCTGATCACCCGGGTTAACGGTGCGGCTGGCGCGGCGCAGGCGGCGCACCTGTTTCCCCTGCTGCCACCAGACGGCTCCTTTCAGCATCGCCTGTTTAACGGCGGTTTTGGTTAACTGGCTGGCATCGGCGAGCAGGGAGACTGCCGCTGCCGTTGTTTCAACCGTAAGGTGAAATTCCTGTCGTCCGGGTGAGGCCTCGGTCAAGGTTGATCCGTAATCTGTGCAGTCAGATGTTCAGCGAGCCCGGTGTAGCCGTCGGGTGTCAGTGCCAGTAGTCGCTGTTTAGCCTCGGCGGGGATTTCCAGGTCATTAATGAATGCGTCCAGATCGGCTCGATTGATGCGCTGGCCGCGGGTCAGGGCTTTAAGTTTTTCGTAGGGTTCGGGTACGTTGTAGCGACGCATGACTGTCTGTACCGCCTCTGCCAGCACCTCAAGGTTAGTGTCCAGGTCAGCGGCCAGCGCCGGGGCGTTGATTTCGAGCTTGCCGAGTCCTTTCAATAGTGCCGGCCCGGCAATCATTACGTAGCCAAGGGCGCTGCCGACGCTGCGAATAACGGTGGAGTCAGTAAGATCTCGCTGCAGGCGAGAGATCGGCAGTTTGCGAGCCAGGTGTTCCAGCAGGGCATTGGCGATACCCAGATTGCCCTCGGCGTTTTCAAAATCGATGGGATTGACCTTGTGGGGCATGGTTGAAGAGCCGACTTCTCCGGCTACGACCCGCTGGCGAAAATAGCCCAGTGAAATGTAGGACCAGATATCGCGGCACAGATCGATGAGGATGGTGTTGATTCGGCACTGGGTATCGAACAGCTCTGCCATGTAGTCGTGAGGCTCGATCTGCGTGGTGTGCGAATTAATGGTCAGCCCCAGGCCACTAATAAAATCAGCGGAGAGTTGCGGCCAGTCAATCTCCGGGTAGGCGCAGACGTGGGCGTTGAAATTGCCGACCGCACCATTGAATTTACCCAGAATTTCGATCTCTGCCAGTTGTGCGTGCTGGCGGCGCAGGCGGGCCACCGTGTTGGCCAGTTCTTTGCCCATGGTCGTGGGCGAAGCTGGCTGGCCGTGGGTGCGGGCGAGCATGGCCACCGGCGCGTGGTCCGCCGCCAGTTCCGCGAGAGCCCGCTGGATCTGGGTCAGTAGCGGTAGCAGTATCTGGTCGCGACCGGCCTTGAGCATTAACGCGTGGGAGAGGTTGTTGATGTCCTCGGAGGTACAGGCGAAGTGGATGAACTCGCTGGCCGGTGCGAGCTCGTCGTCGGCCAGCAGCTGTTCACGCAGGTAGTATTCCACCGCTTTAACATCGTGGTTGGTGGTGCTTTCAATGGCCTTGATGCGGGCGGCCGCATCGGCATCAAAGTTGATATCAAGCGCGCGCAGCCGCTGGATCGCAGCGTCGGAGAATGGTTTTAATTCAACAATTTTTGGTTCGCTGGCGAGCTGAATTAGCCACTCGATCTCGACGCGTAGTCGGTGCTGGATTAATCCCGATTCGCTGAACAGGGTAGCCAGCGATTGAGTGTGGCGTTGGTAGCGGCCGTCGAGTGGTGACAGAGCGGTGAGCGAACTTGTGGTCATGCGGAATCGGTTCCAGTCGGGAGTCAGGGTTTGGGGTAGTGCCGGTTGCAGCTTAAATGCACGCCTGCAGCGGTGATATAATTCTACCCCTTTTGCGATGGCCCGCTGCTGGTTCTATTGATGCTTCAGCGCGGAGTTGTGGCTGGTTGTCAGTCGTCTATTTCTGAATTGCCATTAGTGGTTGCAGCGCAGCAACCCCGTGTTTCTGGCCGTATCAATATGGCACCGATTTTCATGGAGATATTTCCCGATGAGTTCTAAATTTTCTTTTACTCGCCAGAGTTTGCAGTCCGGCAGCGCGGTTGATTACTACAGTCTGCCCAGTCTGGATGAGAAGGGTCTGTGCAATGTCTCCCGGCTCCCGTTGTCAATCCGCGTGCTGCTTGAATCCGTGCTGCGTAACCAGGACCACGCGGCGGTTGAAGATAGCCATATCGAAGCGCTGATGAACTGGGGCCAGGCAGGAGGCGCGGGTGAAGTGCCGTTTATCCCCGGTCGGGTGGTGCTGCAGGATTTTACCGGTGTGCCCTGTGTCGTCGATCTGGCGGCTCTGCGTAGTGCCATGAGCCGGGCTGGCAAGGATCCTAGTCAGATAGAACCGCTAGTGCCAGTGGATCTGGTGATCGATCATTCGGTGCAGGTTGATAAAGCGGGTAGCGC
>Ga0209578_10002813_pt1 | contig 13966 bp, 9 predicted proteins | sample tdAd472_FD_187127 | JGI IMG/M metagenome (GOLD analysis project Ga0209578, IMG submission 187127) | Marine sediment microbial communities from the Atlantic coast under amendment with organic carbon and nitrate - tdAd47.2 (SPAdes)... | ecosystem: Environmental > Aquatic > Marine > Coastal >...
GGCCTGAAAACATCGGCGACTCGTCGAGCGAGCCGCGGATGATGTCGTGCGTCTCTTCGCAGGTCTTTGTGATGTGGCAGGACACCTGCCGCGGGTGCTCCGCGCGCGTACCCATGAACGAGAACACCGGCGCGGGCGTGTCGCCTGGCTGCTCCTGCATGACACCGAAATTTAGCGTGCTGCCATCGAGCCGCGGTGGTGTACCCGTCTTCAGGCGCGCAACACGGAACGGCATTTCGCGCAAGCGCTCGGCCAGACGAATCGAGGGCGCATCGCCGACGCGGCCACCGGCTTTTTCCGTGCTGCCGATGAGGATGCGGCCACCGAGAAACGTGCCGACGGTCAACGCCACCGACGCTGCGTGGAGCCTCTTGCCATCGGCGGTCACGACTCCTGTGACGCGCTCGCCGTCGACCATCAGGTCGTCGACCGAGGCCTCGAGTATCGTCAGCCCCGGCTGATGTTCGAGGAATTGCCGGATCGAGTGCTTGTAAAGTTCGCGGTCGGCCTGTGCTCGCGTCGCGCGGACAGCCGGGCCCTTGCTGGCATTGAGCGTTCGAAACTGGATGCCGGCGCGGTCAATCGCTGTCGCCATCACGCCACCGAGCGCGTCGATCTCCCGTGTCAGATGGCCCTTGCCGATGCCGCCGATCGCCGGATTGCAGCTCATCTGGCCGAGCGTCGCGACTTTTTGCGTGATCAATAGCGTGCCGGCACCAGCGCGCGCGGCGGCCAGCGCGGCCTCTGTCCCGGCGTGACCACCTCCGATCACTATGACGTCGTATCGATCCATTGCTGGCCTATAAATCAGCTGCGGCACATTTGCTTCGCTGGGCGCCACCCGTGATCAAAAAATGTGCCATAAAGGCGGCGCATTTTAGTCGCTGCAGCGCAGCATCGCCACAGCGCCGTGCCGCTTTCTTTACATGCCGGCGGCTTCTCGCCAAGATAGCGCGCCTTGAGAGATTGCTGCGGATTCGCATGCTTCGCACCGGCGCGCCCGTCATTACGACCTTCCTGATGCTGCTATTCGCCGGCGACCTGCCGGCGCTGGAGCTCGAGGATTGCCGTATCAGTGCCGGCCCGGCGTTCCCCGGTATCAAGGCCCGTTGCGGTACGATGTTGCGCCCGGAAAACCCCGCCGACCCCGACTCCCCCGACATCGAGCTATCTGTCGCTGTCGTGCCCGCCCTGAGCCTGAAGCCGGAGCCCGATCCATTCGTGCCGCTCGCGGGTGGCCCCGGCGGCAGCGCCATCGAGTTTTATTCGGCCTGGTCGCACGCCTTCGAGCGTGTGCGTCGCAACCGTGACATATTGCTCGTCGACCAGCGTGGCACCGGCACCTCATCGCGCATGGCGTGCGACTTTGGCGACGATGTTGCGGAGGGCCAGCACAGCACCGAGCAGGTCCTGCAATTGACTCGGGAATGCCTCGATACGCTGCCGCACGATCCGCGCTACTTCACGACGAGCGTCGCCGTCGCCGACCTCGAAGCCATACGCCACGCACTTGCCTACCCGCAGTTGAACCTCTATGGCGTTTCCTACGGGACACGTGTTGCGCAGCATTTCGCCAGGCGTTACCCGGGATCGACGCGTTCGATCATACTCGACGGCGTTGTGCCGCCACAGTTACCGCTGGGTCCTGAAATCGCCACGGAAGCACAGCGGGCACTCGACAACATCCTGCTGCGGTGTAGCGACGACGAAACCTGCGATGCGCGCTTTCCGAACCTGCGACAGGCGTTCGTGGATGTGCACACACAGCTTGAGAAAGAGGCGGTTATCGTGGATCTCACGGATCCCGTCACGGGCCGCCGCCAGTTGGTTGACTTCGGTACCGGGGAGCTTGCCGGCGCCATACGTTTGCTCGCTTACAGCGCGCACTCGATTGCGATCATGCCGCTGCTAATCCACGAGGCGGCGAACGGCAACTTCGCGCCACTCGCGGCGCAGTTTCACATGATTGCTGCGTCGATGGCTGACGCGCTGGCGATGGGCATGCACAACGCCATCATGTGTTCGGAAGACGTCCCGTTCTATGATCGCGCCGCGATCGACTACGAAGCCCTCAAGGCGAGCTATATCGGCATCCTGCAGCTCGACGCTATCGAGGCGATGTGCTCGTTGTGGCCGGTCGGTCCCGTTGACGACGATTTCAGGGAGCCCCTGGCAACCGACATCCCGGTACTGTTGCTGTCCGGTGAGGTCGACCCCATTACTCCGCCGCGCTACGCGGCGCTTGCTATGGTCGATCTGGGGAACGCACGCCACCTGATCGGCGAACACCAGGGTCACGGCCAGGCCGGCACCGGCTGCATGCCGCATCTCATTTCCCGGTTCGTGGCCGCCGCGAGCTCGGACGACCTGGACGCCGGTTGCATGGAGCGCAGCTTCGTGATGCCGTTCTTCCTCGACTTCGCGGGGCCGGCGCCATGATCCTGGTGGAGGGCATTCACAAGTCCTTTGGCAAGGTGAACGCGGTGCGCGGTGTGAGCTTCGCCGCGCCCGACGGCAAGATCACGGGGCTCCTCGGACCGAATGGCGCCGGCAAGTCGACGACCCTGCGTATTTTGTACACAGTGCTGAAGCCGGACCAGGGCAGTGCAACCATTGACGGTGCCGACGTTGTCAGCGACAGCCTGGCCGCACGGCGCCGGATCGGCGCGCTCCCACACGGCGCGGGCCTCTACCCGCAGCTGACTGCGCGCGAGAACATCGCCTACTACGCTGCGCTCTGCGGGATTGCCGCCGATACGCTCGACGAACGCGTCGAGCACATCATCGGCCTGCTCGAGATCGGAGATTTCGCTGACCGCCGCACAAAGGGCTTTTCCCAGGGGCAGCGCACCAAGGTGGCGCTGGCGCGCGGCCTCGTGCATGACCCGCAGAACATCATCCTGGACGAACCTTCGAACGGTCTCGATGTCATGGCAACGCGCTCGCTCCGGGAGTTGATCCTGAAACTGAAGGATGCCGGCCGTTGCGTGCTTTTCTCGAGCCACGTCATGCAGGAAGTCGCGGCACTGTGCGATGACATCTGCATCATCGCCGAGGGCAAGGTCGCGATCGACGACTCGGCCGACGGCATACGCGAACGCACGGGTTGCGACGACCTGGAAGATGCGTTCGTCAGGGCCATCCAGATGGTGGACCCCGCATGATGCGCACCCTCATCACGGTCTTCCGAAAGGAGGTGCTCGATAACGTGCGAGATCGCCGAACCCTGGCATCCGCGTTACTCATGGGCCCGCTTTTCGGCCCGATCCTGTTCGCCTTCGTCATCAACCTCTCGATCGAGCGCTCGCTGGATGACATCGAGCGCACCACGATGCTGCCGGTGATCGGTGCCGAGCACGCACCCAACCTGATGCGGTTCCTGGAAAGCAGGAACATCGAGATCGTCGACGGGCCAGGAGACCGCGATGCCGCGCTCGACGCCGTGCAAACGGGCCTGCACGACGTCGTCTTGCTGGTGCCACCGGAGTTCGGTATCGAGCTTGCCGATTCCCTGCCGGCCAGGGTCGAGCTGATTTCCGACCAGGCCAATGCCCAGGCCGACCGCGAAGCACGCCGCGTACGCAATGCCCTACGCACCTACAACCAGCAGCTCGCGTCGATCCGGCTCTCGGCCCGCGGCGTCAGCCCACTCGTAATGCGGCCACTGAATATCGACGAAGTCGATATGTCGACGCCGAGCGGACGCTCGGTAATTCTGCTCGGCATGATGAGCTATTTCTTTATCTTCGCCCTGCTCATGGGCGGCATGTACCTCGCGATCGACACAACGGCGGGTGAGCGCGAGCGCGGTTCTCTCGAGCCGTTACTTGCCCTGCCGGTAACGCGCGACCAGCTGCTGGTCGGCAAGATCGCGGCAACCTGCCTGTTTATGGCCCTGTCGCTCTGCCTGTCGCTGATGTCGTTCTTTTTCGCACTCAAGTTCATGCCGCTCGAGCAGCTCGGCATGACACCGAACTTCGGTCCTGCGACAGTCGTCGCAGCGTTTTTCGTGCTGGCGCCGTTCATCCTGCTCGGCGCCGCCATCATGACCCTCGTCGCATCGTTCACGAAGAGCTATCGCGAGGCGCAAACCTGGCTCAGCGTCGTGTTGCTCGCACCGACACTGCCAATCCTTATCGTTAGCATTCTCACGCTCCGCCCGCGCCTGGAGTTCATGTTCGTGCCGAGCCTGAGCCAGCACCTCTTATTGGTGGACATGGTGAAAAACGAGCCCCTTGACGGCCTGCATGTCGCGATTTCAGTGGGCAGCACACTGCTGCTCGGCGTGATCCTGACCTGGATTTGTGCCCGACTTTACCGCCGCGAGGGCCTGCTCGGTTGACAATCCCGGCCAATTCCCCAACATGGGGACCCCGGCGATAACGATAACTAATATGTCCCTGTTCTCCGAGCTGAGACGCCGCAACGTATTCAAGGTCGCGCTTGTCTATGTCATCGCGGGCTGGATTCTGATAAGGCTCGTACACGACCTGCACCCGCTTTGGGGTCTGCCGCACTGGTCCGAGAAGCTCGTGGGGCTGATGCTGCTGGTCGGCCTCCCGCTGGCCCTGTATTTCGCGTACATTTTTGAGTTCACGCCGGTCGGCCTCAAGAAGACTGTCGAGGTCGACCAGACCCAGTCCATCGTTTACAAAACCGGGCAAAAGCTGAATGCGGCACTTGCCGTATTGCTCGTGTTGCTGCTTGCGGCTCTGCTCGTCGGGCGCCTGTTTCCCGAGCCGCCCGTGATCATCGACGACAGCCCGACGATGCAGGCATCGGCGATCATCGGCGTGCCGCCCGAGATCCAGAGCGTCACGCTCGAGAACGGCCTGGAGATCATCGTCTGGCCCGACCACGACATTCCGAATGTCGCGCTGTATTACTTCGTGCGTGCCGGCAGCCGCAACGAGCGCCCGGGGATTACCGGGCTGTCGCACTTTTTCGAGCACATGACGTTTAACGGCACGTCCGACCTCGACCCAGGCGAATTCGACCGCATCATGGAGGCTGCTGGTGGGTGGAACAATGCCTACACCAACAGCGACGTCACGGTGTACACGGACTGGTTCCCGCGCTCTGCGCTCGAGACGATTTTCGGGCTCGAGGCCGACCGGCTGCAGAACCTGGATTTCGATCCCGAGGTCGTCGAAAAGGAGCGCGGCGTCGTTTACTCCGAGCGACGCACGAACATCGATAACAACAATTTGCGCAAACTGCTGGAACAGGTCGTTGCAACCGCCTACGTTGCGCACCCGTACCAATTCCCGACCATCGGCTGGCCATCCGACATCGAGTCCTGGACAGAGCAAGACCTCGTTGACTTCTACCGTACCTACTACGCGCCGAACAACATCACGATGGTCGTGACAGGAGACGTAACGGTCGAGGAGGTCTTCGATCTCGCCGAAGAATACCTCGAAGACATAGACGCGCAGGACCCGCCGGAGACGGTGCGCACCGTAGAGCCTGAGCAACAAGGCCCGCGCCGTGTGGCAATCGAGACGGACGCACAGACGCCGATGTTGCATGTGGCATTCCATGCGTTCGCTGCCAACGATCCACAGACACTTGCGATGACGCTGTTGCTGAACATCCTCGTCGATGGCGACTCGTCACGCCTGCATCAATCGCTCGTGGAGGAAGAACAGCTTGCTGTCGCGATCGGCGGCTTGCAGTTCGAAGGCTTTGACCCCGGCCTCGTGTATCTCTACCTGGTGCTGCCGCCCGATGGAGACCTGGCCACGGTCGAGGTGCGCCTGTTCGAGGAACTGCAGCGCGTTGTGGACGAGGGTGTCACCGACGCAGAGCTCGCCAAGGCCCGTAACATCATGCTCGCCGATTTCTGGCGTGAGCTTGCAACCATCGACGGCAAGGCCGAAGCGCTCGGTCGTACCGCGGTCTTCCATGACGCTTATGAGCGGCTGTTCGACTTGCCGCAGGCAATCGAGACCGTTTCGTTAGACGATCTGCGTGCGGTCGCGGCGGCCGTGCTGCGTCGTAACAATGCCACCATGGGCGTGTTGCATGCACCCGTTGTGGCGGCGGAAGAATGAGCGCTCGGATTACAGTGCTGCTGCTCGGCTTCGCGCTTTGTATCCTCGCGCCGCTGCCCGCGATGAGCCAGAGCGTAACGCTTCCGGACTTCGAGCGCGTCGAGCTCGAAAACGGCACGGTTCTGCTTCTCAATGAGCAACGCGACGTGCCACTGATCGCGGTCACCGCCTTATTGCGAGGCGGCGCGATCTCTGATCCGCAGGAACAAAGCGGCGTCGCCGGATTACTGGCCTCGCTGCTGGAGAAAGGCGCCGGCGAGCGTGACGCATTGCAATTCGCCGAGACGATCGACTCAGCAGGCGGCCGTCTCTCGGCGCACGCCGGCCTCGAGAACATCACGATTGCTGGTGACTTCCTGGCGCGCGATGCCGACCTCATGGTCGAGCTGCTGGCTGACATGCTGTTGCGCCCGGCGCTCGACGCTGAAGAGCTTGGCAAACTGCGCGAGCGTTCCATCAATTTCATCCGTGTCGGGAAAGACATCAACCTGAATGCGCTGCTACCTATCTATGGTCATGCGTTTCTCTTCGGCGCGCATCCTTACGGCAACCCGGTCGGCGGTAGCGAGACAACGCTCGCGAAAATCACCCACGCCGATGTTGTTGACTTCTACGAGCAGCAGGTCGGCGCAGACCGCCTGATCATTTCCGTCTCGGGCGACTTCGACGCGACAAGCATGCGAGCGAACCTCGAGACGGCATTTGGCGCCTGGCACCCGGCGGCGGGCCAGCCTGTCGATGTTGCAGCGTCTGAATCGCAGGCCGGCCGTCGCGTACTGCTGATCGACAAACCCGGGGCGACGCAGACCTACTTCTGGATCGCTAATGTCGGTGTTGCGCGTGACTTCGGGCAGCGCGCTGCACTGAACCTGGCGAACACGGTCTTTGGCGGCCGCTATACCTCGATGCTGAACGACGCGCTGCGCGTCAAATCGGGCCTGACTTACGGCGCCCGCTCGCAGCTACAGCGTCCATCAACACCGGGTTCGCTCGCCATCGCTTCGTTTACACGTACGGACGCAACGGTGGAAGCTATCGACATGGCGCTCGGCGTGCTCGGGCAGCTGCGTGACGGCGGTATCGACGAGGATGCGGTGGCCTCGGCACAGAACTACATGCTCGGCCAGTTTCCGCCGAGCCTGGAAACGGCGGCGCAGCTCGGGGCCCAGCTCGCCGCGCTCGAAGCCTACGGCCTGAGTGCCTCGTACATCAACGACTATGGCGCCGACATCATGGCGGTGGATGTGCCGGCGGTTGCCAACGTGGTGGAGGCCGTCTACCCCTCGTCCGAGAATCTCGTTTTCGTATTGATCGGTGATGCGGAGCTCGTCCGTGAATCGGTGAGTCAGTACGGGCCGGTGACCGAAATGTCGATAACGGAACCTCGCTTCCACCCCTAAAGCGGACCCGGCATTAATTGTTATCGCGACGACTGCGCGTCGCGAGTATCCCTACTTACCGATACAGAATTCCGAAAAAATTCTGCCGAGCAATTCGTCCGAACTAATGGCGCCCGTGATCGCGCCCAGCGACTGTTGCGCCAACCGCAGCTCCTCGGCGAGCAGCTCGCCCGCCCGGGCATCCCGGAGGGCGTCCCGGCCCGCCGCAAAATGCTGCCCGGCTTCCTTGAGCGCCTCGACGTGACGCTGGCGGGCGGTGAAGGCCCCTTCGCCGAGATCCCTGAAGCCCGCAAGATCACGGATGCGTTCCCGCAACGCATCGAGGCCCTCGCCGGTTTTCGCCGATAAGCTGACGAGGGGCTGATCGCCCCCCTCGATACCTGCCGGGTCACCGCTCAGGTCGATCTTGTTACGTACGATCGTGACCGGAATGCCCGCGGGCAATTTCTCGTCTATCGTCTCGTCGGCTTTGCCCGTCGCGTCCTGGATCCACAGCACGGCATCAGCGTTCGCGATGGCTACTCGCGCCCGCCGAATGCCCTCCGCCTCGATGCGGTCCGGGTCATTGCGCAGCCCGGCGGTGTCCACGAGCTCGACCGCAAGGCCGTCGATGTTGATGCGCTCCCTGAGGGCGTCGCGGGTCGTTCCGGCCACTTCTGTCACGATGGCCGTGTCTTCACCGGACAGCCGGTTCATCAGGCTTGACTTGCCGGCGTTTGGTTTACCGACGATGACCACCTGGTAGCCGTCTCGCAACACGCGCCCGATCGATGCGCTCGCAAGCAGGGTCGCAAACGCCTCGGCGCATTCATCGAGTCGCCCGGCCAGCTCGCCGTCCGCCAGAAAATCGATTTCTTCTTCGGGAAAGTCAATCGCGGCTTCGACATAGGTGCGTAATGCTGTTAGCTCGTCGCTCAGCGCGTTGACCGCGGCGGAGAACGCGCCGCTCAGAGACCGTAGCGCAGCACGCGCGGCCTGCTCCGTGCCGCTGGCAACCAGGTCGGCGATTGCCTCTGCTTGCGCGAGGTCCAGCTTGTCGTTGAGAAAAGCTCGCCGTGAAAACTCGCCCGGCTCGGCGCGCCGGGCGCCCAACTCGATGGCGGCATCGACCAGCATCGCCATGACCGTCGGTCCGCCGTGCCCGTGGAGCTCGATGACAGTTTCGCCGGTGAACGACGCCGGCGCGGGAAAATAGAGTGCAAGGCCGGCATCGATCTGCTCACCAGAGGGACCGAGAAACTCACTGAACGTCGCAACCCTCGGTTGCGGCAAACGGCCGAGCATGCGCGCGGCGATGTTTTCCGCGCTCTGCCCCGAAAGACGGATCACGCCGATTCCGCCGCGGCCCGGTGGGGTTGCAACAGCAACGATAGTGTCGTTGGCTGTCGCCGGTTCGTTCATTCCTTGCTCTTGTGCTTCTTGCCGCCCTTTGGTGTCGCCGCTTCCTGTTCGACTACCTTGTTGATCTTCCACTGCTGCGCGATCGACAGGACCGTATTCGTCACCCAGTAGAGCACCAGGCCGGATGGGAAGAAGGCGAAAAAGCCGGTGAACATGATTGGCATGATCTGCATCACGCGTGCCTGCACAGGGTCGGCCGGCGCCGGGTTGAGTTTTTGCTGCAGCAGCATCGCCGCACCCATGATGAGCGGGAGAATGAAGTACGGGTCACGTGACGACAGGTCGGTTATCCAGAAAGCGAATGACGCCTGGCGCATCTCGACGCTCTCTACCAGCACCCAATAGAATGCCAGGAAGAACGGCATCTGGATCAGGATCGGCAAACAGCCGGCGGCTGGATTGACCTTCTCGCGTTTGTAGAGCTCCATCATCTGTTGCGACTGGGCTTGCTTGTCGTCTTTGTAGCGCTCCTGCAGGGCCTTCACACGCGGCTGCAGGTTGCGCATTTTGGCCATCGAGCGCCCACTCGATTCGGTGAGCTTGTAAAACACGAGCTTGATGATGATCGTGACAAGGATGATCGACACGCCCCAGTTGCCGACATACTGGTAGATGAACGCGAGCAGCCAGAACATCGGCTGCGACAGGATAGTGAGCCAGCCATAGTCAACGGTTAGCTTCAGGCGCTCGTGCAGCTCGCTGAGCTGTGCCTGACTTTTCGGCCCGACAAAGAGCATTCTATTGAAGGTATGGCTTGCACCCGGTTCAACCGTTTGCTTCGCGCCGACGACGCTCGCAATCATCGTGTCGCCGGCGACTTCGACGCGGAACACGTGCTGTGCGTTGGGCTCGGGGACGACCGCGGTCAGGAAATGATGCTGAATCGCAGCGACCCAGCCATCGGATGTCGCGTAATCGACGGCGCCGTCTTTCTGCAGATCATCACGTTCCAGCTTTTCCGCTTTCTCACCGTTGTAGGTGATCGGCCCGTCGAATGAATACGAATCGACGTCGAACATCGAGCGCTCACGACCGCGCGAGCGTCGCAACAACTGCGTGTACTGATCGCCGCGCCACGGCTCGGCGCTGTTGTTCGTAATGGTCTGCTCTACGCCGATCGCGTAACTGCCCCGCCCGAAGGCCAGGCGTTTTTCGACGATAAGCCCGTTCTCGCCGATCCACGTCAGCGGCACGACGAGCTCATCGTTACCGCCGAGATCAAACTCGGTTTTGGGGGCGCTGAAAACAACATTGTGATCGGCGCTGGGCCCGGTCGCTGATCGCAGCCCGGTCCTGACCAGGCCGAGGTCATGTCGCTCCCGCGATAGCAGCTCGATGAGTTCGTCCGGCTGATCTTTGTGGACCGGATAGTCGAGCATGGTTGCTTGCACGAGCGTTCCACCGCGCGTGGATATTTCGAGGTCAAGAACATCCGTGATGACGCGGATCGTTTGCTCGCTGTCCTCGACGACTGCGGGCGTGTCACCCGGCAGGCTTCCAGCTGGCACCTCGGCGGGTGCATCGCCGATCTCCGGTAAGGAAATGCTGTCTGCCGCGTCGGCGGGCTCAGTCGGGTCTGTGGGCTGCGTGACTACGGTGGGCTGTACCGGGGCCGGGCCATAATCCTGCATCCATGCCTGGTAGGCGAACCAGAGCAACATGACGAAGGCGCCCCATACCAGCAGTCGTTGATTGTCCATGTGTTTCTATTCCTGCCCTTCTGGCGCATCGGCGGCCGGTGCGCATCGTCTCCAGTGGCCGGCCAGGCTGTCAAACAGTTGTCGGCTGGTTGCCGTGGCTGCCGCCGCCTGATTGATGACGACGACATCGAGGTCGCCGAGTTCCGCCTGGTGGTGTCTGAATGATTCCCTCACGATTCGCTTTATGCGGTTTCTCGCCGTTGCCTTGCGACAGAGCTTCTTGGAAATCGCGAGCCCCAGCCTTGCGCCGCTGCCATGATTGGGCTCGCTACTCTTGTTGTCTCTGCACAGCACGGTAAACCATTTATCCCGGCTGCGGTTCGCTTTTTTGAACACACGGCCGAACGCAGCCGCATTCAGTAACCGGTCGTCTCTTTTAAACCGGAACGATATGCTGCGTGACTTACCCTGTTCCAACCTTGGTGATTTGTGCGCCGTGTGACTGGGCGCGTCGCGACTTACGGCGTCAGCTTGGCGCGGCCCTTGGCACGGCGGCGCTTAAGGACAAGACGGCCTGCCTTGGTCGCCATACGGGCGCGGAAGCCATGCGTGCGTGCGCGCTTCAGTTTGCTCGGCTGATACGTCCGTTTCATGTTCCTGCTACCTGTGTTTCGGGCAGGCAATAACCGCCCGCCCCTGAAAGGGCCGGCAAGGGTACGCTCGCCCCCTTACAGTGTCAATAGAAAGGCTTAAGCACGGGGCTTTCAGCCGTGCGCGACTGTGGATAACACGATTTGGCAGAGGCTTCTCTTAAGGGTTAGACTGCCCGGTCTTCACTTGCAAACCGCCTGTCACAAACACCACTGGGGACTTCGTTGCCGGCCGAGACCACGCTCTGGAACCGCTGCATCCGCGACCTGCAGGCGGAGCTTCCGGAGCAACAGTTCAATACCTGGATCCGGCCGCTACAAGCCGTCGAGGATGACGGGCAATTGAAGCTCCTAGCACCCAACCGCTTCGTCGTCGACTGGTTACAAGAACACTATATTCAAAGAATCCTCGAGATCATCGACGGCTCCTGCTCGGGCACCGAACTCGTTGTTGAGGTCGGCTCGCGCCAACCAGCCCCGGCAAGACCGGCTCGTGTTGTTGCAATCCCGACCAGTACGGAGCCAGCGCCCGCAACGATCGTTCCCCGTCTGAGCCCGGCGTTTACTTTCCAGAGCTTCGTCGAGGGCAAGAGCAATCAGCTCGCTCGCGCGGCCGCTGTCCAGGTTGGCGAAAACCCGGGAAAGTCGTACAACCCTTTGTTTATTTACGGTGGGGTCGGTTTGGGCAAAACGCACTTGATGCACGCGGTCGGTAACGCGATGCTCGAGCGCAAACCCGGTGCTCGCGTCGCCTACGTTCATTCCGAGCGCTTTGTGGGTGACATGGTTCGCGGCCTCCAGCACAACAAGATTTCCGAATTCAAGCGTTCGTACCGGTCGCTTGATGCACTGCTGATCGACGATATTCAGTTTTTCGCCGGCAAAGAGCGTTCCCAGGAAGAGTTCTTTCACACCTTTAACGCGCTACTCGAGGGACAACGGCAAATCATCCTGACGTGTGACCGGTACCCGAAAGAGGTTGTTGGCCTGGAAGAACGATTAAAGTCCCGAATGGGCTGGGGCCTGACTGTCGCAATAGAGCCACCAGAGCTCGAGACATCGGTCGCAATCCTTATGAGCAAGGCAGAAGCCGAGGGCGTCGTATTGCCGGAGACGGTCGCGTTTTTCATCGCGAAGCGTATTCGCTCCAACGTTCGTGAACTCGAAGGGGCGTTACGCCGTGTCATGGCAAACTCCCGTTTCACGGGCCGACCGATCAATCTGGACTTCGCGAAAGAAGCGCTGCGTGACCTCCTTGCTTTGCAGGAGCGCCTGGTCTCTATCGAGAACATTCAAAAAACTGTCGCTGATTACTTCAAGCTGCGTGTTGGTGACTTGTTGTCGAAGAAACGTACCCGCTCCATTGCCCGACCGCGGCAACTGGGCATGGCTCTGGCGAAGGAACTGACGAACCACAGCCTGCCGGAGATCGGTGATGCTTTCGGTGGCCGCGACCATACGACGGTGCTGCACGCCTGCCGCCGGATTGCAGCTCTGCGAGAGACTGAAAAGCGCGTGGATGATGACTATTTGAATTTGTTGAGAACTCTGACAGGATGATGTGGATAACCGGTGGATATTTCGCGAGTGGCTTTTTATCCACAACCTATGCACAGTTGATGGACCGGTAATCCATAGTGTTTGATCGCAGAAAAGCCTGCGTAAGATTATGATTTATTGATGATTATTAGAGTTATGCACACGTCTTGGTGCCCTTAATAATTATAATAAATAAGAGATTATCCAATATTTATTAACAGGTGGAACCTATGAAGTTGAGTGCGAGTCGGGATGTGCTATTGAAGCCCCTGCAGGCTGTGATCGGCGTTGTCGAACGCAGGCAAACGATGCCGATCTTGTCCAATGTCTTGCTCGTTGCAAAGGACGGCCAACTTTCGGTAACCGCGACCGACCTCGAGGTCGAGTTGGTGGCGAAAGCTGATGTCGACGTGGAGGTCGGTGGGGAAATCACGGTTTCCGGCAGGAAACTCCTGGATATCTGCCGGGCGCTGCCGGATGGCGCAGGCATTGCTGTGAGTGTGAGCGGGGAGAAACTACATGTGCGGTCCGGGCGGTCTAAATTCGCTTTGGCGACGTTACCGGCGGCGGAATTCCCGAGTGTAGAGGATGTCAAGGCGAGCCAGACGATCTCGGTGGCGCAGGAGGTGTTGGGGAAGCTGATAGAGAAGACGCACTTCTCGATGGCGCAGCAGGATGTCCGTTATTACCTGAATGGCATGTTGCTTGAGTCCGGGGGCAGCCATTTGCGGACTGTGGCTACGGATGGACACCGTCTGGCACTGTGCCAGACGGAACTGGACGGGGCGAGCCTGGACGAACAACAGGTGATCGTGCCGCGCAAGGGAGTGTTGGAGTTGCAGAGGCTGCTGAGTGGTGAGGGTTCCGTGGATATTGTATTGGGGGCGAATCATATTCAAATCGAGCTCGAGGGAATTCGGTTTACCTCCAAGCTGATCGATGGCCGGTTTCCGGAGTATGATCGTGTCATCCCGAAGGACTCGAGTAACGAACTGAGTGTGGCGCGTGAGGTTTTCCGCGGTGGTCTGCAGCGGACAGCCATCCTGTCGAATGAGAAGTATCGTGGTATCCGGCTGATTATCAGGAAAGGAGGCGTCGTTTTGCAGGCACACAATCCGGAGCAGGAAGAGGCGGAGGAAGAGCTGGAAGTCACTTATACCGGGGATGACATCGAGATTGGCTTCAATGTGAATTACTTGCTGGATGCGATCGGTGCGGTCGAAGGAGAAGACGTCGCACTGTCGGTTGTGGACAGTAACTCGAGCTGCCTGATTCGGCAG
>Ga0209578_10002818_pt1 | contig 13955 bp, 9 predicted proteins | sample tdAd472_FD_187127 | JGI IMG/M metagenome (GOLD analysis project Ga0209578, IMG submission 187127) | Marine sediment microbial communities from the Atlantic coast under amendment with organic carbon and nitrate - tdAd47.2 (SPAdes)... | ecosystem: Environmental > Aquatic > Marine > Coastal >...
CAGCACAAACTAGACGCGGCGATCACTCCTCTCCCGTTTCCCCCAGCGCCCGTTCCAACTCCTCCCCGGCGCTCAGCCAGCGGCCCTCGCATTCGGCCAGGACGCGATCCAGCCGGCCGCGATCCAGGAGCAAGCTCTTGAGACGATCCTTCATATCGTCCCCGTACACGGACGACTCGGCGAGGGCTTCTTCCAGCGCCGCCCGTTCCTTGGCGAGCCGGGCGAGCTCCGACTCGAGACCCGCCACCGCTTCGCGCAGGGGTTTCAGGCGCTGGCGGCGGTGGGCGCCTGCCCGGCGCCGCGTCTTGCCCCCCGCGCCGGCGCGGGGCTCCGGCGCGCACCGCCCCGGTCGGCGGCGCGTCTCGGTCAGCCAGCGTGCGTAGTCTTCCAGGTCACCGTCGTAATCCGCGACCCGTCCGTCGGCCACCAGGCAGAGACGATCGGCCACCGTGCGTAACAGATGCCGGTCGTGGGAGACCAGCACGACGGCGCCGCCAAACTCCTGGAGCGCCACGCTCAAGGCATGCCGCATTTCGAGATCCAGATGATTGGTAGGCTCGTCCAACAGGAGCAGGTTGGGTCGCCGGAAAAGGATCATCGCCAACGCGAGGCGCGCCTGCTCGCCGCCGGAGAGCCGCGCCACCGGCTCCTGGACCCGTTCGTCGCGAAAGCCGAAGCCGCCGATGAAATCCCGGAGCCGCTGTTCACCGACGCCGCCGTCTAATCGCCGCATGTGGTCGAGGGGGCTGCCCGCCCCGTCGAGATGCTCGACGCGATGCTGGGCGAAATAGCCGACCGCGAGCCGGGCCGCGGCCTCCCGTTCGCCGCCGAGCGGCGCGAGCTCTCCCGCGAGCGCCTTCACGAGGGTCGATTTGCCCGCGCCGTTGGCGCCGAGCAGCGCCAGCCGGTCGCCGGGGGCGAGCGTCAGGTTCACGTCCTCGAGCACCGCCTGACCGGCATAGCCGACGCTCAACGACTCGAGCCGCAGCAGCGGATCAGGCAAGTGCTCGGGGGAAGCGAAATCGAAATGAAACGGCGAGTCCACATGGGCCGGGGCGATGACCTCCATGCGCGCCAGCGCCTTCAGGCGGCTCTGAGCCTGGCGCGCTTTGCTCGCCTTGTAGCGAAAGCGATCCACGAACTGCCGCATGTGGGCGACCTCCCGCTGCTGCTTGCGCTGATTTGCCTCCCGCTGCGCAAGCTCCATCGCGCGATGTCGCTCGAACGCCGAGTAGTTGCCGGCATACATGCGCACCGAGCCGCCTTCGATGTACGCGATGTGCCCCACGAGCGGATCCATGAACTCGCGATCGTGGGAGATCAGAAGCAACGTGCCCCGATAGTCCCGCAGCCATCCTTCGAGCCAGATGACCGCGTCGAGATCCAGATGGTTCGTCGGCTCGTCCAGGAGCAACAGATCCGAACGGCACATGAGCGCCTGGGCGAGGTGCAGGCGCATGCGCCATCCTCCGGACAAGGAGGCGAGCGGAGCGTCCTCGTCGGCGCGTTGGAAGCCGAGTCCGCGCATGATCTGGGCGGCCCGCGCCGGGGCCGTGTAGGCATCGATATCTTCGAGCTCGCCGTGGATTAGAGCCTGGCGCTGACCGTCGCCCGCCTCCTCCGCTTTTCGCAACGCACCCTCCAGGCGCCGCAGCTCCTCGTCGCCATCGAGCACGTGCTCGACCGCGATGCGATCCGTGACCGCGAGGTCCTGGGCGACCCGGGCGATGCGCAAGCCTCCGGGAACGGCGACGCTGCCGGAATCCGCGTGAAGATCCCCGGTGATCAGATGCAGGAGGCTGCTCTTGCCGGCACCATTGCGCCCGGCAACACCGACCTTGGTGCCCGAATGAATGTCGAGGCTTACGTCACGAAGCACCGTGCGGCCGCCGCGCAGGAGATCGACGTTTTCGAATTTCAGCATTGTACGAAGTGGCGCGCTTGCCGGCGCACCGTGCCGCCCTACGGCTGTGCTTGCTGGCGGACTCCGGCGGAACCGGTGGGCTTGTGCGGGCCCGTCTTCGAGGAACGCGTGCGGCGATTGACGAACATGTAGTCGAGCAGCTTGCGTACGATGGCATGCTCGGCGCTGTAGGCGCTGATAGCCTCCAGGGAAAACTCGCTGCCGGTCAGCATCGATTCGGCGGCGAGATGTCCACTTCTTATTGCCGGACCGATCCCTTCGCAGAGATCGCGGGTGGCGAGACCGACTGCATCGCCCGTGATAAACGCATTCTCGATGCGCACCACATCGACGTCTCCCCGCAGATAGTAACTGTAACCCTTCGGCGCGTATTCGAAGTCCGTGACCAGGCGCCGCTTCGCGAGAACGCCGGTGAAATGCCTCCAGTGACTCTTGATGTCGTCGCCCCTCGCCTTGAGCTTTTCCGCCATGCCGCCGACTCCGCAGTTCAGGTAGGCATCGGACTTGGGCACGTACCAGGCGTACCCGGGCAGCCCCTTGTCGAAGAACCATAGATGGCAGTGGGGATCATCCCACTCGTAGGGAAACTCGTGCTCGTACGTGGCCGCCTGCAGCTCGCGCGCGCGGGGATTCGCGTCGCGGAAGAGCAATCGGTACACGGGGCAACGGGTCCCGCCCGCGCCGACGAGATAGGGCGCGCGAAACGCCCCGTCGATAACATAGTCGGCGCCGTCGCGTTCGATGGTTTTAACATTGTGGACGTGCACGTCCGCGCCGCAGCGCTTGAGCAGAAAGTCATCGAACTCGAATCGCCGGATGGAATGTTGGGGCGTATCCAGCTTGAAGGTGAGTCCCTTGATGTGGGCGATGATGTACTTGAAGGTGCTGAAACGGTAAGGATAAGAGTCCACATCCAGCTCGAGATCTGCGACCGCCTCCGGGGTGACCCATCCGGCGCACAGCTTGGTGCGGGGGAACTCTTCGCGATCGAGGATGGCGACCTTGCGGCCGGCCTGCACGAGCTTTCGCGCGCAGGCGGATCCCGCCGGTCCGCCGCCGACGATCACTGCATCGTAATGTTGCATAGGCCCCGTGCTACAAGTTCCAGTCGGGTCCGTCTCGGCCATACACGTGCTCCCGGGTCATCGGGATACGGTTGTCGTCCGGATGCGCGATCACCACCTGGTAGAGCTGGATGGTGCTGGCGAGAAACGCGGCCGCGCAACCGCCCAGATAGAGCCGCCACGCGCGCACGAATGACTCGTCGTACATGCGGGTAATCTCATCCACGTGGTCGTCGAAACGACGCAGCCATTCCATCAGGGTCTTCGCGTAGTGAATGCGCAGATTCTCCACGTCCAGGATGGAAAATTCATGGGGCTCGAATATGCCCAGCATCTCCCGCAGGCTCGGCGGGTAGCTGCCCGGGAAGATGCGCTGCTCCAGCCACGCATTCGGCGGCGCCGAGAAGCTGCGCCCGACGCTGTGAACGATGCCCAGGCCGCCGCGCTTCAGCGAGCGATGGATGACATCCCCGAGCGTCTTGTAGTTGTCCTTGCCGACATGTTCCAGCATGCCGACGGATACGAAGGCGTCGTACTTGCCGGATATGTTCCGGTAGTCGTCTTCGATGAACTCCACCCGGTCGGCCAGTCCCCTGGCCTCGGCCTGCTCCCGGGCGTAGACGGTCTGCTGGTGGGAGATGTTGAAGGCCTTCACCCGGACGCCATAATGCTCGGCCATGTGCATGGCCAGGGACCCCCAGCCGCAACCGGCCTCGACCACCTGCATACCGGACTGGAGCCGCACCTTGCGGCAGACATGGTGCATCTTCTCCAACTGGGCCTCTTCCAGGCTGGCCTCCTGGCTGCGGTAGTAAGCGCAGGTATAAACCATGTTGTCGTCCAGCCACAGGCGATAGAAATCGTTGCCCAGATCGTAGTGGTGACGGATGTGCTTCCTGGAGCGATCACGGCTGTTCACCTGGGGCTTTGGCAGGCGCCCGAACAGGCCGCGCTTGCCGGCCATGTGCCCCCCTATCGCCATCGCACGGAAGCTCGCGAAGAGCACTCGTACGAGGTCGCCTTCGATGCCGATGCGCCCGGCGCTGTAACAGTCGCCGAAGCCGAGTTCGGGCGAAGAGATGCTCGATATCAACGCACGGCGATCGCGAAAAGTGATGCGCCCGACGGTCTCGGTGGGATCGGCCGGCGTATACGCGTCTGCGCCGTCCCACAATGCATATGCAACGGCCGGAGAACCCATGGCCTTCGCCAGGCGGCTCACCAGCAGCCGATCGAGTGCGGTAACCCTGGCGGGCCGCAACCCATGCTCGACCCGGGCCGGCGTCGCCCGGCTTCCGGGCATTGTCGGAACCCCGAGAGGATGCTCCCTGTGCTGCTTCATGCCTGAACCTCCCTTCGCTGGCGTCGCCGTCGCTCCGCCACCCTCGCGGGCGGATTGTCGTTGTTGTGCGGCCTCGACGCAGGTGAAAGGATAACAATGTTGACCGGAATCGTTCCAGATCCAGTTAGGGGGAATTATCGGTTTATCAGCCGCGGCGCCAGCGGTGGTAGCGGTCGAGCCAGGCGAGCACTCTCTGGGGCACGTGGGCGCGTTTCCACTCGCCGGCGGCGTACTTGTTGGCCTCCGCCAGGGTCGGATAGATGTGTATGGTGCCCAGAATCCGGTTGAGCCCGACCTTGTTCTTCATGGCCGACACGTACTCGGCGATGATGTCGCCGGCGTGCTCGCCGACGATGGTGACGCCGAGAATGCGGTCCTTGCCGGGCACGGTCAGCACCTTGACCACGCCCCGGGCCTCCTCGTCGGTAATCGCCCGGTCCAGCTCGTCGATACCGTAGGTCGTCACCTCGAAGGCGATACCCTGCTCCCTGGCCTCGTCCTCGTTGAGCCCCACCCGCGCGACTTCCGGGTCGGTGAAGGTCGCCCAGGGCACCACGGAATAGTCCACGCGGAAACGCTTGAGAAAGCTGCCGAACAGCGCGTTGACGGACGCGTACCACGCCTGGTGGGCGGACATGTGGGTGAACTGGTAGGGACCGACGACGTCGCCGCAAGCATAGATCGTCGGAATCCGCGTCTGCAGACACTCGTCGACTTCCAGGGTCCGCGATTTGGTCAGGGGGATGCCGAGCTCCTCGAGCCCGTAGTCCGCGGTATTGGCGACCCTTCCGACGGCCACCAGCAGGGCGTCGAACTCCACGCGGATTTCCTCACCGTCGTGATCGGCGGCGAGAAGCTTGCGGCCGTCTTCGACGCGAAACGCCGTCGCTCGATGATTCACCCGTATGTCCACGCCGTCTTCGCGAAGCTGCGCGGCGACCATCTCGGAGATCTCCGGATCCTCGCGAATCAGGATGCGGGGCAGCATCTCCACTTGGGTAACCTGGCTTCCGAAGCGCGCGAATGACTGCGCGAGCTCGCAACCGATGGGTCCGCCTCCGAGCACCACCAGGCGTTCCGGAAGCTCCCGCAGATCCCAGAGATTCTCCGAGGTCAGATAGTCGATATCGTCGATGCCGGGAATCGGCGGCACGAAGGGTCTGCCCCCGGCCGCCACGACGATGCTGCGGGTCGTCAAGGTGCGCTTGCCGACCTCGACACTCCAGGGCGAGGTGATCCGGGCCTCCCCCTCGATCACCTCCACGCCGAGGGAGGTATACCGTTCCACCGAGTCGTGGGGCGCGATCGTCGCGATGACCCGCTGCACCCTTTCCATGATCTCGGCGAAGTCGAACTCGACGGTAGTCTTGCGGATACCGTAGCGCTCGGAGCGTTTCGCCTCGGCGACGAACTTCGCCGAGCGGATGAGAGCCTTGGAAGGCACGCAACCGGTGTTGAGACAGTCGCCGCCCATGGCGCCTTTCTCGATGAGCGTAACCTTCGCCTTCACCGCCGCGGCGATGTACGCGCTCACGAGACCGGCGGACCCGCCGCCGATGACGACCATGTCACGCTCGAAGCGTTCCGGCTTCGCGAACTTGCGTAGCACCCGGCGCGCCTTGACGACTTCCAGGGCCTTCTTCGCGATCAGGGGAAACAATCCCAGCAGGGTGAATGAAACGATGAGTCCCGGAGAGAGGATGCCTGCCAGGGAGTCGATCTTCGCGAGCTGCGTACCGGCGTTGACGTACACGACCGTCGCGGGAAACATGCCGAGCTGGCTGACCACCAGGAAGGTAAGCGTGCGGATCGGCGTCAAGGCCATCACGAGATTGATGACGAAGAACGGGAACAGCGGTACCAGCCGCAGGGTGAAGAGATAGAACGCGCCGTCCCGGGCAACGCCCGCGTTGACGGCGCGCAGGTTCTGCCCGAAGCGGCTCTGAACGGCGTCGCGGAACAGGAATCTTCCCAGCAGGAAGGCGAGCGTCGCGCCGATGGTGGAGGCGAAGGACACCAACACCGTGCCCCACAGCAGCCCGAAGAACGCGCCTCCCGCCAGGGTCATTACGGTGGCACCTGGAAGCGACAACGCGGTGACGGCGATGTAGACGGCAAAAAAGACCATCGCCGCCTCGAGCATGTTCTCGTCTCGATAGGCGACGACGGCATCCTGCTGGGCGTGGAGTGCGTCCAGGCTCACGAATCGACCGAGGTCGAACGCGAAGAATGCGCCGATGAGTGCCGCGACGATCACGACCAGCAGTAGCCTGCTCTTACTCATGGGTTTCCCCGCGACCGCGTCCGATTGGTGGCCGGGACCATACTCGATCTGGTCTGAGGGCGCGACCGAGGCGCGCGACGCGCTGACTTGCCGCTCGCGGGCTGAGAGTCTAGAGTCCCGCTGCCCCGAACAGGTGTTGCCGTGAAGATATCGGTCTACGGACGCGGAGACGCAGGATGATCGTATTCTGGCTATCCGCGCTCGCCTTGATTGTCGTAACGCTGGCGATCCTCCTGTCTCCCCTGCTCCGCACCCGCCGCGGCACCACCGGCGGCGGTGACCACACCCTGGAGGTCTACCGTTCACGGATCGCGGCGCTCGAGGAGGAGCACCGCGTCGGAGCCCTCGCCGATGCCGACCTGGCCCAGGCCAGAGCAGAGCTCGCACGGGAGTTGCTTGCCGATTCAGGGGCCGATTCAGGGGCCGCCGCGGGAGACGATGGCGGGCCGGCCGGCCGGCCCGCGGCCACCCTTCGAAGACGGGGCTCCGGCCCGTGGCTGGCCATCGCCGTGGGGGTCGGCGTGCCCTTGCTGGCCATCGCCCTGTATCAGCGCCTGGGCGAGCCCGGCGCCCTCGACGCCAGGGTGGTGGCCGGACCGCCGCCCGCTGCGTCCCCGGCGGGAGACGGGGTCGCGCCGGAAGTGGAGGCCATGGTGGCGCGCCTCGCCGAACGACTGCGCTCGGAGCCCGGGAACAGCGAGGGCTGGCTTCTACTGGGACGTTCCTACATGGCGCTGGAGCGCTACGGCGAGGCGGCTGACGCTTATGCCGCCGCCCACGATCTGCTGGGGGACAGCGCCGGGCTTCTGACGGATCTCGCGGAGGCGGAGGCGCTGCGGGACGGGCAGAACTTCCTCGGCATGCCGGGGGAACGCCTGGAGACCGCGCTGCGCCTGGACCCCGCCTACCCGAAGGCCCTCTGGCTGGGGGCATTCGCCGCCATGCAACGGGGCGATGGGGATCTCGCGGTGCACCGCTGGCGGAGCCTGCTGGAGCGCCAGCCCGCCGACTCGGAGGCCGCCGACATTCTGCGTGGGCTCATCGCCAACACCGGGGCCGCCCCGCCTCCCCCAGGGGCAGCGACGGAAGAGGCGCCGCCGCCGGGCACGGCGAGCCTCACGGTCAACGTAACCGTGGCCGATGCCCTGGTGACGGGGCTCGACGGCACCGAGACCCTGTTCATCTTCGCCCGCTCCGTGGACGGGCCGCCCATGCCCCTGGCGGCCGTCCGCCGGCGCGCCGGGGATCTGCCCCTCACCGTCACCCTGGACGATTCCATGGCCATGGGCCCGGCGGGCAGGCTCTCGGACGCCGACCGGGTGATCGTGGGCGCGCGTATCTCCAGCACCGGCACCGCTACCCCCCGCAGCGGCGATCTCCAGGGATTCAGCACTCCCGTGGCCGCGGCCGACGGCGGCACCGTGTCCGTGGTCATTACCGAACAGATCCCCTGAGTCTCACCCTCCCATCCGACCTCGCCACTCCCTGGCCACTCCCTGGCCATCCCCGGGCCGCGCCGGTCCCAATGGGGCCAACAGTGACCGGGAGCACGGATGAAATCCGCAATCTGACCTATATAAAGAGGCTCCCGATGGGATCCCGGGCGCAAGAACGAGATTGCCGGCCCCCGCCCGGCCGACGGCCGCCCGTCAAGGTGCTTCATGAATCAAGCCGAAGACCTGAGGTCTTTGACAAACAAGGCCGAGCAGGGCGACACAGACGCCATGCTCCGCCTTGCCCGGGTCTACTACCAGGGCGAACACGGCGACGCCAAGCGCTTCTTCGAGTGGACCCGCCAGGCCGCCGAGGCCGGCGACACCGGCGCCATGTTCAACCTGGCGCTGGCCTACTTCAACGGCACCGGCATCGAGCCGGATGCCGGCAAGTTCTTCGAGTGGACCCTGACCGGGGCGAAGGCCGGGGACATCACCGCCATGTACAACCTGTCCCTGGCCTACGACCGCGGCACGGGTACCGAGCCGGATCTGGGCCAATGCTTCGAGTGGACCCGCCGGGCGGCCGAGGCCGGACACGCCGGCGCCATGTTCAACCTGGCGCTGGCCTACAGCAAAGGCAAGGGCACGCCGCCGAACCAGAAAGCCTACGCAAAATGGACCCGGCGCGCGGCGGAAGCAGGCGATCCGGACGCGATCTTCAATCTCGCGCTGAGCTACGCCGAGGGTGACGAGCAGACCCGGGACGATTCCGAGTACTTCGAGTGGACGCTGAAGGCGGCCCAGGCCGGCCACGCCGGCGCCATGTTCAATCTCGGCCAGGCCTTCTTCCACGGCCGCGGCACCTACGCGGACATGCCTGCCTATCTGGACTGGACCCAGAAGGCCGCGGAAGGCGGACACATGGGCGCCATGTTCAACCTGGCGCTGGCCTACCGCAATGGCACCGGCACGGTGGCCGACGACCAGGCCTATTTCGAGTGGACCCGGCGCGCCGCCCGTGCCGGCCACGCACGGGCCATGTTCAACCTGGCGCTCGCCTACGAGGAGGGGATCGGTACCCATCCGGACGCGGCCCGCTACTTCGAGTGGACCCGCAAGGCGGCGCAGACGGGGCACCCCAGCGCCATGTTCAATCTGGCGCTCGCCTACGAGAAGGGCGAGGGCACGCGCCGCAACGTCGCCCGCTATTTCGAGTGGACCCGCAAGGCCGCCGAGGCGGGGCACGCCCCGGCCATGGCGAACCTGGCGCTCGCCTACGAGAGAGGCGAAGGAACTCCGCCGGACGCCGACAATTTTTTCACCTGGATCCGCAAGGCCGCCGAGGCCGGGGACCCGGAAGCGATGATGCAGCTCGCCCTGGCCTACGACGAGGGCAAGGGTACCCGTCAGGACGCCGGGCGCTTCCTCGAGTGGACCCGCCGCGCGGCGGAGGCCGGCGAATCCCGGGCCATGTTCAATCTCGCCATGGCGTACTGGAGCGGCACGGGCCGCGACGCCGATGCCGCCCGCTACTTCGAGTGGACCCGCAAGGCGGCGGGCGCCGGGGACACGCGGGCAAAATTCAACCTGGCGTTAGCCTACGAAGTCGGCAAGGGCGTCGAGGTCGACACCAACAAGTATCTTCAATGGCTGTTATCGGCGGCGGAAGACGGTGAGCCCGCGGCCATGTTCAATGCCGCCCTGTGTTACGAGGACGGCATCGGCACTGAAAAAGACCTCGCCAGCTACTTCGCCTGGATGCGCCGCGCGGCCGAGTCCGGGTACCTGGACGCCATGTTCCTCACCGCGCTGGCCTATCACAGAGGCCACGGAACCAAGGTCGACGAAGAAGGCTTCGAGGCATGGGTGACCCGGGCCGCCGATGCCGGGCACCGCCAGGCGCTCATCGCCGGCAGGCTGGCCCATCTGAAATCCCGCGGCGTCATCGACAGCGCCCAGCGGGGCGCGCTGGGCACCGCATTCCACAATCTGCTGGCGGCCGTGCGCTCCATCAAAAACGATCACATCGTGGAGACGGCACCCGACGGGGTGATGCATACCGCCTCCTGGAACACGCTGACCGCGATGCTGCCCTGCGGCGAAGACGCCGCGCCCATGGCCAATCACGTGCGCCTGTACAACGTCGCCTATTGCACCGACGCGTGGGAGGGTCGCCGACTCACGGAGCTCGACGACGACGACGCGCTGCTGCTCGGATCCTTTCTCGGCGCCGCTCCCGCGGTCAGCGACGGCGGACCCGAGACGGATTACGCCGTGTACCTGGCGAGCTTCAGCCTGGACGCCAACCCGGCGCCGATGCGCGCCGGCGCCGAAGGCGAGGACCCCTTTTCCATCGCCACGCCGCTGTCTGCCTTCGACCAGCGGCGCGCGAGCTCCAGGCCCCTCAACCCGGCGCGCCGCCCCATCCTGCCCGGCCCATCGGTGGATCCGGGCCGCACCGAAAGCACGCTCTACCGGGTCAAGTACGAGGACGGCGAGGTTCGCGAAACCCTGACCCGGCTCCGGGATCCCCTGGCCGCCGTGGGCGTCGTCAGCGACAACGTCGCCGAGCCCGAGGGGATCTACGAGCTGGTGGCCATCCTCGTGCGCGAAGTGTTGCACCTGTATCAGTACCAGGAGCGCAGCCACGACAAGGAAGCCCGGTTGCTTGTGAACCTGCCGGTATCCTCGCCCCTGGTGCACATGGACGGCGACCAGCCCGGCCGCCTGTTCGTGCGCTCCCCCGATCTGTTGTTCGCCACCAACGGCACGCGCATACTGGTGCCCGCCAATTGCCGGGACGCCACCGCCGTCATGCTCAACCTCAAGCACCGACTCACCTGTCACGGCCTGCTCGGCACCACGAACCTCGGCCGCGGCAACTAGCGGTGGCGGCGGACGACGGGCCCACGAGCGCCCTCGGACTCGGACGCATCTGGCACGCCACCCGTTACTCCCTGCACGGTCTCGCCGCCACCTACCGTCACGAGGCGGCTTTCCGCCAAGAACTCGCCCTGGCGGCGGTGCTGATGCCGCTGGCGGTCGCGCTCGCTCTGTGGTCTCCGCTTACCTGGACGCAGTGCGCGTTACTGCTGGCGAGCGTCATGTTGGTGCTGCTGGTGGAGCTCCTGAACTCCGCGCTGGAGTCGGTGGTGGATCGGATCTCGGAAGACCATCACGAATTGTCGAAACGCGCCAAGGACACGGGCAGCGCCGCGGTCCTCCTGGCGCTCGTTATCTGCGCCACCGTGTGGTTCTTCGTCCTGATCGACGTGTTCGGGCGCTGACCGGCGCTGCGGACGTCACTTCGCCCAACCTACAGACCGGCGGACGTCACTTCGGCAGGTGGCTCACCAGGGGACCGAGCTCGCCGGCATCGAACCAGTCTTCCAGCAGGCGATACGCGATTGAGACCCGGCGCGCCACCCGCAGACGCCCCTCGGCCATCGCCTGAACGATCTCGGCGCGGCTGAACCAGCGCGCGTCCGCCAGCTCCTCGTCGTGACGGCGGATGACGTCGCCGGCGGCGCGCGCCGTGAACCCGAGCATGATCGAACTCGGGAAGGGCCACGGCTGGGAGGAATGGTAATGAACCTCCGTCACCGCGATGCCCGTTTCTTCCGCCACCTCCCGCACCACGGCGTCCTCGAGGCTCTCCCCCGGCTCGACGAACCCGGCGACGGCCGAGTACAGCGTTTCCGGCCACTCCCGCTGCCGGCCGAGGAGGCAACGCTCCTCGCCGGCCGTGTCCCGGCGCAGGACCAGCACGATGACGGCCGGATCGGTGCGCGGGAAATGCCGCTGCCCGCAGGCCGGGTCGCTGCACACACGCAGGTGACCACCCTCGGCCGTGCGCGTGACGGCGCCGCAGTCGCCGCAATAGCGGTGGCGCACGTGCCAGTAGGTGATGGCCCGAGCATAGGCGAGCATCGCGCCGGCGTCGGCCTCGAGCAGGGGCCCGGCGTCGCGCAACTCGCGAAAATCGGCATCGGCCGGGACCAGAGACGACAGCGCGCCCTCGTCGCAGGCCAGATCGAGGGCGAAGTACGCCACCTCGGAGAGCGTGCCGAGCAGGATCGCGTCGCCGCAATCGAAACCCGCGTCCCGCAGCGCCGCCGGTGACAACAACACGGGGCGGGGCAGATGCCCGCCCCGCAGGAGATTGCGCGAGCGCCACACCGGGACGATGCGGGTCGCCGGATCCGCCAGACGCTCCTCCAGCCAGCCGTCTCGCGGGCGCAGCAGCGTCGCCCGGTCGAGTCCGCCGGCCGAAAAATAGTTGAGCGTCGATCGTCGAAAGTGGTCCACGCCGTAATGCTCAGGCCGAAGCGGCGACGATTACAAATACCACTGGTACTCCCGGGGCGTGATGTCGTCCAGGAAGCTCGCGAGCTCGGCTTCCTTGGTGGCGCAGTAGAGGTCCACGTAGGTATCCCCGAGGTAGTCCCGCAGAAGGTCCGAGGCGCGCATGCGGGTGATTGCCGCCGGCAGATCGAAGGGTATGTCCTCGTCCACCGCTTCGCAGGCACTGCCGGACCACGCCGGGCCCGGATCGATCTTACCCGTCAGGCCGTGATGGATGCCGGCGAGCAGCACCGCCAGCAGGAGATAGGGATTGGCGTCGGCGCCGGCGACGCGATGCTCGAATCGCCGGCTGGCGCCCGGACCGGCGGGAATGCGCAGGGCAACCGATCGGTTGTCGATTCCCCAGCTCTTCGTGACGGGCACGTAGAGCCGCGGCCCGAAGCGGCGATAGCCGTTGATGCCGGGGGCGAAGACCACCATGGCATCGGCCAGGGTGGCCAGCATGCCACCTATTGCTTGTCTCAACGTCTCGCTGCCCGCCGCGCTGCCGTCGTCGAAGACGTTGCGCCCGTCCCCATCCGCGAGGCTCATGTGCACGTGCATGCCGTTGCCGCTGCAGTCGGGGAACGGCTTCGGCATGAACGTGGCGCGCACCCCCCGACGCCTCGCCACTCCCTTCACGATGTGGCGCAGGAGCGCGCAATGATCCGCCGCCACCAGGGGCGTGTCCACGTGTCGGAGGTTGATCTCGTACTGCCCGGGAGCGAACTCCGCCGTGGTCACCGACGCCGGGACGTTCTGGGCGGCGGCGGCACGCTCCACGTCGCCGAAGAGATCCGCGAACCCGTTGACCTCGTCGACGCCATAGACCTGGGTGCTCTCGTCCCTGAGCCCCGTCAGCGGTGAGAGCGGCGGCCGCGGCCGGCCATTGCCGTCGGAGACCTCGTCCAGCAGAAAGAACTCCAGCTCGAAGGCGACGGTGGGCGCGAGCCCGAGCTCGGAGAAGCGTTCCAGCACCCTTGCGGCCACGTTGCGGGGCTCCATCATTGCGGGGCCGCCACCTTCCTCGGACATGCTCACCAGCACCTGGGCCGCCGACGGACCGACCCAGGGGGTCGGAACCAGGGTGCCCGGAATCGGCAGACAGACGCCGTCGGGATCGCCGTCGCTGATGCCGCGGCCACAAGGGTCGGCACAGTTTCCGGTGGCATCCAACAGGTAGGTGGAATAGGGAAACTGCAGGCCCGAGCGGAAGAGCTTCTCCAGATCGCCCCGGGGATAGCGCTTGCCGCGGATGATGCCGCAGAGGTCCACCAGGCAGGCATCCACGTGATCGACGTCCGGGTGGGCCTCGAGAAATGCGGCCAGCTCGGCGAGGCGGGCTTTTTCTGCGGAATCGTTGCTCATGTGCAATCTCTGGGTGTCAGGAGAACGATAGTACACGGCCGCGGACGGAGGTCGGACCCTTCGCAAGGGGGTCAGAGCCCTTCGGGGTCTGACCCCGGCCGTGCCCGCTGTGCCCGCCGCGGATGTCCACGGGTTATCCACAGCTTGTCATCCTGTTTTTCACCTGTTAACCACAATATGTTGAGTCACATCG
>Ga0209578_10002819_pt1 | contig 13953 bp, 10 predicted proteins | sample tdAd472_FD_187127 | JGI IMG/M metagenome (GOLD analysis project Ga0209578, IMG submission 187127) | Marine sediment microbial communities from the Atlantic coast under amendment with organic carbon and nitrate - tdAd47.2 (SPAdes)... | ecosystem: Environmental > Aquatic > Marine > Coastal >...
AAGAGGGAAGCGATGGGCGCGCGAGCGTTCAGGGCCTTGCGGATGCGCTCCTGGGATTCGGTGTAGGACTCGCCGTAGGCCTCGGTGTAGCGTCGCTGTTGATCCTTGGTTGTGCGAAGGTCGCCTTCGGTGATGCGATCGGTGGGCTCGACGTTAGAGCCAAAGGGCGGGTTGGTGAGGATGATGTCGAAGCGTCCCTCGAAGATGCCGTTGACGTTGATGAAGCCGTTGTGGTGATGGACGCCGCCGTGGCCGTCGCCGTGCATGATCATGTTCATCTTGCTGGTGCGTGCCATGCGATCGTTGGCATCGCAGCCGTAGATGCAGCGGTTGGCGAGGTGCCAGAGTCGGGTTCCCTCGGTGCGTTGGTCGATGGCGTCGCGGCGCTCTTCGTCCTTCTCGCGGAGCAGTTCGGCCCGCTTTGCTTCGGTCAACTTCTTCTTTTCGAGCGATTCGACGAAGTCGGTGTACTCGCGGTTGATGTCGCGGAGGATCTGTTCGCGGACGATCTCGAAGAAGCGGATGAGGAAGCCGCCGGAGCCGCTGGCGGGGTCGCAGATGACTTCGCCCTCCTTGGGGTCGACCATACGGATCATGAACTCCACGACGGGACGGGGGGTGAAGAACTGGCCGATCTCGCCTCGGAAGGTGCGCCCGAGGAAGCGCTCGAAGGCGATGCCCTTCACATCTTCGCTGGTATCGGAGAGGTTGTAGACTTCGAGGCGACGGACGATCTCGCGGGCGGTGTCGTACTTGAGGTTGATGCGGTCGTCGTCGGCGAAGATCTGATCGGCGGCGAACGCAGATTTCGTTTCCTGAAACAGCGTGTCGATCGGGTTTTTGCCAATCTGCTCGTCGAGAAACTCGACGCTGAAGATATTCTTCCTCCGACGCTTTTTCTTCATCTCTCGTTCGACGTAGGTCTTGACGAAGAGCACCTTGGCGATCTCGTCGAACGCCGCTGCCGGGTCGAGGTGCTCCCGGTTGCGGATGACATTGTGACATTGCCGAAGGAGGTCGGCGAACTCGTCCTCTTTGAACGTCTTCAGTCGCTCAAGAAGCTTCTTGATGTCGGCATCGGAGGCATCCGCGTGCGGGATGTTCTCGATTTCCTGCAGATTGCCGGGGCGTCGGTCGGAGAGGACACGCCAGAAGCGCGTTTCGCGGCTGTTGTGCGTGACGAAGAACTGAGCGTGCTCGCGCTGCGCGTAGTTTTCGCCTTGTGCATAATCCTCGGGCGTGATGGTGACGTTGTCGGATTTGCACTCGATCACGATGAACGCGCGACGCTGATCGGCCTTGTCCTGGGCTGACCGCCAGATCAGAAAGTCGGCCCGCGCGTTGGCCGAGCCACGTCCGACTACAGACGCTTCTTCGCCGATCTGATCAAGTGAGAAGCCGTATTCGTTGACGAGGATGGGGAGATACGCCTGTCTGACGAGTTCTTCGGGGGTTTCGACGAGCCATTTGCCGCGGACATGAGACCAGATCATGCCCTCAACTTCGTCGCGAAGGACTTCGAGCGGGCCGTCGGGAGATGAAGGTGCTGCGGGTTTCTTCGCCTTTCCCTTGGTGGTGCGGGCTTTCTTCGAGGTCTTCTTCGTGGGTGCTCTCTTGGCCATCGTTCACCGTGAGGACGTGCAGGGTGTTGGGGACTTGATTGGAGGCACAGAGTAACGAGGGCTGCGTCGAATGTGGACGGTCAGGGCTCGGACGCGGCGTTCTGCTCGGCGTCGAGGGCTTCGGCTTGGCGCCTCGCCATCTTCTCAGCGCGGAGGCGCCTGAGTTCCTGCACCCGCGCATCGTGCGGGTGCATCGGGGGTGTGGGCTGCGGGGATGGCGGGGCAGGGCAGGCACTCTGGACCGAAGGTGACGCATCGACCGCCCCCTCATCCGTCATCCGACCTTCGGTCGGCTGCCACCTTCTCCCGCGCTGGGGAGAAGGAGGAGTCGAGCCGTTGTCAACGTGGCCATCCGCTTCGCTCCTGACCACGCCACCCTTGGAGGGAGCGGGCGGCGTGGGCATTTCCTGTTTGGTTGCTTGTGACCCATCGCTTGCGCGATTGGGCTCTAGTCTTTCGGCTTTCGCTTTTGCCTTGGCGCGCATGGTTCGGCGAAGGCGTTTCTCGCGCTGGACGGTTCGGATGTGGAGGAGGGTCTGGATGGCCGCGAGGCGTTGGCGGTTGCGTTCGCGGGCGTAGAACGCGTCGAGCTTGGTGTCGCCACTGGTCTGGATCGGCGTCATGCAGGCCATGAGCGTTTCGAGCGCTTTGGTCTGCGCGGCGACCATCGTCACCTCGGATTCGAGGCGCTTGATCCGATAGATGGTCTTCAGCTGCGCGAGGGCTTCCTCGGCGCTCTGGGTGTTCGTGTTGGCGTTGGTGTTGGCGTTGGCGTTGGTGTTCGCGGTTTCGGACGGCTGTTTCGCTGCGGTGTGCATGGGTGCACCTCCTTCACCCTTAGGGCGAGCGAGCCCAGCCGGCGCGCGCAGGAGGTGGTGATGCGAAAATATCGCGCGAAAATCCGTAGGAACTGCGGGCGGAAAAATTTTTGAGAAAGTCGGAAAGTGGCGATGCGCCCGAGCCCACGCGGCGCGCGCCGGGGCGGACTTGCGCGTTCGTCGTGGCCTTCGCTTCGCTCAGACCACGGCACCCATGTCGCGCTGCCAAGTCTGGAATCGTGTGCGCACACGGGGACTCGCATAGCCGCGTGAAGAGGACGGCCGTGGCACACCCTGAAGGTCTCGCGTAGTCGCCTCAAGGAGCAACCATGGCGCCCGTGCTCAGCTTTCGACCCGCCACTTCTTGCCGTCGCGCTTCACGCGCCGGTAGAGCGTGTCGCGTTCGACGGGTTCGAAGCCCGCTTCGCGGATGGCCTTCTGGAGGTCCCAGACGGTGACTTCCTGGTGGGTGCTCGCGCCGCCGACCTTGGTGATGTCGTACCAGACGACGGTGCCGTCGATGTCGTCGGCGCCGCTCTGGAGCATGACCTGGGCCATCTTGAGCGTCTGCATGATCCAGAACGCCTTGATGTGCGGGAAGTTGTCGAGCATGAGCCGCGCGACGGCGAGGGTGCGGTAGTTCTCCAGACCCGAGGGGCCGGGCAGGTGCTCGAGTTCGCTGCCGTCTGGGAAGAACGGGAGCGGGATGAGCGTCTGGAAGTAGCCGCCGTCGTCGGCGGTGATCTTGCCCTGTTCGCGCAGGCGTTCGGGGGACTCGACGCCGGGGCGGAGCAGCGAGACGACCGGGATTTGGTTGTCCCCCCCCGCTTCTCCGTTCGCTTCGGCTTCCTGATCGCCGCCGGCGAAGCCGTCCTGCTGTGAGCGGAGCCACTCGGGGCGCATGGGTTCGCCCTCGTAGCCGAGGCGGTGCAGCGCGCGATCCTGTGCACGCCGGAGCATGTCCATGTGGACGAGGCGTTCGCGGCGCTGCTCGACGTGGCCGTAGAGGATGGTGCAGTTGCTGTTGAGGCCGAGCTCGTGGGCAACGCGATGGACGTCGAGCCAGACATCGGAGCGGATCTTGCCCTTGTGGGTTTCGTCGTGGACGCGGTCGTCAAAGACTTCCGCGCCGCCGCCGGGCAGCGAGCCGAGCCCGGCGTCCTTGAGTTCGCTGAGCACCCAGCGGATGCCCTCGACTCGGTCCTTGGCCTTGTACTTCTTCGCGATCCTGGCGAGGTGCACCACCTCGACAGCGGTGAACGCCTTGAGGTGCAGATCGGGCGCGACCTCCTTTATTGCCCGGAGCATGTCGGGGTAGTAGTCCCACGGCAGGTACGGGTGCAGGCCGCCGACGATGTGCATCTCGGTGGCGCCGTTCTCGATCGCCTCGCGGGCCTGGCCGCGGATGTAGTCGAGGTCGCGGGTGTACGCGCCGTCCTGATCCTTCTTGCGATAAAACTCGCAGAACTTGCAAGAGAGCGCGCAGACGTTCGAGTAGTTCAGGTGGCGGTTGATGTTGTAGTAGGCGATGCCGGGGGTGAGGCGTCTGCGGACCGAATCGGCCATCTCGAGGACGGACCAGATGTCGGGCGTAGAGAAAAGAACCTCGCCGTCGTCGAGGGTAAGGCGTTCGCCGGCCTCGACCTTCGCGCGGATGGCGTCCAGACGCGGGTCGGCGTGGGTGGCGGGCGATAGGGCGTGGGTATTGTTGATCGCCGTGGCGGCGGTGGACATGGCTGGGTTCTCCGTAGCGCGAAGTTTCAAATTGTATTGAAAATTGCACGCGATTTCGACCGGTTCGGACAGGAATCTTGCCGGTGGTGCGCAGGGTTATCGGGACCCGTGATGGGCAGACCGGGCTGATGATGCCGGATGGGTGGATTCGTCGCCGCCTCGGGGGTTGCTGTCGCGTCGGGCCGATTCAGGGGGAGCGGCTTCGGATCGATGGCTGTGACACGTCTCAGCACGCCCGGACGCGGGGTGACGGACGACGGTTCATACCCGGGAGGGCACGGATGTTCGGCAAGCGACGCAAGAAGGACGGCGAAGACGGGCTCGAGCAGTTCGACGGCCCGGACTCTGACACGCCGGCGTCGTCCGGTCCAGAATCTCCTAAGCCGGCGTCGGGCGGGATCTTCGGCGGGTCGATGAGCGGACCGGCCCCGGGGCAGACGACATCGCGCCCACTCTACGGAGGGGAAGCCGAGGCGGCGGGTTCTGCCCAGCCAACCGAGGACAGCCAGTTCAGCGAGAATCTGGAGGCGGACTTGGCCCGCGCGGATAACGCGGACGACATGCCCGACCCCGAAGCGGTCGAGGCGCAACTTGAGGCGTCCGTTGCGATCGACGAACCGACGAACGACTCAGCAAACGAAGCCCCGACTCAGCCGGTGACCGAGACGGCGACGCCGGGCGCGGTGGAGCGCGCGAAGGCGATGCGCGGCATCAGCAAGGACGGCGACCAGATGCTGGGGCTGCTGTCGACGATCGAGTCGCAGCTGGGCGAACTGCAGCGCCTGAAGGCGGATCGCGAGTCACTGATCGACGACCTGGAGCACGCGCAGCAGGAAGTGGAGTCGCAGAAGGCGCTTCTGGACGAGCGCGAGCAGGCGGTGCAGGCGCTCGAGGAGGAAGCGAAGGAGAACCAGCGCATCACCGAGGGAATGCTCGCCGAAGCGCAGGAGAAGGAGAAGCATCTCGCCGAGGCGCGGGCTTCGTTCGACGCGGATCGCGAGCGGGTCGAGGCGATGGAGCGGTCGCTGGACGAGCGGAGCGTGGATCTGGAATCGCGCGATGCGGAGCTGCGGCGCCGATTGGAAGACCTGGAATCTCGCGAGCGCGAGTCGGAACAGCGCGAGAACGAACTGCGCGAGCGGATCACGAGCGAGTTCGAGGCGCGGGTCAACGAGCTGAACCAGACGCTGGAGAGCCTGCGAGGCGAAGTAGAGTCGCTGCGCCGACAGATCGACGAGCGGAACGCGGAACTCGAGCGGGTGCGTGCGGAGGCGGACGAGCGTGTCCGGGCACGCGAGGAGGAACTTCGAAACGAGTTCGAGCAACGCGTCGAGGGCGCCAAGCAATCCGGCGACGAAAGGGTGCGGGCGCTGGAGCGCGAACTTGACGAAGCCCGCAACGCACTCCAGGAAGCATCCGGCCAACGCGAGCAGGGTGACCGGGAGCGCCAAGAGCTCGAGTCGAAGGTCGGCGAACTGAACCAGCAGCTCGAGGCGATGCGTCACGAGGCAGAAGAGGCGAAGCGCCGAGCCGAAGAGGCGTCGTCGGAGAGCGGTGATGTCGCGTCCGCGGCGGCGGAGTCGGATGAGCGTGCGAAGCAGCTCGAGGCGGAACTGTCGAAGACGCGGGAGCAGCTCGCCGAGGCGGGGCGTCATCTGAGCGAGGCGCAGGAGCGTTCACGCGAGCAGGGTGAGCGGGTCGAGACGCTCAGCGCGGAACTGGAGCAGGTCAGAGCGAAGGCGAGCGAATCGCCCGAGCCCGCTCCGGGGATCGATCCCGCGGAGATCACCAAGCGCGATCGCGTGATCGAACTGCTCAAGAACAAACTGGATGCCGCGAGCGCACAGTGCAGACAGCTTCAGGAGCAAGCCGGCGCGAGCGGGGCTGGTTCCGGCGATGCGCAGCAGAAAGCGGCGTTGGACGCTCTGCAGCAGAAACTGCTCGCCAAGCAGCAGGAACTGGACGTGGCGGCGCACAAGCTCGCGGCCCGTGAGAAGGCGCTCGAGGGCAAGGGCGGCGCGAAGCCGATGTCGCCGATGGGCGGCGGTGGGACCGAGGAGGAGCGCGAGGCGCTGCGGAAGGAATCGGAGAAGCTGTACGCCCAGCGCGAGCAGCTCGCCGAAACCAAGGCGGCCCTTGATCGCAAGGCCGCGAAGGTTGCCGCGCGAGCATCAAAGGGCAAGGCGGTAAACCTGATGATGTCGGCGGTCGTCACGATGGCCATTCTCGCGGCGCTGTCGTGGTACGTCGTCGGTCAGGTCGTTCAGCCGGTGCATGTGGCGAGCGTGGAACTGGGCATCGATCCGCAGGCGACCGGCCTGAGCGAGCGCCAGCGCGAGGCTTGGCAGGACTACCACGAGGCACTGCTCGACGACCCGCAGTTCCACGAACTGGCGGCCCGGCGTCTGAAACAGCGCGGCTACTCCCAGTTCGGCTCGCCGAGCGATGTCCGCGCAATGGTGACTGACGGGCTGATCACGATGGAATCCGGATCGGACGGACGGCTGACGCTGCTCTACGCCGCGCCCGGCGCGGAACGCACCGAGCGGGTGCTCGACACCTTCAGCGGGTCGCTGTCGGGCTTCGCCAACGAGACGCGCGATCACCGATTCGACGGGGCCGCGACGGCGATCATCACCCCGGTCGCGTCAGACCCGACGCCGATCGAGGACCCGAGACTCAACATGTTCGCGATGGTTTTCGGCGGGGCCTGCGCGTTCGCGCTGTTCGGCTCGGTGGTCATGTGGCGCCGGATGGCCCGCGATCTGACCCAGTTCGAGGACCGGCTTGCGGACGGTCTGGAGCTGTCGGCGGCGGAGATCGGCCCCACCGAGGGTGGCGCCTCGACCGAGGGCAAGCGGCTGATGTTCTGAAGCGGAGGCCGGGAGCGACGGTTCCAAAAGCGATCGCACCCGCCTGTTGGAGCGGGTGCGATGCGGAGGAGGTATGTCGTGGGGCGTTACTGGATCAGCTCATGCCGAGGATGCGTTCGTCGGGGCGGTCCGTGTAGCGCGGGCCGTGGATCGCGAGGTCGCCGACGGTTTCGAGGTCGATGAAGTCGACCCGGAAGGTGATCATGCCGTCGCTGGCCCGGAACTGGCGGACGAGTTCCGGCTCAGCATCGGCCCGCTCGAGGACGAGCGAGTAGCGTCCGTTGGTCACGGGCAGGTCCTTGCAGAACAGGAACGCGACCTTGGTCTCAGGGTGGACCCAGAGTTTGGCCTGCGTCGGCAGGCTGGAGGTCCGAGCGAAGTCGAAGATCTGAACACCCTCGGCGAGAGCGACTTCCTGGAAGTCACTGCCGAGTTCGGTAAGCAGTGCGCGCCCGAGGGCGATCTCGGTCTGGTCGCGGTAGGCCTGGTTGCGATCGAAGACGTACGCCGCGACGCCGGTCAGCAGGATCGTCGTGGTCGCGAAACCGATGCATGCTGCGCGCCAGATGGTTGTGGAGTTGAACCATGCCCCGGCGTTGCTGCCTCGCGAGACGGCGCGGGTAGCGGCCTCGGCGTCGCCGGCGGTGATGCCGATGATGGCGTCGCGGATGGCGGACATCACTCGGAACTTCATGCCCGCCGGAGGATCGACCTCGGGGAGGAGGTGTTCGGCATCGGCGAACCTCTTCTGCTCGCGCCGGACCTGAGCCTGCACCGACGGTGAGGCGGCCCGGAAGGCGGCTTCGAACTCGGCTCGTTCGTCAGCATCGAGCATGCCGAGCGCGTCGAGCGATGCCATCTCAATCATTTCCTGGGTCGTCATGACGAAAACTCCTCCCCCACACTATTTTCTCGGAGCCGAACCAGCGCCCTGCTGAGTGCTGACTTGATCGTGCCGAGTGGCACGCCGAGCTCCATCCCGATCTGTTTAAGGGTCTGGCCGCCGAGATACGCTCTCTTCACGACCGTGGCCTGCAGTTCGGGCAACATTTCTACTCTTCGCAAAACGGCGGCGTAGCGTTCGTCTTGCTCCATGCCCACTATTGGGGCTTCTTCATCGGATTGTGACGTCCAGCCCTCTTCGAGGCGGGACGGGCTCAGTCGTGAACGGAACCGGCGAAGCCGGTCCACCATGTGACGACGCGCGATCAGCATGACCCATGTCACGAGGGCCGCCCTTTTCGGGTCGAAACGGTCCGCCGTGCGCCACAGACGCAGGAAAACTTCCTGCACGACGTCCTCGGCATCCGTCCGCGAAGGCATGGTTTGGTAGGCCATGCGATACACGAGCGGAGCGAACCGGTCGTACAGATCCCCGATGGCCTGCTCATCATCCGCAGCAACCCGCTGCATCAGGATCAGGTCCTGCTCCGGTGAGGGATCCGGCGAGCCGGAATCGGCGGAACCGGATTGTGCGGGAGCGGTGACCATGGGGGTTTCGATTCCGAATTCGGGGGCGTTCCGTACACATACCGTATACGGAAGCCGCGATCGTCGATTTCTTATACGAGGCGAATCACAAAGCGGATGCCAGAAACCGGGATCTACCCGTTGGAATCAGGTACTTGGACCAGAAACCCCGTGCCGACCGGGGGTTTCTGGATTTGATTCTCTGGTTCTGGACCGAGAATTACGACTTCGAGTGTGAAGAAATGTATGGCATTGCTCGTTGAACCGACTATATTAAGGTCAGGTATACGCCTGCCAGATCGTGGGAACTCACCATGGCATCACGCGACAGACTGATTCGAGCGACGCCTCGCTCCCCCGGCCAGCGGCCGGTCCGGCGATCGGTTCGCGGTTTTTCGCTGATCGATCTTCTGGTTTCGCTCGCCGTGATCACGACCCTGACGGCGATCATGCTTCCGGCGCTGTCGCAGGCGCAGGAAGCGGCCCGTCGCGTGGGCTGCGCGTCGAACATGCGTCAGATCGGCATGGCGCTGCAGATGTACGCGTACGACTACGGCGACCGCCTGCCGCAGAGTCAGTTCCTTGATGTGGACGATCGGACATACAGCCCGCAGGACACGATCTTCATCTACCTGTCCGAGGAAACCACGGGTAACCGGGTTGTGTTCGACTACGAGGACCGCTGGGACGGTCTCGGGTTCCTGTTCGACCGTGAGTACCTCGATGCGTCGCAGGCCTTCTACTGCCCGAGCCACGCCGGCGACCACGCGTTCGAGCATTACCGCGAGTTGTACGACGAGCGCGACGGTGATATCGCGACGAACTATCAGTACCGCCTGCCGCAGAATGTTCGGTACTTCAGCGACTACCGCAGCTCGACGACGCTGCTCGCCGACGCCATGCGGACCCGGCTCGACTACAACCATCTCGTCGGCAACTACATGTTCAAGGCCGACCTGAGCGTGACGTGGTACGCCGACACGGACGGGCGGCTGTTCGCGAGTCTCCCGAGCGATCTGACGAACGCCGGCGACGCCGTCCAGGCGCTCGAGATGGCGTGGGAGGTGCTCGACACCAAGGGTGACAGCGAGCCCGCAGCACCCGGTGGCGGCAACGGCGGCGGCGGCGTCCCCGGCGGACCGATCGCCGGCGGCGGCAACTGAACCCGATCCCGGCCGGATCTCCAACACCCAACTTGGCCTTCGTGTGGCGGCTCGTCTGCGCGCCGATCGTGTTAAAGTGATCGGCCCGGAACCGCGATGGTTGGCGCGCGTCTGATTCCGAGCGGGCCGGGAAAAATATGATCCGATCTGTCACCCCATTCATCGCGATTGTCGCTGCGCTGTGCTTTGTGCAGGCTGTCTCGGCGCAGCTCACGCCTGATCGGCTGTACTCGGGGGTGAACCTCGAGATCCCGATGCGGGTCGAGTTGCCGCGCGAGGCGCTCCGCGCGGAGATTCACCTGCTCGCGCCGGACACCGGACGCATCCTGACGCGTTCGGCCGTCGACGGTGGCTCGATCGACCTGAGCGAACTGTTCCCGCTCATCTGGACGGAGCGTCGACCAACGGTCCGGCTCGCCCAACTGGTGGTGGACGAGCGCCCTATCGGTGCGCCGGTGGTCATCGAACCGATGGTGTCACCGACCCGAGCGGAGGACCGACTCACCTCGATCCTCAGGGCGGCGGCCCTGCTCGAGAACGCGATCGAGAACGTGCGATCGATCCTGTCGCTTCCGATCCCTGCGCGCGAGCGTCTTCGCGGTGAGGTCGTCGTGCGCGAGCCCGCGGAGGTCGTGCTCTCTGGTGTTCGGACCTGGGTGCTGGAACGGATCACTTTCGAGACGACCGCCGGCGATCTGGAAATCTCCTTGCGTCCGGACGCTGCGCCGCGGACGGCGTTTCACTTCCTGTCGCTGAGCAAGGGTGGTTTCTACGTCGGGACCACATTTCATCGCGTGATCGCCGAGGATGCGCAGGGCAACCCGTTCCTGATCCAGGGCGGCGACCCGACGGGGACGGGCGTGGGCGGACCGGGTTTCTCGATCGACTTCGAGCCGTCATCGCTGCAGCACGATTTCGGCATCGTGTCGCTCGCGCGGCTGCCGGACGACCCGAACTCGGGTGGTTCGCAGTTCTTCATCTGCCTGAGCCGCGCGGGGTGTGCGAACCTCGACGGGCGGTACACGGCGTTCGCCGAGGTGGTGCGTGGGGCGTCGACGATTCAGACGATCGCAGCGCTCCCGGTCGGGCCGATCGACCCGGACGACGAGGATTCGGCACGCGAGCGTCCGCTGGAGCCGCCGGTGATCACTGCGGTTCGCGTTCGGCCCGCGACCCCGACGCTACCGGAGCGTTTGGAACCCGGCGATGTTCCACCGGTCGAGCGCTGATGCAGCCTATCGATCGATCAACCGCCGTGCAGTTCGCGCCACTTGGTGACCGCTTCCGGCTCGCGCGGGTAGAGCGGGCCGAACTCGACCGGGGGAGTGGAATGGATGGTGGCGGACGCTTCGAGGACCGCGACGGCGTCGAAGAGCGGCGGGTGGACCCGGACCTGTTCCGGGAGCAAACGCGCTGATCTGAGCGTCGCGACGAAGCGGTCGTCGGCGATGAGCAGGGAGCAAGTCGAGAGGTCGAGGGTGTCCAGTTGTTGCACCTTGGCGGAGAGACGGCGGCCTGCGGGATCGAACCGCTCGATCCAGACGGAGTCTCGCTTCCAGCCGAGGGCGACAGCGATCGCCGAATCGTGGTTCAGTGTCTCCGCTCGTCGGACAAGCGCCTGCGCTGTCGGCACACCGACGCATTCGGTGCTGTGGGCGAGCGCGAGCATCTTGGCGACGGTGGCCGCGATGCGCAGGGCGGTGAAGCCGCCGGGGCCGATGGAGACGGCGACCTGTGACAGGTCCGCCGGAGCAATGCCGGCAGCGCGACAGGCGCGGTCGATCGCGGGCAGCAGGGCGTCGTCGTGGCGGGAGACCGGTTCGAGGTATGCCCGGGCGAGAACCTCCGCGGAACCGTCGCCCTCCTGACGAGCGCGACCGACAGCGACGGCCGTCCAGCGCTCGGCGGCGGAGGATGGGTTCGAGGTTTCGATCGCGAGGGTGAGCGGGGCATCGGGCATGGGCGACGAAAGTGTACCCCGATGAATTCCCAATCAGTTCTGGGCCGGTTCCGCTGGGTCGGCTACTCTGAATGCCCTACTGCTCGGATGATGGAGGCGCTCGGCATGGCTCAGGATGAACTGGGAGACAACATCGACGACGGGTACGAAGAACCGGTGCGCATCGAGGACGAGCCGGACGCGGAAGCCGCGCCGTATCCGAACGATGAGCGGCTGAAGAACGATCGGCCTTCGAAACACGGCCTGCCCCCGGATTTCGGCGCGGAGCAGTCGGTGCTGACGATCCGTCCCGCGTTCTATCGGGCCAAGCCGGTGCGTTCGATCCTCCTGGTCTTGCTTCCGGTCGTCGCGACCGCGGCGGCGATGTACTTCCCCGAGACCGGGAAGGTGCGCTACGGCGCGTGGACGCTCTTGATCAGCGCGGTGGTGTGTTGGGTGCCGCTGACGGTGTGGTGGTTCGTCGCGACGCGCGGGCGCGGGCTGGAAATCACCAACAAGCGGACGATCGAGCGGCGCGGGCTGCTGAGCAAGTCGACGGACGAAGTGCTGCACGATCACGTGCGCAATGTGAAGGTCGATCAGACCTTCTATCACCGCGTGGTGCGGATCGGCCAGATCGGTATCGCCAGTTCCGGCTCTGACCAGACGGAGATCGTCATGGAGGACCTCCCAAACCCCAATCGGGTTCGGGAGATCATCGACCTGTACCGCCCTCTGGACTGATTCGCGGCGACCGGGCGAAGGGTTCGATACGCCAGTAGGTCAGCGAGCGCCACAGCCATTCCATCGGGCCGAAGCGGAACCGCTTCAGCCAGATCAGGCTGAAGGCGATCTGGAAGGCCCAGACGGCGACGACGACCAAGAGCAGTTCGGAGCGGGAGAGTTGGCCGAAGAGGCCGAAGCCCCAGCCGTAGAACAGGGTGGCGCCGATCAGCGACTGCATGAGGTAGTTGGTGAAGGCCATGCGCCCGACGGCGGCGAGGCCGTTGCGGACCTGCGGCGCGATGGCGGCTTTGCAGACGATCATGATGAGCCCGACCCACGCGAGGGCGATGCCCACGGAGCCGAAGGCGTTGAACGCGCCGTTGACGCCGAAGTACCTGAGCGGGTCGAAATCGCTGGCGTGCATGCCGGAGACTCCGAGCAGGATCAGCGGCATGCCGACGAGCAGGCCGGCGCCCGTGAGGATGCTGTAGAAACGGAAGGAGCGCTGGGCGCTGAAGACCCCCCACTTGAACAGCGCCATGCCGAGGAGCATCATCGCGCTGACACGCCACATGGCCCAGGTCAGCAAGACGTACGTCTGCATGAAGAATACGTTCTCGGCCGACCCCGCGGCGCGCCCGAAGAAGCCGCTCATCACGGTTTGTCGCTCGGCCTCGAGTTCGGTCTCGGTCGGGTAGAAGCTGACCTGCATCTCCGACCACATGTCCGCGAAACCAGCGTCACCGGATTCGGCTGCGTTGCGCACGTACTCGAAGCCGAGCTGCTGGGCGACCGCGAGGATCGGGGCGATCGGCAGCAGGATCGCGGCGAGGACCACGAGCATGACCGGCGGCAAGCGCCGGAAGAGGAACACGACCATGCCGACGAGCGCGTACGAGACGAGAATGTCGCCGAACCAGATCAGATAGGCGTGGAGCATGCCGATGACCAGCAGCCAGCCCATGCGCCGGTAGTGCACACCGGCGGATCGCCCGCGCTTCTGCTCGATGCGACTGGAGAAGAGCACGATGCCCGCACCGAAGAGCATCGAGAAGATCGACATCATCTTCTGATCAAAGAAGAGGTGGCCGAGCAACCAGGACCAGTAGTCCGCGCCGTCGAAGCCGCCCTGGAGCGGCGGTTTGAAGAACGCGTAGCTGGACAGGGCGAACGATGGGATGTTCATCACGAAGATGCCCAAGAGCGCTAGGCCCCGGAGGACATCGAGCGAGTCGATTCGCTCGCTCTCGCCGACGGGGGTCAGCGGAGTGGCTGGGCCAGTGTGGTTCGGATCCAATCGAGCACCTCCTCCGTGCGTGACAGATCGTCAAAGAAGCCGTCGGCGTCGGGCATGTGCTCGGTGCCGAACGAGCCGGTCCCGACCGCCAGCACGCGGCAGCCGTGGGCCCGGGCGCAGGATACATCGTGGGGCGTGTCACCGACGATGAGCACCTGTTCGGGCGAGACCTCGCGCCCGAACCGCTCGCGGAAGCGGGTGAACCCGACGGCCGGGAGGTGCTCGCGCGCGGGAGGGTCGTGCGGGGAGTCGCACCCCCAGACGGTGATTGGGAAGCGGTCCGGATCGATTCCGGCGGCGCGGAGTTTGAT
>Ga0209578_10002820_pt1 | contig 13951 bp, 14 predicted proteins | sample tdAd472_FD_187127 | JGI IMG/M metagenome (GOLD analysis project Ga0209578, IMG submission 187127) | Marine sediment microbial communities from the Atlantic coast under amendment with organic carbon and nitrate - tdAd47.2 (SPAdes)... | ecosystem: Environmental > Aquatic > Marine > Coastal >...
TGGCGCCGGACGGCAGCATTGTCGGCTACCATTCCAATCGCCGCGTGCCGCCAAAGAGGGGGCTGGAAGCCATCAAGCCGCTCTACCGGGAACTTCTGGACATTGAGAAGTCGCACAAGAACGGGCAGGAAGCGCTGGCGGCCTCAACCGCGCGGCTACAGGCCATGCTCTCTGATGCGGGGCAGGACTATGACAGCTTTATCTGGAGTGTGGCGGCATGAGTTGGCTTGGAAAACTGAAGAAAAACGGTGGGGCTGAGAGCTCCCGCATTGCCGAGCTTGAACGCGCGCTCGAGGAAGAGCGGGTGAAGAACGACATGATGAGTGCCGCCTGCAAGCGCCTGACTGAGGTTGCGCGCGAGGTTGCATCGGGCAATATGGAGGCCCGGATCACCGATTGGGACAAGTTCGGCCCCATGTCTGGCGCGCTGACGGATTTCAACCGAATTCTGGACCTGACGGACGCCTATATCCGGGAATCGGACGCGGCCCTTCAGGCTGCCTCCGAACACCGCTTCTACCGCCGTTTCCTTGAGACCGGCATGGCGGGCGCCTTTGGTGCCGGGGCGCATCATATCAACGAAATCTGCGACAAGATGCAGGCTGCCGAAGCACGCGAGCAGGAGCACCGCGAAGAAGTGGCGTCGTCGTTCGAGGCCAGCGTGATGGGTGTCGTGACATCGCTTACGAGCGCGGTCGAGCAGGTCCGCGCCACAGCGCAGCAGCTTACCCGCTATGCCGATGAGAACCAGTCCATGGCCACGGGCGTGGCGGCGGCGGCGGAACAGGCGACAATGAATGTGCAAACCGTGGCGGCTGCAGCAGAGGAGCTGACGGCATCGGTGGAAGAGATCGCGCGGCAGGTAAACACATCTTCGGCCCGGTCGGGCGAGGCGGCTGTCGAGGCAGGCGAAGCGTCAGAGACCATCAATTCACTGAAGACGGCAAGCGACACCATCGGCGACGTGATCCGCCTGATCAATGACATTGCCGAACAGACCAACCTCTTGGCGCTCAATGCCACCATCGAGGCCGCGCGCGCAGGCGAGGCGGGCAAGGGCTTTGCCGTTGTGGCGAACGAGGTGAAGTCGCTGGCATCGCAGACCGCCAAGGCCACGGGTGACATTGGCACCCAGGTGCAGTCGATCCAGGCCAACACCGACACCACGGTGACAGCCGTGAGCCATATCGCGGACAGTATCCGCTCCCTCAATGAAATCGCGGCGGCCATCGCGGCGGCAACCGAGGAACAGTCGTCCGCGACGATGGAGATCAGCCGGAATATCCAGGAAGCGTCCCAGGGCACGCAGGAAGTGGCGCGCAATATCGAGCAAGTCAGCTCGACCGCCGAGCAGACCCACACAGCCGCAGGCGAACTGTCGCGCGCGGCGGATGACCTGGCGCAGACCGTAGAGACCCTGAAGGCGCAATCCGACGCCTTTGTTGCGAGCGTGCGCAGCACTTAGAACCCACGCCCCGCGCCGAAGATTGCAATTCGGTGCGGGTGCGCTATGGTCGCTGCATGCTTGAGATTGCGCCCCATATCCAGATTGACGAAGCTGAGATCCAGCTGACGGCCAAGCGCGCGTCGGGCCCGGGCGGCCAGCATGTCAACAAGGTCTCGACCGCTGTTGAGCTGCGGTTCAACGCGCGGGCGTGTACGGCCATCAGCAATGAGATGTTCATCCGGCTGAGGAAGATTGCGGGCCGGCGCATGACAGCCGCCGGCGAGATTGTGCTGATGTCAGACACGCATAGGAGCCAGATCGACAACAAGCGCGCGGTCACCAAACGCCTGACCGACATGCTGAAGGCGGCGACCAAACGCCCCAAGTTCCGCGTGGCAACCAAGCCGTCGAAAGCCTCAAAAGAACGCCGCATCACCGCCAAGAAAACCATGGGCGACAGGAAGAAGATGCGCGGCAAGCTGAAGCTGGTGGACTAGCGGCCTTCCTTGGCCGCCACGTCCGGATCGTCATGGGCGTGATAGTCGCGCATGATTTCCTCAATCCGCCCGCGCTCATGCAGCTTGAAGAAGGCGTCGATCACATCGGGGTCGAACTCACCGCCGCGCCCATTCTTCAGAAGGCCGAGCGTTTTCTCGAGCGGCCAGGGTTCCTTGTAGGGGCGCTTGGATGAGAGCGCATCGAACACATCCGCCACCTTGGCGATGCGCGCCGAAAGCGGGATGTCATTGCCTTTCAGGCCCTTCGGGTAGCCGCTGCCGTCCCAGTTTTCATGGTGGCCACCCGCGATTTCCCGCGCCACCTGATAGAAGGCATTTTCACCCAAAATGCACACGCCGTTATCGGGGTGCTGGCGCATCACGTCCCACTCGTCCGCGTCCAGCTTGGCGGGCTTCTGCAAAATCGCGTCCGGCACAAACAGTTTGCCCACGTCATGAAGGATGCTCATCACCCCCATATGCTTCGCGGTGTCGCCGTCTATGCCCAGTTCAAGCGCCAGCGCTTCGGTATAGTGCTGCACCCGCTGCACATGATAGCCCGTGTCTTCGTCCTTGCCCTCACACGCCACCGACAGCATGGTGATGGCGTCTTCATAGGCCTGCTCAAGCTCGGCTGACGTCATCTTCAGCTGCTGATCGAGCGCCAGCGCCTCAAGCGCGCGCACCACCGTCAGGCGCAGCATCTCCGGCTCCCACGGCTTGGTGATATATTTATAAATCTGTGCGTCATTCACGCAGTTCACCAGCGCTTCGATGTCTGAGTAGCCGGTCAGCAGGATACGCACGGCATCCGGCTGCTCCTCCCGCGCGACCGCCAGCACCTTGTCGCCGGTCACATCCGGCATGCGCTGGTCGCAAATGATCAGATGCACGGGCTCGGACTTGATGATGTCGATGCCCTTCTGCCCGCCGTCTGCCTTCAGAATGCGAAATTCCTTGCGGAAGGCCCGCCACAGGCTGTCGAGGATGTCGGGTTCGTCATCAACGAACAGAAGCGTGAATTTGTCTGCGTTCGGGGGCGAAAGTCTGGTCATGCGTCGTCATCCTTTGCATGAATGGGCAGGGTGATGGTGAAAGTGGTGCCTTCACCAGGCGTGCTTTCCACTTCAAGCGTGCCGCCGTGTTTTTCAATGATACCATAGGAGATGGACAGCCCGAGCCCCGTGCCTTCCCCCACCTTCTTGGTGGTGAAGAAGGGGTCGAAGATGCGCTCGATCACGCCTTCAGGGATGCCGGGGCCGGTGTCTGCAATGCGGATCACTGCGTTTTCCCCGTCACGCTTGGTCACAAGCGTGATCTTGCCGCTTTCGCCCATCGCCTGGATGGCATTGAAGATGATGTTGGTGAACACCTGGTTGACCTGGCCTGCATGGCAATCCACCGGGGCGCTGAGGCCATAGTCTTTTTCAACCTCGATCCCGCCCTTGATGAAATGGTTGAGGATCGCCAGCGTATCATCCAGCCCCTTCTCAAGGCTGACGGACTTTTTCTCGGCCTCATCAAGGCGGGAGAAGCTCCTGAGCGCGAGCACAATTTCCTTGATGCGGGACGCCCCGGCCATGCCGCTTGAGACGATCTTCTTCAGGTCTTCGCGCACCAGGTCGATGTCATGATCGTCAATTTTGCCCTCAATGACGGCCTTGGCGTCATCGGGCATGGGCACGTCGCGGATTTCGTCCAGCAGTGCCAGAATTTCGTCGGCATATTCTTCAATATGCGGGAAGTTGGCGTAGATGAAGCTGATGGGGTTATTCAGCTCGTGCGCCACACCAGCCACCAGTTGGCCGAGGGACGCCATCTTTTCAGACTGCACAAGCTGGCTTTGGGTGGTCTTGAGCTGCTCGAACGCTTCCTGCAACTGGGCGTTGGCGCCGGAAAGCTCGGCGGTGCGTTCCTCCACCCGCTTCTCCAGCGTCAGGTTCAGCTTCTCAAGCCGTTCCAGCACATCCTCACGCTCACGCGAGGTTTCCTGCAGGCTTTCCGCCATGGTGTTGAAGGCGCGGGCGAGGCTGCCGATCTCATCGTTGGCTTCGACCTTGGCTCGGAGCGACAGGTCACTCGCGCGGGTGATGTTCGCGACTGTTTTTTCAAGCAGATTCACCGGCTCTGTCAGCCGCCGCGCCATCCAGCGGATGCCGAAATGGATGGGCACATAAAGCGCCGCGCCAAGCGCCAGCAGCTGCAGCGCCACGCGGGTGACGGCTGCGGTGATGGTGGCTTCCGGTTTGGCGGAAATCACTGCCCATCCGGTCAGGCTGCCGGTCGCGGCATCGGCGTGCCCGGTGATATAGCGTTCGCCGCCCAGCATCAGCGCCCTGAGCCCCGCGTTATCAGTGGGCAGGGCCGTATCAGGCATGGGCAGGTGGGCTGCAAGAAGCGGTGTGTGGGTTTCCTCGCTCACCAGAAGGGTGGGCAAGCCGTCTTCCGCCATGATGGTTTCCACCACATGCCAGGGCACGGTGGCCACCAGCGTACCAATGGGGGCCTTGCCGCCGAAGCGTGCCGCGATGGGCGCCTTGAGCGCCACGATCGGGCCGGTGTCTGCACCGCCTGCAAGAGGCATCGGCCCCTTGCCTTCAAACCGAAGCGGGTCGCCCGCTTCCAGCCGCCAGGCGTCGGGGATCGTCAGCTCCGTATCCACCGGGTGGGACGCGGCCACGATGAAGCCTTCGGCGTCAAACACATAAACGTCACCCTCAAGGGCATATTGGTCATGCAGTTCCGCCAGCGTGCGGCTGATCCTTTTGTCGATGTCGGCAGAGAAGATATCGTTCATCACCTCAAGCCGGGTCCAGGCCGTGACATTGGTGGCGAGCGACTGGAAATAAGCCTCAACCCGCCCCAGCTTCTGGCTGGCGATCTGCCTCAGCGCACCTGCTTCCGTGTCCTGCAGGCTCCCACGCACGCTGGTGAGCACCACGGCTGCCGTCAGCGCGTAGGTCACGATGAAGATACCCACTAGCGATAGCATCAGTTTGCGGCGGATCGACCGGTCTACCCACCGCATGGGCCAGCGCATCATGGGATTTCCCCCAGAATGCGCACGCCTTCAGGGGCTTTATCCGCCACCACATAGCCGATGGCGCCGTCCACATTGCGCACAAAGGCGGCCATGGCGGCGTCCGATTCCTGCACCACGGGCGGCATGAAGCCCTTGAACTGCATCTGGTTCCAATAGTTGGCCATCGCCCGCATGCTGCGGCCCAGCACTTTTTCCGTGAATTCCCGCCGTGCGGGGCTGGAGGCCTCGCGGTTCACGGGCACCACGGGGCTGCCGTCCGGCCACACCTGGCGCTTGAGCATGAAGATGCGGTTCAGCTCTTCAAGCTCCATCGCTTCCACTGGCACATTCTTGTTGGCGATGATCAGCATCTTTTCCTCGGCTGACGCTTTCGCGCTCAGCATCAGGGATGCCATGACCACCATCAGGGCTCGTGCCGGGGAGCGGTATATGAAGACGCGCTTCACTGTGGCACCCCCTAAAACAGGACCGCGAGCGAGGCCTTGAAGCCCTGCTCGATGTCCAGTTCCTGCCCCCACTGGGTGACATATTCAAGCTTCCACACCACCGGTGGTTTGGGGCGGTAGCTGAAACCGAAAAGCGCATTTTCGGACGCGTTCACAAAGTCGCGGTCCTTGAAATATTCGTACCGCGCATGGAGCGCCCAGCGCTCATCAATATTGTAGCTGGCTTGCCCGTACACGCCGAATTCGCTGTCGCGCACGCGCATCGCCTTGGGGTTATGGAGCCAGGTTTGCGTCAGCTCGGACCGTATTTCCACGGGGCCGAACACAAGATGCGCGTCGGCGCCGATCAGCGTCTGGCTCTCGCTACTGTCAGTCACATCCGCCGTCTGGAACGACAGGCCGATGGTATTCTCGAAATCCTTGGTCCAGGAAAGGTTCACGCCCTTGATATTGTGGAAGATGCGGTCTTCGATCGCATCGATATCTTTCGCCAGTCCCCCGTCAGGCTGCCAATAGGCTGTCACGGTGGGCCAGGCCTCATCCCGCGGCGTGTAAATCAAGGACGCGCCGGACGTGAATTCGGAAAAACTGCGGTGGGTCGTCAGCGGCCGCGTGGTGTTGGGCACCAGTGGCCCGGCGTGGATGGTGTTCCACTCGCCGACCGTCGTCAGGCTTTTCCCAAGCCTGAGGACAAGATTGTCCTTCAGGTAGGTGTCGTTATAGAGGCGTTCGAGCACCAGCTTGGCGGTGCGGCCGGTGAAGGGGTCGTGGTTTTCCTTCAACACGGGCATGCCCGCGACCTCCCCCTCGAAGAAGGGGTTGAAGAAGCGGTTGAAACGGCCCTGCACAAAAATCGCCAGGTCATCGACAAACAGCTCGGCGTCGCCGCCCTTTGGCGCTTCGGCCTCCACCACCGTAAGCGGTGATTTTCCCCCACGTTCCGTATGAGTTCATGATCTGCCACAAGGTGCAGGGAGTGATTTTGTCCATGGGAGGCCATATGGAGCTACAGCGTGAGAGTGATGTCGTTTCGCAGATTGTCATGACGCCGAAGGGTCAGCGGCGATGGCCTGATGAGGTGAAGGCGCGGATTGTAGCGGAGACATTGAGGGCGGGCTCGACGGTAGATGGTGTTGCTCGGCGGTATGACCTTCGTCCCAACCATCTGTCGACCTGGCGACGCCTGGCGCGACAGGGCAAGCTGGTGCTGCCGGAGGATGACGAGGTCGGCTTCTTTGCTCCTGTCTGTGTGGAGGACGATGCGCCGTCCCGGTCGGGGTCTGCGCCCATCCTGGCTGGCACGGTCGATGTCATCTCGGGCGGTGTTACGGTACGGCTTGACGGTGCAACGCCAGCGGCGCGGATTGCCGAGATCGCCAAGGCGCTCGGAGCTCTTGGGGCATGATCTTCCCATCCAATCGGGTGCGTATCCTGGTAGCGACGAAGCCGGTGGACTTCCGCAAGGGCCACGACGGATTGGCGTCGCTGGTCCAGTCTGAGCTCAGGAAGGATCCTTTCACGGGCACGGTGTTTGTGTTCAGGGCGAAGCGGGCCGACCGGTTGAAGCTTCTCTATTGGGACGGCAGCGGTCTGGTGCTGGCCTACAAGCGGCTGGAAGAGCACAGCTTCACCTGGCCCGAGGTGCACGAGGGCATGATGACGCTGAGCCATGCCCAGTTTGAGGCTTTGTTCGCCGGTCTCGACTGGCGGCGGGTGACGCCGCTCCGGGCGAGGACACCGAAGGTCTGACAAAGTCTCTGGATAGCTGCGGCAGAGTGACTCAGGGAAACAATAATCCTGCCGCTCGGGCCGCTGTTTTGCTATGGTCTGATCATGTTCAAAGAGACCGACCTTCCCGATGATACCGAAGCCCTGAAGGCGATGATTATCGCCCAGGCAGCAGAGCTTGCCGCGAAGGAAGCTGTGATCATCCAGAAGGAAGGCGTGATCTCCGCCAAGGAGGATTGCATCACCCGGCTTGAGGCGCTGGTGAAGGCGTTCCGGGCAGCCATGTTCGGGCGGCGTTCCGAGAAGCTCGATCCGGATCAATATGACCTGGCGCTTGAGGATATCGAGGTTGGGATTGTCGCCATCGCCACCGAAGACAAGACCGCCGCCCAGGCTGTGGAGAAGGTTCGCCAGCCGAAGAGCGAGCGCGCCAGCCTGCCGCAGCACCTTCCACGTATTGATGAGGTCATCGAACCCGAGAGCACTCTCTGTGCCTGTGGCTGCCACATGCATGCGATTGGCGAGGATGTGTCGGAACGGCTGGATATCATCCCGGCCCAGTTCCGGGTGATCGTCACCCGCCGCCCCCGCTATGCTTGCCGGACGTGTGAGGATGGTATCGTCCAGGCGCCTGCGCCAGGCCGCCTGATCCCAGGGGGCTTACCGACGGAAGCCACAGTGGCCCAGGTTCTGATCTCCAAATACGCCGATCATCTCCCGCTCTATCGCCAGAGCCAGATTTATGCCCGGCAGGGCATCAAGCTCGACCGGTCGACACTCGCTGGCTGGGTCGGGCGGGCAGCGTTTGAGCTCAGGCCCGTGTATGACTGCCTGCTCAATCAGCTCAAGCGATCATCGAAACTCTTCATGGACGAGACGCCGGTGCCCGTCCTGGACCCCGGGCGGCGCAAGACCAAAACCGGCTATCTATGGGCGCTGGCGCGCGACGACCGGCCATGGAATGGCGAGGGTCCACCCGGGGTGGCCTTTGCTTATGCACCGGGCAGAAGTGGCCAGCATGGTGAGGATATGCTCTCAGGCTTCAGGGGGACACTGCAAGTGGACGGGTATGCTGGCTATAACCGCCTTGCTAGACGGGCGGAGGCGCCGCTCAACCTCGCCTATTGCTGGGCTCATGCCCGCCGCAAGCTGATGGATGTGGCAAAGAACAATGTTGCCCCGATCGCTGAAGAGGGCCTGAAGCGCATCGCCGCCCTCTACCGAATTGAGGCCGACATCCGGGGCCAGAGTGCTGACGTGCGCCTCGCGGTCAGACAAGAGCGTGCCGCGCCGCTGATGGACGCCTTCAAGATATGGCTTGACCAAAGCCAGGCGCGGGTGCTGGGCAAATCCCCGCTCGGACAGGCACTGGGCTATATCACCAAGCACTGGGACGGGCTGAGCCTGTATCTGACAGACGGGCGCGTTGAGATCGATAACAACACCGTCGAACGCACGATCCGGCCAATTGCCCTGAACCGGAAGAATGCCCTCTTCGCCGGTCATGATGTCGGCGCCCAGAACTGGGCTGTCATCGCGTCACTGATTGAGACCTGCAAACTTAATGCCGTCGATCCCCAGGCTTGGCTCACTCAGACATTCTCGGCTATCGTCACCGGCCACAGGCAGGCCGACATCGAAGGTCTGCTGCCCTGGAACAGGAAAGTTGCGACAACAGAGGGTGCCCCATGACATTGTCAGCCAATGAAAAGGCCACTATTACCGCGACATGCCAGACCTTTATCGACACCGTCCTAAAGCCGCGCTTCCTGCCGGTCGTCAATCAGACACCCTTCAATTACCCCGTCGATATCCAGGGGAAATGGCATGGCAGCAAGTATCGCTTCCTGCAACGCTACCGGTCGGGCTTTCCTGAGAACCTCGGTGAGGAGTTCGATGCACCCTTCGTTCGCATCGACTGGATCGGCCAAAACAGGTTCGATGTCCAATGGCATCGCCATACCGGCCAATGGTTCCCTGTCCACCAGGGCTTATCGCTCAAAGCCGCCCTCAAGGCCATTGAAACCAACGAGTTCCTCCACCCGGTGTGAACACAATAGCCCGATTGAGAGCAGCGTCACTGGCTCCCATATAGACGTGGGGGAAAATCACCGCTTACCCACCACCAGGTAGCCAGAGACATGAATGTCGTCAAACCGTACGCCTTGCCCCAGCTTATAGCCGTCATCCGCCTGCGCGGGCAAAGCCGATGCCACAAGCCCTACCGCCCCGCATAGCCTTGCAAGGGGGTAATTTTTTCTATGGCGTCCCATGAACGCGCCTCCACTAGCCCACAAATCAATGAGTTAGCTTAACGTGCGTTCAACTATCTGTCAGGGGGTAAAATGGTCGCAGTGGGGGCGAGCATTAGCTAAGAACGTCCGTCTGGGGTTGATAGGGTCGTTCGGCTATAGGCCGGAACGGTTCATAGCTGCAATTTAAAGTGAAAGAGCATAGTCGTCCAACATTGCTCTTTAACGGCTTAAGGAAACAGAGAATTGATCTTCTTAAAGATGTCTTCAAATCTACTGAGCGTTTGCTCAGAAAAGTCTGAAGCCTTAACGCCCTTTTGGGCCAAGATATTTGAAGGCCTATAATGATTAAATCGGTCAACGTTTAGATGCTTGTTAATTTGTAAAACGATCCTGGCGATTTTTCCGTTCAGATCAGCTTCTACAATATCTTTGTGTTCGGAGAAGGCTTCGTTGAATAAGTTCAAATATTCCTCTTTAGAGAATATATCTTCGATATCTGCTTCGGAAGCAGTCACGAACTCATCGAAATAGACTATTTTTTTCCGCTCTATCAACTTCTCACGGATGACGTTTTCAAGCTTTGATTTACTAGAAGAATCAATGCTTGAGTCCAGTAGACAGGCAATGTTTAGCTGACTACCACGCAACAGCGATACGAATGTTGACACTTTCTCCATGCCACCCACCGGTACGAGGGAAATTTTCTCGTCAAGTGAACTGCGGCCAGCTTCTTGAAGAATCCCAGACATAACTTGTAAGTAAATAAGGTCCGAAACACCTTCTATGAGTAGGTTGTTTTTAGAAACAAACAAGTTCTGCGCGATGTCATAACCTAAAGCGGCTTGAAGAGGGAATAAGGTTTTGGGGTCCCTCTCCTGAACGCTGTCAGAGATGACTGAACCAGTCTCAGTCTCTACCACGGTTCTTACTTTATGGAGGTTCTCGGGTTCCACCATGAACGGAGAGTGGGTAGTGTATATTATTTGATATTCTTGGGTAAGGTCCTCAATGAATCTCAACAAATCTGCCTGAGCCGATGCGTGCAGATTTAACCCCGGTTCATCTAGTAGCAGGACGTAATTAGAGTCCTTATCTTCTTGGATTTTCTTAAACCAAACTAGGAATGAGAAAAACCAGTTGAAGCCTTTGCTGCGGTTTTTGAGAGGAAGAGAGACTTTTGTCCGGCTGTTTTTGACGCGAATATCAAGAATATGCTCAATAATTTTTTGGCCGCCATTTGCGACTGGTGCATCCTTTTTATCTATCTTGAAAACTATCTCCAAATTCTTGTTTGAAGACCAATATTCGAACAACTCGTCGGTAATTATGGCTTCTGTGGCCTCTAACTCAGCGTTAAAATCTTCGAAGTTATCCGCGTGAAGTATCTCTTCAATATTGATGTCAGCTAGCTCGAAAAGCGCTTGAGCAGTTTTGAGTTCTTCGTCTTCCAAGTTCTGGTTTTGGAGTCCTTCAATGCTTATGCGCGAGGGTAGTGAATAGAACTCATCGTAATACAGGTACTTGGGGAGGTTTGGCTTCAGATAGGTACGAGCTATGTATTCGCCGATGGGGTTGTGAGTCCAGTTCCACTCGTTCTTATAATATTTTGATAGTGCAGCTATACCAGCGAGTTTTTTCTCATCGCTATATTCGGCCTTTAGGGCTTCAAGGTCCGATAAGGTCCTTATTTCTCTAATCTTTTCATTTAAAGCGGCACTTGAAATACCTAGAGATTTTGTTTCTTTGTCAACGAATTTGGAAAGGTCGATTTCAATGTTATTCCAAAGCTGCGTATTGCCGTAATTGGTCTCCAGCTTAATAGTTTTCATTGCAAAAACTTCAGCGCCTATATCGGCATTGATTTTGTCAATCAATTGATCTGACACTTCAAATTCTAGATGAATTGCAGTTGGCGCTTTGGCATCCTTTTTGATCCGCTTTGTCTCTTTTCGGGGGAAGTCATGCGTCAGATCGAACTTGAACTTAGGATCGTCGTTAAAGTAATTAGTTTTTGCCAGAGCCTCAAGAACCGCAGTTTTACCAGATTCATTCATGCCAACTAGCACAGTGACGTCGCTCTCTACTTCGAACGATTGTGCACTTTCGATGCATTTATATTTCTCGATAGTGGCCTTCGATAACTTGATCATGGTATTTGCCTCGCAATTCAATGAGAAGTTAAATGACTATCTATCATTGAGTGTATAATTACGAAACAAAAACTGTATTTCTAATTCAGTGCTACGGTCTGATTTTGTTTATCAATTTGTGTTGAGGCCGGACACAGCCCCTAAACGTGGAAGCTTTCGCCGCAGCCGCAGCGGCCTTTCTCGTTAGGGTTGGTGAATTTGAAGCCGGTTGAAAACATGCTGTCTTCCCAGTCCATTTCGGTGCCCAGCAGGAACAGAAGCGACTTGCGGTCCACAAACACCTTCACGCCCTTGTCTTCGACAAGCTCAAAGTCGTCCACCGGTTCCTCGACATAATCGACCGTGTATCCAAGGCCCGAGCAGCCGTGCGTGCTGGTGCCAAGCTTGATGCCCACGGCGCTTTCGTTTTTCGCCAGGATCGCCTTGATATGCTCTGCGGCGCGGTCTGTAATCTGGATTACTGCCATTTATAACTCCTTGGACTTAAGGTGGGCTTAAAGAAGCCCCAGTTCAAGCCGGGCCTCGTCTGACATGTTGGACATATCCCATGCCGGTTCCCACACCAGCGACACTTCGGTGCCGTTCACGCCTTCAACGCTGTTGACCTTCAGCTCCACTTCGCCGGGCATGCTTTCGGCCACAGGGCAGTGGGGGGTTGTCAGTGTCATGGTCACCTTGACGTTCCAGTCGTCATCGATGTCGATGCCGTAAATCAGGCCCATCTCATAGATGTTGACCGGGATTTCCGGGTCATAGATTTCGCGCAGCGCCTCAACGATGCGCTCTTCAAGCTCGTCTTTTGACGCAGGCGGGATCGCGGCTTTCTTGGCGCCCTCATCGTCAGCCGTTTCCTCGTTTTTGTCCTGCTCCAGGAACTTATTGAGGAAATAGCCGCCTTCCTGTGGGCCCACTGTCGGGCGCTCAACCGCCGCTTTCGGCTGGTTCTCATCCGGCACTTCAGCGCCCGCAGCAGGGCTTGAAAGGTCCATGATATCGCGTTCTTTATCTGTATCCATCATCCAAAGATGTCCGTTACTTTTTTAAGGCCCGCAACCAGGCGGTCCACGTCTGATGTGTCGTTATAGATGCCGAAGCTGGCGCGTACGGTGCCGGGCACGCCGAAGCGGTCCATGATCGGCTGGGCGCAGTGGTGGCCGGCGCGCACGGCGATGCCCTGGCGGTCCAGGATGGTACCGATATCGTGCGGGTGCGCGTGCTCCATGGTGAAGCTGATCAGCGCGCCCTTCTCCGCTGCCGTGCCAATGATGCGCAGGCTGTTGAAAGCGCCAAGCTCGCGTGTCGCGTATTCCAGCAGCGCTTGCTCGTGCGCGTGGATGTTCTCAAACCCAAGTGCGGTGATGTAATCCAGCGCATGCTTCATGGCGATGCCGCCTGCAATGTTGGGCGTGCCTGCCTCGAACTTGTGCGGCAGGTCGTTGAAGGTGGTTTTTTCAAACGTGACGGTGGAGATCATGTCCCCGCCGCCCTGCCATGGCGGCATTTTGTCCAGCAGGTCTTCCTTGCCGTAGATCACGCCGATGCCGGTGGGGCCGTAGGCCTTGTGGGCTGAGAAAGCATAGAAATCAGCGTCCAGGTCCTGCACATCGATCTTGAGGTGCGGGGCGGCCTGGCAGCCGTCAATCAACGTCACGGCGCCCGCATCGTGCGCCATGCGGATGATGTCCTTGACCGGGTTCACGACCCCGATGGAGTTGGAGATATGCGCCACCGCGACCATCTTTGTGCGGCCGGTTAGCAAGCCTTTGTAGGCGTCCATATCCAAGGAGCCATCGTCATGAACCGGGATCACCTTGATCTTGGCGCCGCGCTCTTCGGCGATCATCTGCCACGGCACGATGTTCGAATGGTGCTCCATCTCAGAAAGGATGATCTCATCGCCTTCGCGCAGGTTGGCGCGGCCCCAGGCTTGCGCCACAAGGTTGATGCCTTCGGTCGCACCGCGCACGAAGATGCATTCCTTGGATTTCGCAGCACCGATGAAATCCTTCACCGTCTCGCGCGTGGCCTCGTAAGCCTCGGTCGCATCCTGGCTGAACTTGTAAACGCCGCGGTGGATGTTGGCATAATAATGCTCATAGAGTTCTTTTTCCGCGTCGATCACAACGCGCGGCTTCTGGGCCGACGCGGCAGTATCTAGGAACGTCAGCGGCTTGCCGTAAACGGTTTCCGACAGGATCGGGAAATCTTTGCGGATAGCCTCCACATCCAGGCCTTGTATTATCGGTGCTGCCTCAATCATCAGGTCACTCTTTACTTGCTCTCAGGGACGGGCTTGTCCGCGCGCGCCGCCATCCAGTCCCCCACACGCGCCATCAGGGCGTCGCGCACGGGCTCATTTTCTATGCGCTCAAGCGCGGAGGCTGC
>Ga0209578_10002822_pt1 | contig 13950 bp, 10 predicted proteins | sample tdAd472_FD_187127 | JGI IMG/M metagenome (GOLD analysis project Ga0209578, IMG submission 187127) | Marine sediment microbial communities from the Atlantic coast under amendment with organic carbon and nitrate - tdAd47.2 (SPAdes)... | ecosystem: Environmental > Aquatic > Marine > Coastal >...
TGCGCGGGCGCGCGATAGCGCACGAGGCGGCCTATAGCTGGCAGGAAGTTGCGGCTCGGATCCTCGGCATACACCCGCGTCTCGACGGCCCAACCGTCGATTTTCACGTCCTCCTGACGCAGGGACAGTTTCTCGCCATTGGCCACGCGGATCATCTGTTCAACAAGGTCCAGCCCGGTGATCATCTCGGTCACCGGATGCTCGACCTGCAGGCGCGTATTCATCTCGAGGAAATAGAAGTTCCGGTCCTTGTCGACGATGAACTCCACCGTTCCCGCCGAGCGGTAGCCCACGGCCGCAGCCAATGCGCAGGACTGCGCCCCCATCGCCGCGCGGGTTTCCGCATCGAGGAATGGTGATGGCGCCTCCTCCACGACCTTCTGATGACGCCGCTGAATCGAACATTCGCGCTCGCCCAGGTGAACGACGTTGCCATGGGCATCCGCCAGGACCTGAATTTCAATATGGCGGGGTTCCTCGACATACTTCTCGATGAAGATCCGATCATCACCGAAGCTGGAGCGCGCCTCGTTCTGCGCCGAGCGGAAGCCTTCGTCGACCTCCTCTTCGCTATACGCGATGCGCATACCCTTGCCGCCGCCGCCGGCCGACGCCTTGATCATCACCGGATAGCCGATCTCGCCGGCGATCTTCACGGCCTCGGCCACGTCCGCAATGGTGTCCATATGGCCCGGCACGGTGCTGACACCCGCCGCATCGGCCAGTTTCTTGGACTCGATCTTGTCGCCCATCGCCGCGATGGCATCGGGTGGCGGCCCGATAAACGCGATGCCTTCCGCCTCCAGCGAGCGCGCGAAGTCCGCATTTTCCGACAGAAATCCGTATCCGGGGTGCACTGCGTCCGCGCCCGTCTCCCGGATCGCGGCCAGGATTTTCGCTGCGACCAGGTAGCTCTCGGACGCCGGTGGCGGGCCGATATGTACCGCTTCGTCGGCCATACGCACATGCAGGGCGCCGGCATCGGCGTCTGAATACACGGCGACGGTGGCAATCCCCATATCCTTCGCGCTGCGGATGACGCGGCAGGCAATTTCGCCACGGTTGGCGATTAGAATCTTTTTGAACATGCCCGCAAAACTAAGAGAGCATGTTGCACTGCGCAATGGATGAATTCACCGGCTGATCCACCCATGAACGCATGGACGAAGCAGCATGCGCGCCTTAGCCTGAGCGCATGGATGAACCGGATCGGATTTCGCCCCAAAAAGGGCAGAAACGCCCGCGGCGACGCGTGGGGCTCGCAACCGTGCTGGTGGGCGGTGTCACCCTCCTGATGTTACTTGCGGTTGGCAGTGTCCTGGCCGTCACCTTAACCGGCGCGACTCAGAACACATTCTCGCTGCTCGGCGCGCGCGCCACGACCACCCTCGATCTCGTCGAGGCGCGTGTCGATGGCCAGTTCGATCCGGTCGTGTCTGCCGCGGTGGATCTGAGCGCGCAGTTTGCCGATGGGCGGCTCAATCTCGATGACCGTCGCGATCGCGCGTTCCAGACGTTCACCGGTGTGCTGACCGCCCTGCCCCAGGTCACAGCGGTCATTTATGTGCCTGAGAATGGCCAGGCGCTGCGCGTCACCATCGCCGAAGGCATCGCAATAAGTGTCCCCGATGCGCCGGTCTTACTGCAGCGCCAGAACCAGGCGCTCGATGTCGCCCGGTCCGTGAAGACATCGTCACGATGGTTGACCCCTGTTTGGATTCAGGCCGTCAGCCAACCCGTCATCACGGTTATTGCGCCCGTTCGGCGCGGCGACAACTTCGAGGGATCAGTAATTCTTTCAGTGACGATGGAGAAAATCGCAGATTTTCTCCAGGAGCTGACACGGGCGAACGCCCTGCACGCCTTCATCATCTACGACCGCAACTGGGTGCTCGGTCATCCGAACTTGCAGGATATGAACTTTCGGCCGGGCAGCGGCGGAAACCCGCTACCGAGGATCAACGAGCTGGCCGATCCCGCATTCGCATTGTTTGACGGCGGCGGTGACCAGGCCACCGCGCTCCTGCGAAGCGCCCCGCGGATAACGGATGCGCGCATCGACAACGACCGCATCGTCATCACCCGGGACACGGACAGGTACGGCGATCGACCTTGGACCATCGGCGTCTCGTTGCTCCGTGCGGACGTCGGAAATGAGGTCGAGCGCCTCCTCGGTATGGCGGTCGTCGGCCTCGTCATCCTGGTGATCGCTGTCATCGTTGGTTTTTTGTTCGCCCGCCGCCTGAACCGGCAGATCGGCGGACTCGTGAAGTCCGCGAGCGCCTTGACCCGCCTCGAGGTCGCCAATGCACCTGCGGTCCCAGACAGCCGCATTACCGAACTTTCCGACGCCGCACAGGCGTTCAATCGCATGATCGGCGCACTCCGGCTGTTCGAAACCTATGTGCCCAAACAGCTTGTCCTCGGCCTGATGCAGCGTGGCGAGACCATCGAGACATCCGAAGAGCGAATTTTGACGATCATGTTCACCGATATTCGCGAATTCTCGACGCGCGCCGAACATATGGGTGCCGGCGAGATCGCCGACCTGCTCAACACCCATTTCGAGATGCTGGGCAGCGCCATCGAGGCCGAGGGCGGCACCGTGGACAAGTTTATCGGGGATGCGATCATGGCGTTCTGGGGCGCGCCGGAACAGGTCCCGGATCACGCCGCACGCGCCTTGCGTGCCGCGGCAGAAATTCAGCGTCGGGTCCGCGCCGACAACGACCAGCGCCGTGCAGATGGCGATGAACCGTTGCGCATCCGCATCGGCGTCCACACCGGACGGGTAATCGTGGGCAACATCGGTTCTTCCAATCGTGTGAACTACACCGTCGTCGGAGATGCGGTGAACACGGCATCCCGGATCGATTCCCTCGCCAAGGAATTTGCCACGGACGAAGACTGCTTCGTTCTGACCAGCGGCGATACATGCGACCATGCCGGCACGGCCGAAGCGGCCCCGTACGACCTGACTCATCTTGGAGAACGAGAAATCCGGGGTCGGGACGGCACCGTCGCCATCTTTCAACTCGACGCCAACGTGACATCCAGCTAGGTAGCCACGCATGAATGCAGAAGAACTCAAGCGTCGGATCGCGGAATTCCCCTATTGGTATCACCGGATCGAACTGACCGACGGTGTCGTCACGCCGGGCTGGGCACCGATCGATGCGGCGTCCTACCGCATTCCGGACGATCTCTCGGGAAAGCGTGTACTCGATATCGGTGCATGGGACGGATACTGGTCCTTCGAGGCGTTGAAACGCGGCGCGGTGCAGGTCATCGCGATTGACGATTTCTCCGATTATATCGGCGAGCTCACTACCGAAGACCGAAAGGCCTGGGAGACGTTCGATCTCTGCCGCGAGGCGCTTGGCTATGATGATGATCGATGTCAGCGTCACGAGTTGACGATTTATGACCTGACGCCGGAGACTTTCGGGACATTCGATGTCGTCTTCTGTTTTGGGGTTCTCTATCACCTGCGCTGGCCGATGTACGCGATCGATAAGCTGGCGTCCGTCTGCACCGGGGACTTGTTCATGGAGTCCGCCATCGCCGATGATTTCAGCGCCTATCGCGGCGGCCTGGGCAAGGGCTTCGGCGCCGATATGGTGATGGAGTTCTACCCGAACGACGAATATGGCGAGAACGTCACCAATTGGTGGGCGCCGACGCTGCGGGCCATGGGCGGCATGGTCAAGGCGGCGGGTTTCGAGACCGTGCGCGGCTGGAAGCTCACCGACACCCCTGCCCGGGTGTCGCAGTGCCGCGGTTTCGTCTGGGGCACCAGGAGCTAAATACCCGTGCCGGCGCTAAAGCGGGATGTTGTCGTGCTTCTTCCACGGATTCTTGAGCGTCTTGTTCTCGAGCAGGCGTAACGCCCGGCAAATCCGCCGGCGGGTGCTGTGCGGATAGATCACGTCGTCGATGAAGCCCTTCTGGGCCGCGATAAACGGATTGGCGAAACGCGCCCGGTATTCCTCCGTTCGCGCCTCGATCTTCTCCGGATCGTCCCGGTCTTCACGATAGATGATCTCCACCGCACCCTTGGGGCCCATGACCGCGATCTCCGCGGTCGGCCAGGCGTAGTTGATATCGCCCCGGATATGCTTGGACGACATCACGTCATACGCACCGCCATAGGCCTTCCGGGTGATGAGCGTGACCTTGGGCACGGTCGCCTCGGCATAGGCAAACAGCAGCTTGGCCCCGTGCTTGATGATGCCGCCATATTCCTGGGCGGTGCCCGGCAGGAAGCCCGGCACATCCACGAAGGTGACGATCGGAATATTGAAGCAATCGCAAAAGCGCACGAACCGGGCGGCCTTCTTGGAGGAATCGATATCCAGGCACCCGGCCAGCACCATCGGCTGGTTGGCGACGAAGCCGACGGTGCGGCCCTCCATGCGCCCGAACCCGATGACGATGTTCCCGGCATGGTTGGCTTGCAGTTCGAAAAAATCACCCTCATCGACGACTTTTCCGATGAGTTCCTTGATGTCGTAAGGCTTCTGCGGGTCCGACGGGATCAGCGTGTCGAGCGACGGTTCCTCGCGGTCGAACGGATCGCTGGTCGGCCAGACCGGCGGCTGTTCACGATTGTTCATCGGCAGGAAGTCGTAGAACCGCCGAAGCTGCAGCAGCATCTCCACATCATTTTCGAACGCGCTGTCGGCAACGCTCGACTTGGTGGTGTGGGTCGACGCGCCGCCGAGCTCCTCCTGGGTCACGTCCTCATGGGTGACGGTCTTCACGACTTCCGGCCCGGTGACGAACATGTAGGACGTGTCCTGGACCATGAAGATGAAATCCGTCATCGCCGGCGAATACACCGCGCCGCCCGCACACGGCCCCATGATCGCAGAGACCTGGGGGATGACACCCGACGCATTGACGTTGCGCTGGAACACGTCGGCATAGCCGGCGAGTGAGCCCACGCCCTCCTGGATGCGCGCACCGCCCGAATCATTCAACCCCAGCACCGGCACGCCGTTCTTCATGGCCATATCCATGACCTTGCAGATTTTCTGGGCATGGGCCTCCGACAGGGAACCGCCGAACACGGTAAAATCCTGTGAAAACACAAACACCTTGCGCCCGTTGATCAGGCCCCATCCGGTCACCACGCCATCGCCGGGAATGGGCTCGATGTCCGCCGTCATTTCGTTCGGCGCCTGTTCGACGAACATGTCGAACTCCTCGAACGAATTCTCGTCGAGCAACAATTCAAGGCGTTCACGCGCCGTGAGCTTGCCCTTGGCGTGTTGGGATTCTATCCGGCGCTCGCCGCCCCCGAGCCGTGCGCGAACACGGCGGGCTTCGAGTTGATCGAGAATATCTTGCATCGCGCGCCCCTGGCGAAACCTGCGTGGACTATTCACATAGCAGGTTTTTAGGGATTCAAACCAGAACCGGCCCGCCGCACTCAGTCCCTGCGCAACAGCTCGAGAAAGGCCGCGGAACACTCGATTTCAGCGCGGAGAATGTCACGCCGGGCCTGGGCGTCAGCCTCCTCACCCCACATCTCCACCTGATAGGATTCATCCAGCTGGCTGACCTCGAATGCCGACCCGGCATCCAGATGCCCCTTCGACAGGGCCAGGGCCACGACAACTGATCCACTCGCGGACGTGGCCACCCCGAGCGCCGCCAGTTCGTACAAGTCGTGGTCAGCGACCGCCGCGCGCAATCGCGCCAGGGAATCGGGGGGTTGGTCGATAGGCAGCAGGCCATCGGTTACAACCAATGCGCCACCGAATGTCTGGGCCGCCCAATCGAGCATCGGTTGCCAGACACGCACCTGCCGGACGACCAGTTCCGCGGGGGTCTGCGCTCGATAGCAGAGCAGATCCGTTCCCCCGAATGCCGCGATCTGATCGATATAGCCTTCGCGGTCATCCGCCACGCGGTCCACCGCGGTGGCGGCGATCCGGGTCAACGGCATGGATTCGACGTCGATCTTCTCACCTTGCGCGCGCCATTCTCCCGCTATCGCATCGGCCAGCGCGGGACTGGGCACCTGCAAGGGCCGGCGCATCGGCGTCCGCACGCCGCGCGCATCCAGGAGCACTTCAAAGCACTGACCGTCATCCGCCGACGCGGTCGAAACCTGTTCGTAAAAACGTTTCATGGCACTCAACGATCCGCGTCACCATTTGCCCCGGACCCGGGCACCGGACCGGCCGGCGCGCGGCCCTTGTCCAGCGGCGTCGACGGAGTGGGCGCTGCCTGTCCATCCGTTGTCTTGGCATATTGCACACATGGATGATTGTTGCCACCAAGGTCCACGAGCCCGATCAGGGCGGCCGGCGGAAACACGATACTGCCCAGAAGACTGCCGAGCTTCGCCAGCGTTCCCAACGGATCCGGGAGGAAGCTCGGATTGTCCAACGGACCCCGAATGAGTACGGGGACAGCGAGGCTCAAATCGAACCCGCGCGATTGCGGGCGAACCTTCATCTTGTACTCTTCCGCGCCCAGATCGATGCTGCCGTCCGCCGTCAGGGTGATGACCTCCGTGCTCAGCAGATTGACCCGGCTCGTCGCGATACCGTTCTCGAACTGGAAATCATTCGCCAGGCAATCGACGGCCACCCACTTCTTGCCGCCCAGCGCCTCACCGATACCGGAGAAGACGCCGCTGACATAGCCGAGCCCTTCATTGCGCATACGCCCCTTGCCCATCAGCTGGCGCGCATGCCCATCGAGGCTGCCGGCAATGGCCGCGATCGAGTCGCCCGAACCGGACAACGCGATGTCGATGGCCCCTTGCCCCTCGAGGACATCGAGATTCGCGAAATCCTTGAGCAACTGGCCAACTTGCAAATTGGGCGCGCGCAATGACATGGCCACCAGGGGCAACTGTCCACGCGCGTCGAGACTGATATCGCCGCGCAGGTCGCTGCCGGCATAGCGTGCCTCGAGCGGCCGCACATTCAGAGCATCCTCTTCCAAAACCATGCGCAAATTCACATTCTCAAAGACACCATAGGGCGTGATGAGCTTCTGCGGCTCGAAGGAGATATCCAGGTCCGCCGTCCGCAGGAATTCCAGGGGTAGCGGGTCGTTCGGAAATACCTTCTTCCGGTCTTTGGCCGCAGCCGCCGCCTTTGCCTCTTCGGCGGACAGCAGCGCGGGCGGGCGCGCCGGCTCGTAATCCGGAAACAGGCGCGTGAGATCCGTGACACCCGACGTCACGACCGCCTCGACCTCCATCGCGTTTGGGTCGAGCACGACGCGACCGCGGCCCGCCAAATCCGTCGTCGCGCTGCGAAAGGTGAATTTGTCGATCTTTATCGTCTCAAGATCGCCTTCCACGGACGCCGAGAGATCGACCGGCCCGAGTTCCGGCCATGTCGTCCCCACAAGTGGCTGGAACTGCTCCAGGGTCTGACCCTCGCCCGCAAGGTCCAGGCGGTAGCCCTTGACCGGCTGGTCTGCGTCGACATCCAGGGTGACATCGCCATTGGTCCGCACCTGATCGACGGTAAAATTCTCCAGCGCCAGCACAATATCCGGCAATGTCCCGGTGACTGCGACACCGCCGCCGACGGGTCCGAGATCGGCCACCGCGTCACCCAGCATATCGCGAACGATATCGAGCGATTGGTCCGTCGCCGACAGCTTGAGGTCGAGCGTGACCTCCGGTTCATCGGCGTCGAGATCCACAACATCGACCCGACCCACGCCCCGCGTGCCATCCGCGTTCAGGCCAGCCGTTTCGACGCGGACTTTTTGCAGATCTCCGATCGCCCGGATGTCGCCCATAATGGGGCCAACATTCGGCAGCGACACGCCGGCAATCGGCTCGGCGACCCCAAGCGTCTGACCATTCGCCGTCAAAATCAGGTCATAGGAAACATCCGGATCGTCCAACAATGGCGCCACCGTGACACTGCCCGACAAAAAGCTGTCGGCGGCCGCCACACGGTTGGGTTCGAAGCGAAGAGACTTGAGATCACCGACAATGTTTACGCTGCCATTGACCGGCCCGAACTGAGCCAGGGGAATACGGGCCAGGGGTTCCACCAGCGCCAGTTCCTGATCACGCAGCACGGCCTTCAAATCTATTTCGATGCCGGCCAGATCATCCGACAGGTCAATTTTTGCGGTGCCCGTGACCCGCATGTTCGCGACATCGAGGAAAACCACGTTGACGACCGGATTTCGTTGTCCGCCGCGAATCTGCGCCGATAGCGATATCGGGCCCAGCTTTGGAAGCGGTGTTTTAAGGAAGGGCTGGGCCGTGGCCACGGCATCGCCGGAGATCAGAACATCGACATCGAAGCCCGTCGGGTTGTCCGGTCCGCGAACCGCGCCGTCAATTTCGACGTTCAGGCCCAGCGCCTCGCCGACGAGATCGAATGGCACCTCGCGATCACCGCGAATGATGTCATTCCAGGATCCGATCTGACCATCGAGATCGACCCTGGCCGTATTGCCGCCCAGCCGCACATCACCGGCGATATCGATATCGAGGGGCGCGCCCGGTTCCGATGGCAACGCTTTCAAACGTTCGACGGTGGCAACCGTCTCGGTGCCCGCGGCGGCGTCGCGATATGTCACCTGAACATCTTCGACTTCGAATTCCGCGATCTCGAGGTCGACCCCCAACTCTCCCCGGCCGGGCTCCTCGTCCGGTTTCGTGCCTTCGGTCTCGAAGTCGAGGTTGCTGCGGCCATTCTCGTCTGTCTCGAGGAACACCCGCGCGCCGCGAAGTGTGAGGCTGTCGATGTCGACACGCCCGCGCAGAAGGGGCAAAAGCGCGAAGCGGACATCGGCTTCGTCGATATGCGCCATCTCCTGTACCTGCGCCCATTCCGGGTTGGACAGGCCGACATCGCGAACGGCAATACGGGTCGTCCGCCCCCAGGAAAGCTCGATCGGCGCACCGATTGTCAATGTCCGCCCGGTCTCGCGCTTCACATACGAAGCAATTCGATCTTTGTGGTCATTGGGATCGAGATTGAAAACAACCGCAATGCCCCCAACCAGCACGGCAACGACGACGATAACGACAATTTTCAAAACAGTCCTGATACGCATGATCCAGAGACTCGTTACCCGATTGAAGTGGCCACGAACGCAAGCCGACCATTAGTTGACTAGACGACCATGGGGCGATGGACGAGTGCCTTCCGCGGAGAATATGGGAATTTCCACGAAATGGCCCCAATTCAGGTCATTTTCGCGTCAAATCCGACAAACGCCCAGCTTTTCGCCAGGACATCATCCAGGGGGGCCTCAAGCGTGAGACGCTCCCCGCTTGCGGGATGCGGCAGCGTCAAACCGCGCGCATGCAGGTGCAGGCGCCGGGGCAATCCCTCCACATCGCTTTCGCGGCCACCATATTTGCCATCGCCCACGATCGGGGTCCCCATCGCCCTGCAATGTGCCCGCAGCTGATGCGTCCGGCCCGTCCGGGGACGCAGTTCAAGCCAGGCAATACGCCGGGCGGCGTGGTCGAGAATCCGATACTCGGTTTCCGCGGCCTGCCCGTCGTCAACCGTTTCGACGCGCTCATGGCCTTCGCCGCCACGTTTGCCGAGCCGCGCATCGATCACGCCGGAATCATGGTCCGGAATGCCCACCACGAGCGCCCAGTAGGTCTTCTCAACTTCGCGCCCCTGGAACAGAACTGCCAATTGGGACGCCGTGCGCCGGTCCCGGGCCAGCAGCAACAGCCCGCTGGTGTCCTTGTCGAGACGGTGCACCAGGCGCGGGCGCTCCTTGGCATCGAACTGCAGCGCGTCGAGCATGCCATCCAGATGCCGGTGGGTCTTCGACCCTCCCTGCACAGCCAGCCCCGCGGGCTTGTTCAGGGCGATCAGGAATTCATCCTGATAGACGATGGAATCCCGCAGCGCATTCGCATCCGCACGGTCGACCGGGGGCCGTTTGCGTTCAAGGGGGCGTTCGTTTGTCCGCGTCGCCGGCATCGGCGGCACCCGGATTTCCTGCCCTTCACTGAGCCGTTGGCCCGGCTTGGCCCGGTGGCCGTCCACCCGGACCTGCCCGGTCCGCAACCATTTCGCCACCTGCCCATATGAAACGTCCGGAAAATGGCGCTTGAACCAGCGATCGAGCCGCACCTCACCATCGTCCGGCTCCACCGGGATGAGTTGAACCGATGAGAGATCGCTGCCGCTCATACGAACACCAGCCGCGCGAGCCGCAGTCCAAGCAGGAGCGCACCAATCGCACCGACCACCGACGCCAGAACGTAGCCGGCGGCAAACATCACCTGGCCGCGTTCGTAAAGAACCACCGCGTCGAGCGAGAATGTCGAGAAGGTCGTAAAGGCGCCGAGCCCGCCGACGGTCATGAGCGCCCGGAGTTCCGGTGTCACGGTCCATGTCGTCGCCATGAGGTGCACCAGAACGCCCATCGCAAACGAGCCGGCAATGTTTACGGTCAACGTCCCCCAGGGAATCCCATGCCCGATCCAGGCTGCCACCCCGACATTCACGAAGTGCCGCCCAAGGGCTCCCACCGCACCGCCGAATGCAATCGCCAGAACCATGTTCATGACGTGGCCTGCCTGGTGGCCATTCCGGTCGCCATCATGTTTCCTCCTTCGAACCACCGCGCTCGGCGCGCAATTTCGTCCAATAGTCCAACCGCTTGGCGATTTCGCGTTCGAAACCGCGTTCCACCGGTTTATAGAACTGGGCCCGTGCGACCCCTTCGGGGAAATAATCCTGGCCCGAAAATCCGTCCTCCGCATCATGGTCATACGCATATCCATCGCCGTAGCCCAGATCCTTCATCAGCCCGGTGGGCGCGTTCAGGATATGCTTGGGCGGCGCCAGGGAGCCCGTATCTTTGGCCATGCGCATCGCCGAGCCGAATGCTTTGTACGACGCGTTCGACTTGGGGGCACTCGCCAGATAGATCACACATTGTGCCAGGGCCAACTCGCCCTCCGGTGAGCCAATGCGCTCATAGGCCTCCCAGGCGGCCAACGCATGGGGTAATGCCTGTGGGTCCGCCAGACCAATATCCTCGACCGCGGCCCGCGCGAGGCGCCGCGCCACGAATCGCGGGTCCTCGCCGCCGGTCAGCATGCGCGCCAGCCAATACAGCGCCGCGTCTACATCGGAACCACGCAAGGATTTATGCAGTGCGCTGATCAGGTTGTAGTGACCCTCCTGACTCTTGTCATACAGCGGTGCCCGCTTCTGCACGGTCTCGATCAGTCGTGCGGTATCGAGAACATCGTCGAGAACACCATCCAGCTTCAACGCAAAAAGCTCCTCGGCAAGGTTCAGAAGGTAGCGGCCGTCCCCGTCCGCCATCGCCTTGAGCGCTTGTCGCGCCTGCGCATCGACCGGCAGCCCCCGACCTTCGAGGGCCTCGGCCCGTGCCAGAAGTTCTTCCAGTGCCGCCTCATCGAGCCGGTTCAGGACAAACACCTGACATCGCGACAGCAAGGCGGCATTGATCTCGAATGACGGGTTCTCGGTCGTTGCCCCGATCAGCGTAACCGTTCCGTCTTCGACATAGGGCAGGAACCCGTCCTGCTGTGCCCGGTTGAAACGGTGAATTTCGTCGATAAACAAAAGCGTGCCCTGCCCCCCCGCCCGGCGCGCGGCGGCGCGTTCGAAGACCTTCCGCAAATCTGCGACTCCCGAGAAGACCGCCGACAGGGGCTCGAACGTGAATTCCGTCTCCAGCGCCAGCAGCCGGGCGATCGTTGTCTTGCCACATCCAGGCGGCCCCCACAGGACCATGCTGGCCAACCGGTCATTCGCCATCATGCGGCCGATCGGCCCCTCGGGCCCGAGCAAATGCCCCTGCCCCACCACGTCGCCGATCGTTTCGGGGCGCAATCGGTCGGCCAGTGGCCGCGGGGCCTGGCCGGCGAACAACTCCGATTGGTTGTCGGGCGCGCTCATCCGGCAACCGCCAGCGTGAACAGACGTCCGTCACGCCGCACGGTGATGGTCCATTGCGGCGCCGGGGCGGCCGTCAGCATGCGGATCTGGGCAACGGTCTCAACCTCCACATCGTTCACGGCGAAGATCACGTCGCCGACCTGGAAGCTCAAACGATGGGCCGGGCTGCCCGACGCGATGGCCCTGACGACGACGCCTTGCTCGAAATGATCCCGCCCCATTTCTTCGGCGACGGCCGGCGAAAGGTTGGCGACCGTGGCGCCTGCAATCGGATGGCGCCCTTCCAGCACGCGCTCGTTGCGTGGCGGGGTTTCCGGCGGCAGCTCGAGCTTCAGCGACAGCTCCAGCACCGCGCCCGGACGGCGCACCGATAGCTGCACCTCGTCGCCCACAATGCCGGTGGCCACCCGAAATCGCAGACCTTCCGTATCAAACACCGGTTGGCCGTTGAATGCGGTGATGATGTCGCCCGATCGCAATCCGGCACGGCGCGCCGGACCCTGATCGTGAATGTCGGACAAGATCACCCCTTCGGGGCGTGGCAGGCCAATGGCCTCTGCAATCTCGGCCGTCACGGTTTCAAAGGACGCGCCCAACCAGGCCCGGCGCAGGGCTTCGCCCGCGGCAGCCCCATCGATGACCGTTCGAACCATGTTCGACGGGATGGCAAAGCCGATCCCCTGACTGCCGCCGCTGCGCGAGAAAATCGCCGTGTTGATACCCGCCAGGGTGCCATCCATACGCAACAACGCTCCGCCGGAATTGCCGGGGTTGATCGCCGCGTCGGTCTGAATGAAGAAATTGAAATCGGAAATGCCGACCTGGGTTCGCGCAAGGCCGGAAACAATTCCGCTGGTGACGGTCTTGCCGACGCCGAACGGATTGCCGATCGCGAGAACGAGGTCGCCAACCTCCAGATCGTCGCTGTCACCCAGCGCGATATGCGGCAGCGTTTCGTCTCCGGCATCGATTTTCAGAATGGCCAGGTCCGTGCGTTCATCCTCGCGCAGGATGGTCGCCTCGAATTCCCGCCGGTCCGACAGGACCACCTTGATGGCGTCGGCGCCCTCGATGACGTGGAAGTTGGTCACGATCAGCCCGTCCGGGCGCACAATCACGCCGGACCCCAATGAGTTCTCGACCCGCTCGCGGGGCCGGATCGGCCCCAGAGAATCTCCGAAGAACCTGCGAAAAAACGGGTCGTTGAACAATGGCGAGGCCGGGCCGCGGCTGCGCACCGCCTTGCGGGTAAACACATTGACCACGGCCGGGCTCGCCTGACGCACCAGGGGCGCAAAGGAGAGCATGACCTGCTCACGATTGTCAGGTAGGGCACGCTGGGCCTGTGCCGGCCCGGCGGGGAGGACAGCAAAGGCCAGCAGGATCAGACTGGCAGAAACGTGTCGTGAAAGTCGCATGCGTTGATTTTAACCCTGTTCGGGCCGCGATTCACGGCCCAGACGCAAAAGGCCGCCCGAGGGCGGCCTTTCGGAATTCGGTTCATGAAACAACCGCTCAGGCAGCCGCCTCTTCGACGAGCTCGCCATCTTCATGCTGAACCGGGCCGGAATCGAGGCCCTTGGCATCCTCATCGCGATCGACAAGTTCGATGATGGCAATCGGCGCGGAATCGCCATAGCGGTAACCCGCCTTCAACACCCGCGTGTACCCACCGGGACGTTCGGCATAGCGCTCGGCCAGGGTCGAGAACAACTTCTCGACAAGCACACGATCACGCAACGTGCTGAGCGCCTGACGGCGCGCGTGCAAATCGCCACGCTTACCAAGCGAAATGAGCTTGTCGACGACGCGACGCAGCTCCTTGGCCTTGGGCAAGGTGGTCGTAATCTGTTCATGCTTGACCAGCGCTGCCGCCATATTGGCGAACATGGCCTTGCGATGACTGCTCGTCCGATTGAGCTTCCGCGGACCTTTACGGTGACGCATCGTAACTACTCCTGATTCCGGGGACCGCTAGAACGGTTCCTCGAGGCGTTTCGCCAGATCTTCGATGTTCTCCGGCGGCCACGCCGGAATTTCCATG
>Ga0209578_10002825_pt1 | contig 13943 bp, 9 predicted proteins | sample tdAd472_FD_187127 | JGI IMG/M metagenome (GOLD analysis project Ga0209578, IMG submission 187127) | Marine sediment microbial communities from the Atlantic coast under amendment with organic carbon and nitrate - tdAd47.2 (SPAdes)... | ecosystem: Environmental > Aquatic > Marine > Coastal >...
ATGGTCATAGCCATAGTGTTTCTACCCCAAGAGTATCGCTCGTACAGGTTGGGAGAGCGGCTCTTGCGAGCGTAGCCGAATTCGATGGTTTCCTCGGTAGAGGGTTCGAAGCGAAACATCAGTGAGAGATCAATATTGTCGTCAACCTGTTTATGATTGCGACCGTTAAATGCCTCTGCTGCAACTGCATCAAGGTTGGTGGACATCATGATCATCGGCATGGTGTTGTAGGGCTGGACGTCATCTGTGTCAGTAATGACGTGTTCATAGCGAATACCCGCCACCGTGGTCCATTGAGGATTGATGCGGTATTCAGACTCAGCCCACAGAGCATAGCGGTCACGCTCACCATTGTTAATATTTACATAGGTGTCAGGACCCATCATCATTGAACCAGGCACGGCTGGCCACCAATCATCCAACTTGTAATGATGATATTCATTACCGACACGCAGGGTATATTGCTCGGTGAGGGGGAATTCAGCCTTGATGACATAACCAACGTCCCTACCGTCCGTGCTCATAGGCATGGTGCCGGTCTTCTCCTTGGTAAAAAACCCCATTTCGTGCTCGACATCGTTCCAACTAAATAGGGCATCGAGCTTCATCCAGTTGAAATCACGCAAATAGTTGACGCTAACCCCATTGCTTTTATTGCCGACCATATCCATGTATTGATTTGGAAAGCCCTGGTAAGGCACTTCTTGGTGGGTAAGCTTAACAATTACCTCCTGATCCTGGCCTTTAGCACCAATCGTAATGGCATGGCTTTCGGAGCGATAAAGGGTGTCAAGAACCTTGTCGCCGTCTCCATCACGATACGTGGCGGATCGGTCTAGACTGCCGGTGTAGTTCAAGCTGAGGTTATCACTGGCGATAGTGGTATTAATAAACTCGCCGTGATGTTGCCCATTGCTACGATAAAAAGCACCGATACTACCCTGAATATGAAGTTTGTCGGAGGTGGAGTAGATAGGTGTATGGGATGTAACTGAAATAGTACCAGCAATACTGTCACCACCACTACTTACCGGTGTGATACCTGATAGCACTATGGCCGATTCTATGCGGCTTGAGTCTATGTAGGACAGGGGTGGATTCATATGGTTAGCGCAGGATGATGTAATTTCACTACCATCTATTAGGACTTTTATCCGATCGCCATTCATGCCGCGTATAACAGGCAGTTTTCCTATGCCTCCGGCAGAGTAGAACTCGACACCTTCTTCTTTTAGTACCGCAGCAGAATCACCAGTGGTGATTGGTACAGACTGTTGTGGTTTGATCAGTAGAATCTCTTCTGTGATTTCTTGCGCGAATACCGACCACGACGAAGTGGCAACAATGGCCATCGCCAAGACAGTATGTGAAAAGCGTTTTGTAGATGGCGTATGCATGAATAGAGTCAAAATAAATCCTTAATAGGGGAGCAAATTTTGGGCAGCATTTTAAGAAGGTTGTTAAGAGGGGAACATGTGACAAATTTTCGCATGCCCGACTACTGCATATAATTTACTATATTTAACATAATATACATTATGCGCAGTTTGGTCTGAAGCAGGTGTGGAGGGAATGCCCGAATTATCGAGCAATCGAGGCTTTGTGCATGGTAAGGACATTTTTCAGGTTGGCACCCTCTGCACTGGGCTCAATGGTTTTGTAGCCAGTTACGCCATATAGCGGCATGACCAGATGCAACGGTTCCCACCAGTGACGCCAAGAAAGATCATTGCAGTACAAACGACCGGCACGAATCTCCCAATTGGTCCACACCACCGTCTAGGTGGTCATGCATGCGAACTTCAGCCTATACTCCAAACCGATTGTCATCGGCAATCCACATCAAAAATGCATCGCTAAGGAGAGCTATATGCAAAGTGTAAGGAAATACTTGGTTCTGGTTGTAATTGGTGTCAGCTGTGGTGTGGCAATTAGTTTGCCAAACCATGCTCATGCTGGAGACCCGCAAGGTAGCTTGGTGGCCTGCCAAAACCTAAAAAATGATAAAAAGGATTACCAATACCTGCGACGAAAAGGCGGCTCAAGTTCGCAGATGGAATATTGGCGAAAAAGGATGAGAGAAATCGAAGACCGCATGTCGGCAATGGAGTGCAGAAAGCATAGAAATAAACTTAAGTAGTTAATTTATCTCTTGTTATTACGGTTAGGGCAGATATGGGTGGATGTGTATAAAAATTGATTGTATTAAGGCGTGCCCGATTCGTGATATTGAATCATCTATCACGAGAAATACATGCCCTACTTCAGATCATTATCATTACTCCTCGATCCTTAAATGGAAAACCTGCCCTACGTATTTTATCGGCGTAGATTCAACAGACGACCCAGAAACAGTAATCCATGACCGCCTGATGATCCATTTATATGTGAACGCCTGGGACACGGCAACCCAAAACAAAAGCAAGCGGCTCGGCTGGAACCATACTTGCCCCGTTATTGGCATTCAAACAGATAGCAGAAGAAATTCACGCTCCCAAGAGCTAATCACACGAATAAAAGCCTCAAACTCTTCCAGTTTGACGTCGGTATAAGCCATCACAAAAAGCTCACCGAAGATTTCCTTTATCTCATCGCACTCATCCAGCGCGCGAATACCCTCCTCTAAGCTTCTGGGAAGCATGATCTCTTCCTCGTAGGCGTTACCACTGTGTGGAGGGGTCGGGTCTATACGGTTTTTGATTCCCAGGTAACCGCAGGCCAGAGATGCCGCCACCGCCAGATAGGGATTTACATCGGCTCCCGGAAAGCGGTTTTCAATGCGTCGTGAAGCCGGTGTACAGTCCGGGATACGTAAACCGGCCGTACGATTGTCATAGCCCCAGCATAGATTGATGGGGGCTGATACATCTTTTGTGAAACGCCGGTAAGAGTTGACGTTTGGTGCAAAAAAGGAAATTACGCTATTTGAGTATTTCTGTAATCCACCAATGTACCAGCGGAAGTAGTCACTCTCCTCGCCCGTTTCGGTGGAAAAAATATTCTTGCCGTCTTGATCGTTAATGCTCTGGTGCAGATGCAAGGCGCTCCCCGGCTCATTCTTCATGGGCTTGGCCATGAAGGTGGCGTAGATATTGTGCCTCATGGCTACTTCGCGGATGGTGCGCTTGAAGATGAATACCTGATCAGCAAGATCCAGCGCATCACCGTGCAGAAAATTGATTTCCAGTTGTGCGGGTCCGGATTCGTGAATGAGCGTATCGACATCCAGCTCCATCACGTTGCAGTAGTTATACATATCTTCAACAAAGGGCTCGAATTCATTGGCAGCATCAATGCTGTAGGATTGACGTGCTGTCTCAGGACGGCCCGAGCGCCCTGTTGGCGGCTTCAGTTCAACATCTGGGTCGAGATTGCGTTCGATCAGGTAAAACTCTACTTCGGGGGCTACGATAGGATGCCACCCCTCCTGCGCATAAAGATCCAAAACCTTTTTCAGGACGTTGCGCGTGGAAAGCGGATGCGGGTTGCCATCCTTGTCAAAACAGTTGTGGATGATCTGTGCTGTGGATTCGTTAGCCCAGGGCACTTTGCGAACCGCTGAAAGGTCAGGTTCCAGAATCATATCGCCATCACTGGAACTATAGACGCCCCAAAAGCGATCACTAAAATCTCCGGTTACAGTCTGTACCAGAATACTCTCGGGCAACCGGCTCTCCTCCTTGAGAAATTTGTTCGCCGGGATAAACTTGCCACGGGCCGAGCCTGTCATATCCGGCACCAGACATTCCACTTCACTGATATTATTGGCCTTCAGCCAATCAGCCAGCTCCTGATCTTCCTGCATTGCAAAACCCTTAAATTTACCTGCTGCATGGTAGTGTATACCTAATTATTTATTTAAATTAGCGCGATTTCTCTGTGATTGGGCCAGGTCATGACAAAACTACGTCAATATCCAGATTGCTACTATGAAGCCAGTCGACACTACGACTTGTCGTGTCCCGTTCTGGGCGAGGATATCGCCGTTGATGTCTGTATTATCGGCGGTGGTTATACCGGTTTATCCACCGCGCTGCACTTGAGTGAAGCTGGCTGCAAGGTGGCCGTTCTGGATTCTCACCACATTGCCAGCGGTGCCTCGGGTCGCAATGGCGGTCATGTGGGCACGGGGCAACGACGCCACCAGGAGGATCTGGAAAAACTGTATGGCGCGGCCATTGCCGCAAAGCTTTGGCAAGCCGGGCTGGACGCTGTGGCACTGGTTAAAACATTGATCGAGCAACATCGCATCAATTGCGATCTCCAGAAAGGCATCCTGCATGTGACTCACAAGCCGCGCTACACAGCAGATTTTCGCGCAGAAGTCGATTTTCTTCAGCAACGCTATGGTTACACCCAGGCACGCGCCATTTCCAGGGATGAAGTCTCTGAGCTGCTGGGAACTTCTGTATTTTACGGCGGACTGCACGATACCGCTTCCATGCACCTCCACCCACTGAACTATGCATTGGGTCTAGCACAGTCCGCCAAAACAGCTGGCGCGCAACTGTTCGAATGTAGCCCTGTAGTGTCATACCGTAGCCAAGGGCAGGATATTACGGTTTCCACAGCCAATGGCTCTACCGTCAGGGCCAAACACCTGGTGCTGGCGTGCAATGGCTACCTGGGTAATCTCGAACCACGTATATCCGGCAAGATCATGCCCATCAACAATTTTCTGGTGGCTACCGCCCCCTTGGGAGAGGGACTAGCGAACTCTCTGATTCGCAATCGCCTGGCCGTTCAGGACTCACGTTTCGTGATTAATTACTGGCGTTGTAGTGAAGATGGCCGCCTTGTTTTTGGCGGAGGGGAAAGTTATCGGTCATCCCTGCCAAGTAATATCGCCGGCATCGTTAGAAAGCGCGTGTTGGCGATATACCCCCAACTGGAAGATGTTCCCATTGATTATGCCTGGGGTGGGAAACTGGCTATTACCCTACAGCGTATGCCCCATGTGGGCCGCCTGCAGCAAAATATCCATTACGCCCATGGTTATTCCGGTCACGGTGTGCCGACAGCAACTTTTCTGGGAAAAGCTATCGCGGAGGCTATCTGCAGTAACAGTGAACAGTTTGAATTGTTCGCAGGTTTACCTGCCAGGGCATTTCCCGGCGGCACCCTGCTACGCTGGCCAGGGATGGTGGCCGGCATGCTCTACTATTCGCTTATGGACCGGTTCTGAAGCAAGAGATATTGATAGTTCATGCCGTGCTTTCTGTTTAGGAGGGTTCACGCATGGTCACAAACTCTTCGGCGGCTGTCGGGTGAATACCGATTGTCGCGTCAAAATCGGCCTTGGTGGCGCCTGCTTTCATGGCGACAGCCATACCCTGGATAATTTCCCCGGCGCTCTCCCCCACCATGTGACAACCAATCACGCGATCCGTGGAACACTGAACGATGAGCTTCATGAAGACCTTGCCATCTCCACCACCAAGGGTTTCTTTCATAGCTCGGAACCGGCTGCGGTAAATGGACAGATCGTCGCCGTGTTGTTCCCGTGCCTGAGCCTCGGTCAACCCAACTGAGGCACTGTTCGGCAGGCTGAATATCGCCGTTGGAATATTGCTGTAATCCACAGCAGTGGGAGTGCCTGTGGTAAGCCTTTTGGTAAGTGCCATACCTTCGGTAATAGCTACCGGTGTCAGCTCTACACGCCCGATCACATCACCTATGGCAAAAATTGAAGGTTCTGCAGTCTGGAAATAGTCATCCACCACAATTGAACCATTGTCACGGCATTCAACGGCGGTGTTTTCGAGCCCCAGCCCGTCGATCAGTGGACGACGGCCGGTCGCGTACATAATCAGGCCCGCCTCAATGCTTTCACCGTTGTTAAGCAGCGCAGCGTAGCCGTTTTCAATCGTCTCAATCTTCTCGATATCGGTTGAAAAATGTATCTTAACTCCTTGTTTTTCAATTTCTTCTTTGAGGGTGTTTCGAACATCCTCATCAAATCCCCGCAGGAATAGAGGCCCTCTGTACAGTAGATGTGTTTCCACTCCCAAACCGTTGAAGATGCCAGCAAACTCCACCGCGATATAACCACCACCGACAATCACAATACGTTCTGGAAGACTCTCAAGGTAAAAGGCGTCGTTAGAGGTAATAGCCAGTTCACTACCAGGAAAGCTGGGCACAAATGGAGTGCCACCAGTGGCAATAAGAATATTTTTACATTGGTAGACCCGACCGTTGACCTCGACTTCGTGTGGACCAACAACTTTTGCCCAACCTGTCACCAGTTCAACACCGGAGTTATCCAGTAGGTTGCCGTAAATACCATTGAGGCGTTCAATCTCGCGATTTTTATTGTCCCGCAACGTAGGCCAGTCAAACTCGGATTCACCCAATTGCCATCCAAAGCCCTTGGCGGCACGGAATTCCTCAGCAAAAGATGACGCATAAACAAACAGCTTTTTGGGTACACAGCCGACGTTAACGCAGGTGCCGCCGAGGTGCTGGGCCTCGGCAACCACCACGCGCAACCCCTGTTGAGCACACATACGGGCGGTACGCACCCCACCGGAGCCCGCACCGATGACAAACAGGTCAACGTCATAATTGGCCATGGGTATTCTCCTTAAAGCCGTGTTTAGCCCTTGAACCAGGACAACTGATCATGAAGTTTGACCACATCACCCACGATGATCAAGGTCGGGGCTTTGGCTTCGGCCTTACGCACGATGTCCGGTAACGTGGTCAGATCGCCGATAAATACACGCTGGCGAGCCGTTGTGCCCTTTTCCACCAGGGCGGCTGGCGTCGTGGACGACTTGCCACGGGCAATCAGCTCCTTGCAGATGCTCTCCAAGCCACTGAGCCCCATATAGAACACCAGAGTCTGATTGGAAGACACCAGATCCTGCCAGTTGAGGTCCAGAGAATGGTCCTTCAAGTGTCCGGTGATAAAGCGCACGGACTGGGCATAATCCCGATGGGTCAGCGGAATGCCGGCATAACTGGCACAACCCGAAGCGGCGGTGATTCCAGGGACCACTTGAAATGGCACACCCCGTTCTGCCAAATGGGCAATTTCCTCGCCGCCACGTCCAAAAATAAAGGGATCCCCGCCTTTCAGACGCAGCACTCGCTTGCCCTGTAAGGCATACTCCGCCAGTTTTTCGTTAATGTTTTCCTGCGTGACCGGGTGATCGCCGGCAGTCTTGCCCACGTAGATAAGTTCGGCATCTCGCCGCACCAGCGCCATTACCTCTTTCGACACCAGGCGATCGTAAAGCACGATATCGGCTTTCTGCATCAAACGCAGGGCGCGGAAGGTCAGCAGGTCGGGATCACCCGGACCACCGCCCACCAGATAGACTTCACCGACGGTGGAAGGCTGATCTTGCTCGAGGCGCTGCTCGAGACGCTGATCCGCCTCTTTTAGACGTTCTGAGTAGACCAGCTCAGCAATATCTCCCTCAAACACATTTTCCCAGAACGCTTTGCGATCAAGACCACTGTGAAATCGGGCCTTCACTCTGTCTCGGTACTTGCCCGCCAAAGCTGCCAACTTGCCGTAACCGGATGGGATGAGTGCCTCCAGGCGAGTACGTAACATACGGGCCAACACCGGAGCATTGCCGCCACTACTGATGGCGATCTGTACAGGTGAGCGATCGACAATGGAGGGGAACACCACGGTACACAGCCCCGGACTATCCACTACGTTGACAGGAATATTGGCAGCCTGGGCAAGCTGTGAGACCTGAGCATTGACAGTATCGTCATTGGTGGCAGCTACCACCAATACCGCACCCGCAATGTCATCTTCGGCAAAAGGACGCTCCAGAAAGTTCAGAGTCTGATTTTTTGCCATTTCGCGGATGGCCTGATTGACCTGAGGAGCAACTACTTCAATGGAGGCACCAGCATCGGCCAGCTGACGCAATTTACGCAGAGCGACGTCCCCTCCCCCGACTACCAGACAGCGACGGCCGCGGAGATTGTGAAAAAGCGGCAAGAGATCCATAGCTTAAGTCTGGCCCAGAAGGAAGTGTTCAGCCAATAGCGGTCTGGCCACCCATGTAGGGTTGCAACACCTCAGGGATGGCAATACTGCCATCGGCTTGTTGATAGTTTTCCATCACTGCCAGCAGCGCACGACCCACGGCCAGCCCTGAACCGTTGAGCGTATGTAGCAACTCGGGCTTGCCGGTTTCAGGGTTACGCCAGCGGGCCTTCAGGCGGCGGGCCTGAAAGTCACGAAAATTACTGCAGGAAGAGATTTCCCGGTAACGTTGCTGGGATGGCAACCACACCTCAATGTCGTAAGTGCGGGCAGAAGAGAAGCCCAGATCGCCACCACAAAGAATAATGGTGCGATACGGTAAGCCGAGTTTCTGCAAGATTGCCTCAGCATGACCGGTGAGCTGCTCAAGGGTCTCAGTTGATTCTTCAGGACGGACAAATTGTACCAGTTCCACTTTTTCAAATTGGTGCTGGCGAATCATGCCCCGGGTGTCCTTGCCATAACTGCCTGCTTCGCTACGGAAACAGGGGGTATGACAGGCAAATTTAACCGGCAATTGAGCGGCGTCGATGATTTCATCCCGGAACACATTGGTCACCGGCACTTCGGCGGTAGGAATCAGGTAAAAATCCCGGTCATCCGTCAGTTTGAACAGATCTTCTTCAAATTTGGGTAGCTGCCCGGTGCCATATAGGGAATCGCTATTAACCACGTAGGGCACATTGATTTCCTGATAGCCGTGCTCCCCAGTGTGTGTGTTGAGCATAAACTGAATCAGGGCACGGTGCAGGCGGGCGATTTCGCCCTTCATGACCGCAAAGCGGGAACCGGTGATCTTGGTGGCTGTTTCAAAATCCAGCAGCCCGAGACTGGCGCCCAGATCCACATGGTCCTTTACATCAAAGTCGAATCCCCGAGGTTCACCCCAGCGACGAATTTCGACGTTATCATCCTCAGTTGTGCCCTGTGGTACCTCGGGGTCCGGGGTGTTAGGCACACCGCTCAGGTACGCGTCCAGTTGTTGCTGAACGCTCGCCAACGCAGTTTCTGCCTCGCTACAGGCTAGTTTCAGGGCCTCACCTTTTGCCTTGAGGGGCTCAATATCTTCCCCTTTAGCCTTGGCTTCACCAATGGCTTTACCCATGGACTTTGCGTAGGCATTTCGCTCAGCCTGCAGTGACTGGGCTTTATCCTGGAGCTCCTTACGGGAAGCTTCCCATTCGTTCAGTTTATCAACATCCAGGGTGAAACCTTTCACGGCAAGCGCAGCGGCAATGGTCTGTGGCTCTGAACGAACCAGTTTTGGATCCAACATGGGAGGGGAATATTCCTAAAACAATCGGGTCAATACAATGGCGCCCAGCGTTCCCGCAAGACACAACACAAGATTCAGGGCGACATAGGCGGCCGCCAACGCAAGGTGGCCATTTTGCCACAAAGCGAGGCTATCAAGCGAGAACGTAGAGAATGTGGTGAAGGCGCCAAGAAACCCCACCATCAGTAAATTGCGCAACTCTGCTGGCAGCACACCACGCTCGATTATCAGCACATAAAACATTCCCATGAGAACGGAGCCAACCACGTTCACCACCAGTGTCCCCATCGGGAATCGCCCACCCATCGTGGGATAGATCAACGCATTGACACCGAAGCGCCCCATTGCCCCCAGGGCGCCGCCGACTGCCACCATCACCCACTGCATCATTCAGCATCCCCATATCGTTTTACCGGACTCTGTTTGTCGAGGCCGCGCAAGTGATCGAGTTTTTCAGCGATCTGTTTTTCCAGCCCCCGCTCAGTCGGGAAGTAATAACGACTGTCTTTCAATTCCGGGGGAAAGTAGCACTCCCCCGGCGCATATGCACCTGGTTCGTCGTGGGCATAGCGGTATTCTGCCCCGTAATCCAGCTCTTTCATCAATTTTGTAGGCGCATTGCGCAGGTGAAGTGGTACATCATAGGTAGGCATCTGGCGGATATCAGCGCGGACACGGTTAAATGCCTGGTAGACGGCATTACTTTTTGGTGCTGCAGCCATGTAAACCACCGCCTGCGCCAGGGCCAGCTCGCCCTCCGGGCTCCCCAACCGCTCTTGGGTATCCCAGGCGTTCAATGCCAAAGTGAGTGCACGTGGATCGGCAATACCAATATCTTCACTAGCCATTCTGACAACCCGCCTTGCAATATAGAGGGGGTCACAGCCCCCATCCAGCATACGGGCATACCAGTACAGTGCCGCATCGGGCGAAGACCCTCTTACCGCCTTATGGAGAGCGGAAATCTGATCGTAAAAATATTCGCCTCCTTTATCAAAGCGCCGAGTATCACTGACCAGCACCTCCTCAATCACTGCCCTGTCGATGGTTTTTCCCATGACGAGGTCACTGGCAATTTCCAGCAGGTTTAAAGCCTTGCGGGCATCACCATCGGCTGCACTGGCGAGTAACTCCAGGGCATCGTCAGCAATGGATAACTGACAGTCTCCAAGGCCGCGCTCATCAAGCAGGGCGCGGCGCAAAATTTCGATAATGTCTTTCTGTTCAAGACTTCGCAGAACGTAGACACGACAGCGGGAAAGCAGCGCATTGTTGAGTTCAAACGAGGGGTTTTCTGTGGTGGCTCCGATTAGTACTACTGTGCCATCTTCCACATAGGGCAAGAAGGCATCCTGCTGTGACTTGTTGAAGCGATGCACTTCATCGACGAACAGAATGGTCTGGCGCCCGTGGATGTCACGCTCCTCCTGAGCTTTTGCCACAGCGGCACGAATTTCCTTAACCCCAGCAAGAACAGCGGAAACTGATTCCAGATGGGCGTCAACGGAGTCTGCAATAATTCTCGCCAGGGTTGTCTTGCCAACCCCTGGGGGGCCCCAGAAAACCATGGAATGGAGCTGACCGGCCTGAATGGCCTCCCGCAGAGATTTTCCGGTATCCACCAGGTGAGCCTGACCGCTGAACTCCTCCAGCGTGCGCGGGCGCATTCTGGCCGCCAAAGGCTGCCCGATATCGCGACTGAACAGGTCCCTACTCATCGCCGATAATATCTACCCCTTCCGGGGGGATGAACATGAACTGATCAACTGTCCATGGGGGATTGCGCTGGAGATGGTCAAAATGAATATCGGTTTTCTGACCCAGTGTATCCCACAGTGCCATGGTCACGGGTGTGAGCCCCTCAAACCGAAGTGTTACTTTTTCGTAGAGGCTATCTGCTTTATTGGGCAGTAGTATAAACAGTGCTGACGGGCCCTCTTCTTCCAGAGACACACTATAGCTGTCTTCCAGGGCTTCCAGGTCGCCAATAAATAGAACTGCTGGCGTTTTACCGAGATCAGCATCAAATGGTTTGATGGTAACCTGCTCAAGGTCAGGATCATACAACCACAGTGTTTTGCCATTGGTGACGATCAACTGTTCAAAGGGTGCATCGGTATTCCATCTGACCCTGCCCGGCCGTGCCGCAAGCATATGTCCACTAGCCTGTTGCACAATGTCACCCTCTGCGGCATAGACCGTTTGTTCGAAGTCGGCCGAAAGGCTCCCCAGATCACTCATTCGCATCCGCAGTTCACCGGCTGCCGGCTGCCCTCCCGCATAACAGATGGCAGACATCGTGAGCAATAAACCGGTGAATAATGTTCGAATCATTGCGTTAAAACCGCAGACAGTTGTTGATGGCAAGTTAATCACGCCCTGGTCCCGGAGCCAGTACTTCCCGGTTGCCATTGGTTCCCATCTCACTAACAACGCCAGAGGCCTCCATTTGCTCGATAAGTCTGGCAGCACGGTTATAACCGATACGCAGTTTGCGTTGCACGGACGATATGGAGGCTTTACGTGTTTGTAACACAAAGGCGACGGCTTCATCGTAAAGAGGGTCCGATTCTGCATCTTCACCACCTTCTCCACCTTCAGTCGTATAGCCGGGGACCTGGATGTTACTGATCGCCACCTCATCAAGAATCTCTTCAAGATATTCGGGTTCCCCTCGCCGTTTCCAGTCAGCGACTACCCTGTGCACCTCGTGGTCATCCACAAAGGCACCGTGTACACGAATAGGGACACTGGTTCCCGGTGGCAGATACAGCATGTCTCCATGACCAAGTAATTGTTCTGCCCCACCCTGATCAAGGATGGTACGGGAGTCGATCTTTGACGAAACCTGGAAGGCAATACGTGTCGGCACATTGGCCTTGATCAACCCGGTAATTACATCGACAGAAGGACGCTGAGTCGCCAGTATCAGGTGAATACCGGCTGCCCGGGCCTTCTGGGCAATACGTGCGATCAACTGTTCTACCTTCTTGCCAACGATCATCATCATGTCGGCAAATTCGTCAATCACAACGACGATATAGGGCAGTTTTTCCAGACTGGGTGCTACCTGCCCTTCTCCGTCTTCAGCAAACAGGCTGGCATGCTCATCTGGCTGCCAGAGAGGGTCCGGTATCGGGTTCCCTGCTGCAGCGGCATCGGCAATTTTGCGGTTATAGCCTGCGAGGTTGCGCACGCCCATCGCAGCCATCAATTTATAGCGCCGCTCCATTTCACCTACACACCAGCGCAGACCACTGGCAGCATCTTTCATATCGGTGATCACTGGCGTCAACAGATGTGGGATACCGTCATAGACTGACAGCTCTAGCATTTTGGGGTCGACCAGTATCAGACGCACATCTTCCGGACTGGCTTTATACAGCAAGCTCAGCAGCATCACATTGATACCGACTGACTTACCTGAGCCGGTTGTTCCAGCCACCAGTAGGTGTGGCATTTTTGCCAGATCGGCGACTACCGGCAACCCGGAAATATCGTGCCCAAGCGCCAGGGTCAGAGAAGATTTAGCGCTTTCATAGGTTTCCGAGGATAGCACTTCACTCAGTCTGACCATTTCCCGGTGTTCATTGGGAATTTCAATGCCTACCACCGATTTGCCAGGAATCACTTCAACAACCCGCACACTGACCACCGCCAGTGAACGTGCCAGATCTTTGGCAAGATTACTGATACGGCTAACTTTGACACCAGCCGCAGGCTGTATCTCAAAGCTTGTCACCACCGGGCCAGGCAATACCTCGACAACTTCAGCACTAATACCGAAATCCTGTAGCTTAAGCTCCAGTTGCTTGGACATGGCTTCCAACGATTCCTTGGAATAGCCCCGGTTATGACTGCCATCATTTTTATCCAGCAGGTTGATAGCCGGTAATCCCCCGCTGACCGGTTCATCAAACAGCGAAACCTGTTTTTCCTTTTCAACACGGACGCTCGGCACTTCACGTTTTGGCAACGCCTTGATAGTGGGCGGAATCCTGCTTGCATCTTTTTCGGCTCGCTTGGCCTTCACATCCTTGCGGTGTTGCTGGGCGACTTCTGCCTGTCTGTTTTCTTCACGGCGAACCCGGTAGTTAGAAACCCCCTGCCGGAGTCTCTCAACCCCACGCAGGGTCAGGCGCCCTACTCCATCAATTACCGCCAACCAGGACAGATCGGTAAACACGGTCAAACCGAACAGGAACACCGCTAACAGCAAGAGTGTGCTGCCCACGTAGCTGAACGCTGTCGCGGCGGCATTGGCAACGGATGAGCCGAGAATACCCCCGATACCGAAAGGCAACGGCGTCGACATCGCACCGTACTGCAGAGCCGCTAGCGAGGTTGCACACACCATAACCAACACCAGGCCCAGAATTCGCAAAGCGAAGACCAATCCGTCAAATTCTGCCCCCTGCTCTCGATGGGCACGGAACACATGCCAGGCCCGTACCGCCAACAGCAAGGGAAAAAGATACGCGATATAGCCGAACAAGGAGAAAAACACATCAGCCAGCCATGCGCCCATCGGTCCGGCGGCGTTTTCGACACCGTCGACATTTCCGGTATTGGACCAACCGGGATCGCTGGGAGAATAGTTGACAAATGCAAGTAACAAATAGGCACAAATGGCCAGCCAACTGATCAGGG
>Ga0209578_10002826_pt1 | contig 13937 bp, 16 predicted proteins | sample tdAd472_FD_187127 | JGI IMG/M metagenome (GOLD analysis project Ga0209578, IMG submission 187127) | Marine sediment microbial communities from the Atlantic coast under amendment with organic carbon and nitrate - tdAd47.2 (SPAdes)... | ecosystem: Environmental > Aquatic > Marine > Coastal >...
GTCGCGTGTCGCCGCTTCAAGCCCGAATTGCCGCTGCATTTCGTTTCCGGCCTGCGCATCAATCGCGAGCCGCATATCGTTCCGGGAGCGGTCGAAATCGCCCACAGCGTCTTGATAGGCTTCTGATCCAATCTGAATGCCTTGATTGGCAAGCTGCGTCTGTAGTATCTCGCGGTCCCGGTCGAGCTGCGGATTTACCCGACTATACAGGCTATCCGCGACCTGATTTCGGTAGCCTTCGTTCGCCACCGGCGCGGCGCCAAGGGTCGAAAGGTCCAACGGCTGCGAAAGCGTGCCTTGTACCGCGTCAAGCTGGTTGTTCGCCGTCTGCCCGTATTTCGTCGCGGCTTGGTTGTTCAAATCCAGAATGGCCTGCTGTTCCGGCGCAAGCGTTTGCGTAACCGTCCGACCCGGCTGGCCAATTTCGCCGGAATACGTCATTGAGCCATAGGGCGTGACCTGATCTATCTGGTTTACCACAGCCTGCTCGCGAACGGCCTCCTTGTTCGCCGCCGCCTGCGCCGCAGCCGTGGCCGCAGGGTCCGGCGCGGGAGGTGGAGGGCCGCTCTTATCTTTTCCGTAGCACCAAAGCCGATAATCATCCGGCTCTATCTCGCCGCACAAAACATCGGGCAACGCATCCCAACCGATTTCTCTAGCCATATCGCCTCCGGTATTCGTTCGACAGCATCGAGCAAACGACACAGTGCTTTTTACGGCCAAAATGATGCCGCAAGGTCGCTTCCCGCGTGAAGCCAATTCCTAAGTTAAACCTGATCGCCCGCTCGTTTTCGTGAGGCGTCGCCGTCCACACCTTATTGACGCCCACTTGCTCAAACGGGTAGTGAAGCAAGGCCCTAATCACGCCCCTTTGCGCCCATCGGGGCGAATCCGCCGCCATGCTGATCTGCAAGGTTCCATATTTGGCTTGATGGTCGTTATAGACCACCCCTGCCGCCAGCTTTTCCCCGTCCCAAACGCCAATCGCCGCAAAATCCCGGAATTCCCTGTGAACATGAGGTATTCGGCGCGCAACCCATTCGGCAACAAGCTGATCTTCTCCAAAAACGAGGATCAAATCTGCCCGCCCGGAACGTATGTGTAATTTGTCGCCACCCACGAGGGCCGCGAAGCCGTATCCGACACCCTAACCCGCAATGCCGCCGCCCGGCCTATGCCTCTCACGCCACGCCATCCCCGATAAACCTGCCCGTCGGTCCCCCACGTCCCAACACCCCACTTGGAGACGCCCCAAGTCGCCGAAGTCACAGGAGACGCGGACGCAACACCCGTCGGCGCCTTCACCTGGAAATCGAGGTTTAAATCGAGCGCGGCATTCGGGTTTCCAACGCTCTCAAAAATCGGCTCGACCAGTTTGAATGCCTTATTGTTGCCCGGCGTCTTAAAATAGCTGAATGATTGCAGGACATCGCCTGCAATCGCCGACCCGTCATCATTTGTCCCCGTGTCGAACTTATGCACCGCGCCATTCACGCCGAAAAACGGCTCGTCATTGAGCAAACCCCAACATATCGCATTCAACCCGGTGAACCGCGCAGGCGCGCCCGTCAGAGTGTTAAATACAAACTGATGATATTCCCCGCTTTGCGGGATGTTGAATATCAGCATTTGACCGCGCGGATAGAGAAACGGTTGCCAACCGAAAAGAGACCCGTAATCCCGAACCGCGCTGTTTACCGATTTGTCAATCTGCGCCGAAAGCGCCACTCGCTCGGACTGTGAACGATCCAGCGTCAAAACCGATGCCGCCGTAACGAATCCGTCTTGCGTCACAATCACAAGATCAGCACCGGCCTTGATAAAACATCTGCGTCCTATCGGCTTGCCGATTTGGAAAACGCCGATCAACTCCCACGTTGAGGCGCTTGCCGGATCGGTGCCAGCGTAAATAATCACTTCGCCCTCGGACGTGATGAATATCGCTACGTCGTCTTGCCCGTCGCCCGCGTCCCGCGTCCATGTTCCCATTCCCATGAGATACCCGCCGCGCCGCGCCACGCCTGCCAAGGGGAACTTAGTAGCCGTCCCCGCGATGCTGTTGACCGCTAGATACCATGCGTCGAGGCTGTTTTTTTCACCCACCCACAGCCGCCGTTGATGCAGATTGCACCAAATCAGGCTTGCGGCGGTCGGCCCGGTAATCGAAGCGTTCGCCCATGAACTGCCATTGTAGGTGCGCGGCGTGTCCTCTCCGTTCATCACCAGCAAGAATTGACCGCCAGTCGTGCCAATTTGGACTTGTTGGAAGCGGTCGTTCGATAACCCACTGACTTCCGCCGCCCCAACCGCACCGGAATCCGACACGTCCACAATATCGCCGTTAGCACACGCAAACAGCTTGCCCGAACCCGTCAGCGGAACATATTCCAACAATGTTTCAACGTCGCCCGTCAAACCAGTGGCGTATTCGATAGACCCGCGCCGCAGCGTGACCTTTTCCGTATCCGGGAACCAATTATCCATGATAACCGCATGGTTATCCGGCATGTCCGCGATGGCATCGCGCGTATTCCATCCCCCCACCGGGGCGGGAATGGTCTGCGAACGGGACGGCGCGCGCATCAAATAACCGAAGAACTGCCATCGACAGGCGGCGCGCCTGTGAAGTGCCGCCCACCGCCGAAGATATCCGCCGCCACCATAATGCCGGGAGACCCCATTTCGTTCCGCAGCTCGTCGTTCAGGTGCTTTTCATAAGCGCCATACGCCGCGCCGGACGGCAATCCTTCCGCCTCAAGGTAGGCATACACCAGACCGCAGGTAATCAATTCCTCCGATAACTTGGCCACGTCGTCGTCAGCCGCGAAGGCCGATTGCGCAACGGCCCCGCTGCTTTCGCACCACTGGTTCGACACGTACTCGAACGCGAGGCTTTCACCGCCTCCTAGCGTCGGGATAATAAGGATATTGTCACCACGGCGCGCGAATTTAGGCCGGGAGTCGTCCGCATAATCGTTTGCCTTCAAGCCCTGCCATTGAACCGCCGAAATCGGACCCGAAATCAAATTCTTGTTCGTCCTGTCCCAAAACGTCTCAGGCACCATGCGGTCGAAATCGCTTGGCAGGATGCTCGTTTGCGTCTCTGACGCCAGTCCGGTGAACGTCTTTTCTTTCCGGAGAGCCTGCCACGCCACTTTCCGCATGAGCGCGGTCCCGACCTTGTTGGCGAGGCGAAATATCTTTTGCGCGTCCGGGTCCGCATTACTCGCTACCGATGTTGGCCGGATGATGCCGATTTCGTCTGCGGCGTCCTGGCATATGCTTAAAAGCGTCATTGCGGCACACTCCAACCCTTCTCACGCGCCCAAGCCAGCGCCTCGGCCTTACCCTTACCCTCGAACCCATGCGCCCTCAGTGCGGCGCGCACGGACAACCAAGGGGCATTCCAGTTTACCGGCGTGGATTCAAGAATATGCCCCAACGCCTCGGCCTTGGTCCGAACCCACCCGTCCGAATCCTCGCCTTGCCAGCTTTTCTCCAAAACCCCGTTGACTACGCGGTAGCGGCGGCGGTCATAGGCCATGCCTGCTCCTCTTTCCGAATCAACATTGCCCGCTCGCCGATGATATCCCGCGTGCGGAAGTTCTCGGCGCACCACCCATCGACCGCCAGCGCATAGCCAGGGTCGTCAGCGTCGTCCACGATGATCGTATCCACCCGGTCGCCGAAATGTTCAAAAAAACCCATTCTGCTTGCATTTGTTCGCGGCGGGCCATCGTTTAGACCAAGGGCAAACCGTTCCGGCATCCCCTCCAGTTCCGCCATGTCATACCAGCCGCCCTTGATCGGCGCCGTGCAGATCGCGATATTCCGCGTTCCGGCCTGATAGGCCATTTCCTCGACCCGCGCCGCCCATGCCGCATTGTGTTCAATGCACCATACCGTATGGTCGGGATTTGCCGCCGCGAGAACGATTGTCGTAAGGCCAGAACCCGCCTCCACGATATCCCCATCGGCCTTGACCAAGGCGCACAGCGATAAAACGTCCTCCAACGCGGAAAACTCATTCCCTAACCAATAGCGGGCTTCCGTGAACAACCCGAGATCGGGCTGGCCCTTCCTTACTTCCTCGGCCAAATGCGCCAACGTGGTGCCGGTTTGCCGACGCAAGGCAGCGCCCAGGCTGTCATGCATCGTCACCTTGCCCGTATGTCCAAGGCGCATTTCATAGTCCGCAAAGACGCGGCCACCCGCGTTGCGCCACTTGCGGAAGAACGCCAGGTCCCCTCCCCAACGGTTGCCGTCTTCAAAAGTCCGCTCGAACAGGATCGGCACCTTTGAACGCCGGTCTCCCCTGTTCCAAAAGTGATCCGCCGATTTCGCAAGCGTCTCGAACACATGCCTGCGAATTCTCACAAAGCCCGTCGGCAAGCCTTCCACTTCAAGCAAGCCATTTTCGTCGGGCGTGTGCATCCCTTGGATCATCCGCACTGGCATATTGCCCTTGGCGCCCTCGCGCCGGAACGGATACACACCGCCCACAATATCAACGTCGTGGCCGCAAAGCCTAATCAGCGCGTCCGGTGTCCATGACACATCGGCGTCGATAAAAATCAGTTCGTCGCAATCCGAAAGTAGAAACTCCTGCACCACGCTATTGCGAGCGTCGTCAACGTGGCAATTGCCCTGCAAGAGCATATAGGCCGTCTGTAAGCCCGCCTTGTGCATTGCCTCCCGACTCTGCGCCATCGAGAATGTATAGGCTGCATCCGGGCTATCATAGGAAGTTGTCGCCAAGCATATTTTCCGACCACCGGACGCATTGCCGGAATCATGGAATAAGTGAGACATGTATTCTCCAAAAGAAAGGCTCCCCCCGCCCGAAGGCGAGGGGAAACCGGATCAACCGCCCGTGTTGATGAGGCCCACGTTAATCAGCGCGGTATAAAGCCGCGTGATCCGGGTCTCATTGAGCGTGGTTGTCGCCGTCGCTGTCGCAACCGCCGTGATGGCAGGCTGCACAATCGGCGTGGTCAGGCCGTAAAACCCAACCTTGTCCGTGGTCGATTGACCAAGCAGGACGCCCGACGGATTACCGTCGGAAAGCTGTTTGATAGCCATGATTAAAAGCTCCTTTCATACCTATCAGTTAAAGCCCAAGCGAACCGCAAGTTCCGGACGGATGGTCTTGTATCCGTACAGAACATCGAGCCGGCAAGGCAGGTTGTCGTTGTTGATGTCGTACTGACGAACAACGCGCATCGAGATGCCGTCCATGATTTCCCGCGCGGAGAAATCAACGCCCTGCGGCATCACAAGGTCAGCGGTCGCGAAGGCGAACGCATCCTTGTGGAAGCCCATGGACACGCGATAGTCGGCACTGGCGCCAACCGCCGTCGAGCGGTCGCTTTCCAGCTTGCTGAGGGCCGCATTGTTCGCAGGCATGGCCGAGACGTTCTGCTTCGCGCCGGAACTGTAAAGCGCCGGGGAGAAGCTGATCGACGTGGCGTTGGCCGCTGCATCCGCCGTCACGACGAACGGCTGCAACAGGCCAGTATCGGCCTTGGTTTCCGGATGGACGCGGTTGACGTTGGCGAAATAGAAGATGTCGCCTTTCTTCCACGTTCCGGCGCCGGTATCCACCGTGATCGAAGTCGAACCCTCGGCAATGGTCCCAGTGTCGTTCACCAGGTAATCGCCGGTGCCGTCGTCGGTCCCGGTCGTGTGGATCGGCCACATGGTATTTTCATAGACTTCCTTGAAGCCCACGAACTGACCCGCGACCATGCCTTCCTTGTAGTTCTTGCTGATGCTCGCACCGGGGTTGAACAGACCGGACAGGGCCGACACAAGGTCAACATTGTCCTGCGTGTTCAAGTTCAGGCACCGTTCGCTCGAAGGCGTCAGGTTGTCGGTGAGAACCTTCGACGCATTGAGAACGTCGCCCAACGTAATCGCGGCACCCACGTCCGAGACTTCGTTATAAACGTCCTTATACATCGCCATTGCATCGCTTTCGATGTTCGCCGCCAGAACCGACATGGCCGGCTCAAGAATGCGAGACGAAAAGTCGTCAAGGTCAAGCGTCAGGTCGCGGCTCGTAAAAGCCATATCGACGCCCTTTTGCGTGGCGATCTGCAAGGTAACGCTGGTCTCAGCGGTGTCTTGCACGTCGATAACCGCGCCCGTCCGAACGGTGTATTGGTTCGGCAGCCGAATCTTGAGGCTGTCGCCGATCTTCGCGCCCGAATTGGCGTAGCTGTCGTCATATTGCCGGTTAACCTTGCCGACAAAGTTCAGTTTTTGGTGCAGAATGCGGAGCGCTTCGCGCGTAACCGCAGTCGGCGTCAAAAGGGTATTAGCCATTTGACAATCCTTCCATGGGGTAAGCCGTCGTCACGACGGTTTGAAGCGAAAAGACTAGGACGCCTTTTTCGCTAATTGCTGTTCACGCCAGCGCATCCATTGTTCCGTTGACATTTTGTCCGGGTCGGTCGTGGCCTTCGCCGCTCCCTTCCCTTTCATCGGCGCAACGGGCGCTGCCGCAGGTTTGGCGCCCGGCTTTTTCCGGGACTGAGCCTGCATACGGTCGAACATCATCGCCTTGTAAGCCATCTCTGCGGTGATCGGGTTGAGCGGCCATTTCTCGGCTTCCGACTTGTCCATGCCATACGTCGAAACGACGTAATCCACGACTTCGGGCGCTTTTTCCGAAAACCCCTTGATACGTCGCTCAACAATCTGGCGCCCCTCTTCCTCTCGCCGGGCAAGCTCGGCTTGCTGCGATGCGGAGAGTTCGCTTTCCTTGTTGGCGACCTCGGCGACTGTTCTTTGAAACTCGGCCTGCTTTGCCGCGATTGAATCGCTGATCTGTCGCGCCCTGTCCGGATCGGACTGCCACAACGATTGCAAATCAATCTGTGCTAGCTGCTCAAGTTCCCCGCGTAATTGCAGACCATGCGAATACGCTTGCAGAGCTTCACCGTTGAGCGATTCCATTTTAGCCACGGTTTCTTCCCGCGCTTGAATGGACTTCGCCTGCTCGGCGACCGCCTGCGATTTCCTGGTGTAATCCGACCAAGTTCCCTTTACGAACTCATCGACCTTACCGGCCAGTTCTTCCGGGATGGCGTCTTTTGCCACCCGAAACTTGTTGCCGCCGAAATCGAATTCAATCTCCTCGATTTCCTCGGCTTCGTCTTCGCCTTCCTCGCCTTCAACGGCATCGACCGCTTCCAGCTCGTCGGCGCTTGCGGATTCCTCGACTTCCGGCAGTTCGCCATCGGTCTCGACTTCCGGTTCTGCTCCCTCAAGGGCGGCAGATTGATTTTCGCTCATGAAAAACTCCATCTAAGGGCTGCGCGCCTCACGGCGGGCTTAAATGGCTGGATATTCCGAAGACGTATCCAGCCGGGCAATATCAACGGCGCGGCGTAATTCTAGGTCCGCTTCCTTGATATCCAGTTCACGCGATTTCAGCGCGATTTCTTGCAGTTTCAACTCGAACTCGCGTTGTTTCGCTGCCATGTCGCCGCGAATTTTCTCCAACTCCAATTGCGCGCGGGTCGCGTTTTCCTCGCGCGCGGCAGACATTTCAGCCGCCTTGCTTGTCGCTTCATCTTGAAGCCTCTTGAGTTCGCCCATCATTTCTTGAGCCTGCGCCTGCAACTGCTGCAAGGCCGCGTCCTTTTGAGCCAACGCCTGCCGTGCTTCCGGCGAAAGCGCCTTCATTCCGTCTTCGTCTTCCGCTTGGCGAACCTCGGGCGGCAACAAATGGCGAAGGCGTTGAGAAACCTTGTCCGCGCCTACAAAGTCCATATGCTCCATGAGAACATCGCCGATAAACGGACCCGCGTCCGGCACCTGGCGCATGATTTCAATCAGCGTTTCCCGCGTTTCCTCGCGTTGTGTCGCGAAGTTCGCGCCCGTCGATACCGTCACGTCGTATTCGCCAATGGACAGATCATAAAGTTCCTGTTCGCCGTCTTCCCCTTGCTTCCCGCCGCCGTCTTGAACCAAGCGGACCACCTTCTCTTTGCTGTCCTCGCCAAGAATGCGAATGGTCTCTCGCGCCGAATAAACGGCGGGGATAATATCGACCAAACACCGGCCCGCGTAACGAATGGCACGCGCCAGATTATCCGGGAAATGGAAATTCGCCGTATCCGATTCCCGTTGACGCGCCATAATCGCCCGCCCGCTGGTCTCCCGCGACTGCGCGCCCAAGGACGGGTCATAGATCGAAATAACCGCCTTCATGTCGTCCGAAGCGTTCATGGCCTCCTGCAACGCGCCAGCAGGCACGCCCGCAAAGGGCTGGCGTTGGGGAACGCCCCCGCCTTGTGACGGTTCGTATTCCAGATAAGCGTGAGACCGCGTGTTGGCCGTCTCCCACTTCGCCTCGTGGCCTCGTGGAACAAACCCCACCGGGCCGACCCAAGGCGCACGCGGTGCCAGCGCAACAAGCTCCGTCGTCGCCGAGCGCCAGAAATTGAACATCTCCTGCGGCGACTTCGCGTCCCGTATCAGCGACCGGAAATGCCGCCGCCCGTCAAGGAACACTTCCTCGCCCCATACAGGGCAAATCGGAATGGTCGAGCCGGGCCATTCTTCTTCTTCCAGAATCTCGATGCCCGACATAATCCGCCGCGTTACCTTGTGGACGCGCGTCTGACGGCGCCGGACTTCCGTAACACCCGTTGCCAGCATGGCTTTCATAATGGCTTCGTCGTCGGTCCCTATGGACGGGTCAAGCCCGCCGCGCTCCAACATCTTGCGCGCATAGCGGGGTAGTTCGTCCGCCAGAACCGCAATGCCGCTCGACAGCAACACAAGATCGGCGCTTTCTTCCGCGCGGTGCCAATATTCCGCAATCCGCACCTGATCGTCATCAAGCCAATGCGCCACCACGTCGCGGGCATCACCCTGAAAATGCACCGGGTCAGCCTTGGGGTATCGGAGCTTGAATTGATCCTCGGTCAACAGGTCCGAGATAAACGCATATTCCCAATCGGAAGCGTCGAACTCGGTCGAATTTACGTCCCAATGCACCATGAGCGGATTAGGCACACGCTCGATGCGCGCTTCCATCTCGAAGCTACGGTCATGCACGTAGTCGATACCGATCCGGAAGAACCCGAACCCACCGGACACCGCATGATCTATCGCCGTGTCATAGGCGATTTCGGCGTTGGAACCTCGTTCAATCGACCGGATCAACCCGCCGATGATTTCCGCCGTGTTTACATCCGCGCCGTTATCGACCGGGGAAACCTTGATGCCGGGCTTGTTCTGCCGGGATTCGTTCACCACCGACCGGATAAAGGCCGGGAGCTTGTTGATGGTCAGGCAAGGGCGGCCTTCGGCTTCCCGCTGTTTCTTGATCTTGTCGTCCCATTGCTCGGACAGGCGGGAAAACCGAATATCCGCTTCGGCGGCCTCGCGGTTGAAGCTCGACCCTTCCTCGGATTCCTCGAACCGCTCTAGCGCGTCCTTTACAACGTCATCGGCCATCAATCAGCCCATCCATGAATGCTCGCCGCCGCCGAATTCAACATGAATCTTCCTCGCCTTCGGCCTTGTCATGGCCGGGAATAGTTCTGTCATCGCCCATACCAGCGCATCAACGCGATCCGGCGAACCCTCGCCTTCAAAGCCCGCCGCCGTCATGAGGCACATTTGATCTTCCAGCTTCGGGAAGCTGCCGATATGGCTGACCCGGCCCAAGCTGTAGAGCGCACTAATCGGCTCGGCCCGGACGTGTTTGCCGCGCGTTGCCCTGACCTCGATAATCCGAACGTCCTTGCGCACACTTTCCAAGGTATGACGCACCATGTCGCCGCCCTGGTTAACCTCGATCACGATGGCATCGGCTTCGTGCAGATCATAGGCAGCGATAGCGCGTTCCGCCCATTGCTTCGGGCCGCCCTTGAGTGTCATGTCGTCCAGGACGTATCCGCGACCGTCCGTCCCGTGACCTGCCACAATGATGCCGTGTTCGTCGCTGTTTTCCTCGGAACTCACCGCAGGATCGACCGCCACCACGATGCGCGCCATTTCGGGCGCTTCCGCACGCCGGTTTTGGTGCAGCGTCAAGCGGTCCCAAATAGCGCCCACAGCGGTCGGCTCGTATTCACCCAACCAGATATGCCCGTAACGGTCAGGCTTATGCTTGGCGTCGAACTGCCGCTCTGCGTCCAACTCCTTCGGAAAGAACGGGTTAGCGTCGTAGTTCACCTTGCGGATGATCGAGCCTTCGGGCGTCACGTCACCCCGGAACCGCTGATCCACCGGATCGCTGGCGTGTCGCGGATTCCACGAGAACCAAAGCTCGGAACCGGCCTTCCGGATTGTCGGGATCAGTATCTCAAGTGAGGTGGCGCTGATCGTCTGCGCTTCCTCGACCCAAACCCGATCAATGCCTTCCATCGACTTGATTTGATCTGTCGTCATCTTTCCAAGGCCGGCGAACAAAAACTGCGTGCCGTTCTTGCCTCGGATTTCGTTTTGTAGGCTCTCGTAAAAGTCTCCCGCGCCAAGCGCCCGAATCTTATCGTCGAGTAACTGCTTGACCGAATCTTTGATGGATAGTTGAACTTCCCGCGCGCAGAGTATCCGCAGCGGTTTCTTGCCGCCCTCAATCAAAAGGGCCGTGGCAAAGCTGTGAGACTTGCCCGACCCTCTCCCGCCGTAAAACGCCTTGTAACGAGCGGGGATGAATAGCTCGCTGAAAGCGTCCGGAATTTCAACTTGCACTATTTGACGAACTTAACCGTGAAGTTCAGGTCATTGCCGTCTTTATCGGTAAACCCGATGTCCTGCTTTTCACGCCAGCCCATCCGCGCCTTTGTCCACCAAATCGCCGCCGTGGTATCTCCCGCCATGGCTTTCTCGAAAAGCGTCTGGCCGATTTTGGTATTGGCTTCCACCGCAGCCGTGTCGATTTCCGCGCGGAAGTATTTAGCCAGGGTCTTTTTATCAATGCCGCCTCGGATGACCCGAGCTATTGATTCTTGCGGTATGCCCACCGCACACATTTTGCGGACAAGCTCGCGTTCTTCGTCCGTTGGGTTCAACGGCTTCGGGCCGGTCTTAGCCATCGTTGTCCCTTTTATGTGGGGGAAAGTTAAACGCACCCGGAAGCCCAGATCGGCCTTTGTGTGCAATAAGCTATGAAAAGGTTGCCGCTTCGGGCGTTCCGGGTAACAAAAAACCGCTCGACCTATTCGGGAGCGGTTACTTTCAGACATACCTACAGCCTTAAGCCCCACCCGTTTCCGGGTAAGGGGCCGTCCGTAGACATGCACAAGATATCGTGCCTCGCAAGATCGTGTCAACTACATTTTGCGGCGCAAGTCCGTTGATGAACATGGTGCGCGATATCGTTCACAAATGAACACGCCATCATATCCCCCTTCGTTCAATTAACCGATCCAAACCGCGCAAGACAGGCTCCACCTTCCGTTCCTGGTCCTCGCAGACCACCGCCACGACCGCGCAGGCGTCTTGGCCCATGTCCATCATCGAATCTTTGTAGCACTCGAAGTTCCACGCTTGGGCGTCGGACATTTCCCCGTTTCCGCCACCGGCGCCGGTGAAGTCCTGGACTTCGCTCGGATGGGTGTTCGCGTGCAGCTCGCGCAGCCATATGGCCATATCATGCCGCTTCCCGGCCTTTGGGTGCATCCCTAGCTTGCCCTCGTCCAGCCATCGGTCGATAAGGCTTTCGTATCGAGCGCGCGGGCCGACGATCCGCACGGAGTCTTCCTCGTTACTGTCGCGCACTTCCATGACAATTCCGCCATTGTGTTTCGCCCGTTCCGGAGTTGGTTGGATGCCGTTGTTGAAGTCCTGCCGTTCGCGGTATTTGCGCTTGCGTTTAGCCACGGGATGTATCCCTTAAATCAGGGACGGGCCGCCAAGTAAGTTTATAAGTCGTGGAAGATCGAAATGCCTGTTCTAAAACACCTTTATTCCACCGCAAGGCGCATGTGGGCATAACAAAAAAATCATCTACGACAGCAATTAGAGATACGTTATTCGTGTCTTCATCCATATTTCGACTCCGGCATGGTTTTAATCAATTCACCGATCCGTCTGGCCATCTGTAACCGCTCGGCCTTCGTCGCGTGACCGTACCGCTTTGTGGCAGGCTCGTGAGATTCTAGCGCCTTCAAGGTCTGGCGATACTTGCTGCAAGCGTCGTCGATAGCCGCCGTTAATTGGGCATAGGTCGGAAACCATTGATTAGCCTTCGGCCAATCCCACAAAACGCTCTGCACCGCATAAGCGGGTTGTTCCGAAAGCGCCTGCGCGAACGTGTTGATCTGCGCCACGAGGTCGGCTTGCGTGATGTTCTTCCCCGCCGTCATCAACTTGATGCGGCCAAGCGCGTCCTTAATGACATCAACCGGCAGGCGTTCCCCTTCCCGCGCTTGCAGCGCCTGTATCGCCGCAGATCGCTCCTCCGCGCTGATCTCCCCAATCACCTTGACGCCCGTCACCCGGTCGCAAGCGGCGTTGAATTCCAGCTTTAGCGCCTTGACCACGCGGGCCGGGACTTTCATTTCGGATTTGGCTGGTAGCATCATGCCCTCTCGATGGCTTCCATGACCGACGGCGGGCCGTTGCGTTGCTTTTTGCCGCCAAGGTGGGCCGTGATCCAATCCACCGGCGCGGCAACCCGCCCTGCCCTCGCGGCGGCGAACACATCCCTAACGGCGCGCGCATCTCCGCCCGTCATTTGCAGGCAACGCCCCACGAACGAGCGGAGTTTGTCCGGCGGTTTGTTTTCCTGCTCGGCAACCCATGCCAAACAGGGGCCAAAAAGCGCCGCTTTCCAATCGCCATCAATCGCCTCGAAAGGCGCGAAAGCGCCCGTTACGTTAGTAACGGAATGGTTCATTGGTAACGGTTCATGGTGTTTCACAGTAGAAACACCCCCCCCATCACTGTGGAAACACCCCTCTTTCACATCTGAAACAGGGGTATTGCAATTTGAAACACCCCCTAAAGCGAGGGTGTAGAGCGTGCTGCGCTGCGATCCGTCTTTCCGGAAACGCTGCTCTCTGGTCAGCAATCCATAGTCTTCGAGCGCGGCCAGAACACGAGTCACCGTAGGCACGCTGACCGATGCTTTTTTTGCTATGGTTTTCAACGCCGGATAACACGTTCCGTCATCGCAGGCGTAGTCCGCAAGGGCCAATAAAACAACCTTATCGCGCGGCTTTAGGCTTTGCTGGAATGCCCATGTGAGCACCTTAACGCCCATACGACGCCCCCCCATACAGCCCGGCCCGGAACTCCGGATGCTTCGGGCTTTCAAAGCCGTTGGCGTCGATTAAGTTTGCCGGGCAAAGGTTCGCGATTCTCCGGCTATTTGCGGCCTTTTTGCCCCCGGCCTCTCGGAACGGTACGCCGCGCTTCCATTCTCCATATGCGTTCAATGCCATATCGCTTCGGCGGCGGAAGTCGTCCGATCTCGCCCGCTTGTCGATCACCCATTGAATGCCCTTGCGCACGGCTCCGTGGTCTCGGTATTCCATCGCCTTTGCGATATCCCGCAAAGACGCATCGGTCTTTTCGCGCGCAACCCATGCGGCAATCCGGCATGGCAGGGCGGCTTGAACGGCACCCGTACCGCCTGAATGTCTCGCCTTTATTTGGTCGGTCGGGCAATTGTAGACGTGCGAGACGGCGAAGATGGCAAGATTGATTTCTCTCATTGGGGGACCCCGTTCACAAGGTTCGACCGGATGCCGTAAAGCGACCGTCGCCGCTTGTCGCTGCTTGGCGGGATCATGTCGATGACCTCGCACTTGACTTGTGGGAATCCTCGGCTGTGCCAGTATTCCTCAATCATTCTGGCTTGCGTTTCGGCGTCGTGCCTTACGTCGCTGGCCCGCAACATGGGCCGGCCAAGGTTCTGCTCAATCGGACAGTGCATTTCGTGTCTCCCGTATCATTTTGGTTACGTC
>Ga0209578_10002828_pt1 | contig 13931 bp, 13 predicted proteins | sample tdAd472_FD_187127 | JGI IMG/M metagenome (GOLD analysis project Ga0209578, IMG submission 187127) | Marine sediment microbial communities from the Atlantic coast under amendment with organic carbon and nitrate - tdAd47.2 (SPAdes)... | ecosystem: Environmental > Aquatic > Marine > Coastal >...
CGACGGCAACGTTGTCCTTGGTGGTCATCGAACGACGTGGACCCATCCATTCAGAGATCTCGATGATCTCGAGACAGGGGACCTTGTGTACATGACGAATGCCCAAGGCATCGACGTTATGTACAAGGTGTCGGAGACCATGATTGTCGAGCCGCGTGATATGTGGATCACATTCGACAAGGAAACACCAACTCTCACGTTGTTTGCCTGCCATCCGAAGGGCTCGGCGAAGTACCGAATCGTTGTCGTTGCAGACCTGTTGTCATCCCAACCGATGGTCTAGCCCCTCGGTAGGGTGATTCGACGGTAACCTCGCTGGATGGATTCAACAGAGGTCGTCGAACCGGCTGACGCTTTCGCCTCGGTTCCCCCATCGGTGCATCCGCCGGAGAAATACCCAAAGTGGCCGTTCTTTCTCGCCGGTGGGTTGATCGCGATTGGTATTGCTATCGCCGTCCTGTGGTCCGTCACCGTCCCGTATTACGTCGTGAGTCCTGGGCCGGTGTACGACACGTCGGACTTTGTAACGGTTGAGGGCGGCACGGTCTCTGAAAACGGTGAGCTGTTCTTCCTCACGGTGTCACTCAAGGAGGCGAACGTCTTCGAATGGGTCGCAGCCCAGCTCGATCCAAGAGTTGAACTCAACGAACGACAGAACGTGCGGCCGAGCGGCGTCTCCCAAGAGCAACTTCGCAGGGAGAGCCTCGCGGCGATGAACCAGTCGAAGATTGACGCGACTTATGTGGCGCTGACGAAACTGGGGTACGAGGTCACACTGATCGGGACCGGTGCCCTCGTTATCGAGACTGTCCCTGACTCCGCTGCAGATGGGGAGCTGTTCCCAGACGATGTCATCATCGAGATGGATGGTGAACTGATCAGCTTCCGGTCTGATGTCATCGACTTCCTTGCACCGTTGGAGATTGGAGATCCCGTGACGGTCACCGTCGAACGACCGGGCGACGACCAAGAAATCGAGGTCGATGACGTTGTGATCGTGCTTGGTCCACATTCCGATGATCCGACGCGGCCGATGATGGGTGTTCTGCTCGACAACAATGAACCAATCATCGAGTTCCCCGTGGAGGTCGACATCGACTCCCAGAACATCGGTGGCCCCTCGGCGGGTCTGATGTTCACGCTCCAGATCATGGACCAGCTCACGCCCGACCAATTGACCAATGGGCAACGTGTGGCTGGCACTGGGACCATCCGGCTCGACGAGACCGTGGGGCCGATCGGGGGGATCACCCAGAAGGTTTTTGGAGCAATCGATGCAGGGGCCGTGGCTGTACTCGTGCCTGCAGGCAACTACGAAGAGGCAGTGGAAGCGTCGAACGGACGCATCGAGATCGTCAGGGTTGAGACGGTTGACGACGCTCTCGTGTTCCTCGCAACGCTCTGACAATCCGCGGACACTCGGATCTCGACCGGTACGCTGACGTGCATGGCGGATGATGTGAGCCCAAGCCAGGCGCGGGCGACCCGATTCGACATTGTTCTGCGCGGCTACGACCGCGCCCAGGTCGATGCGTATATCGAGGAAACTGCGTCGGTACTTGATGATCTCCGGACTGCTGCGTCGGAGGTCGAAGCGTCCGCGCTCGCCGTGGGCATCGACGATCCCGCTGCCCTCGCGAATGAACTCGGCAGGATCGGTGACGAAGTTGCCTCAGTACTCGAGGCCGCCAGGGCCGCAGCCGAAGGTCTCAGGAAGCGGGCGAAGGCAGACGCAGATACCTGGCGCACGAAGGCTGAGGGCGAGTCAACAGAGATGCTCGATGCTGCCATCGAGCAATCCCAGTCCATGCGGGCGAGTTCGTGGAACGAGGGGACGTCACTGCTCAACGCCGCTGTTGCTGAGGCGAAGATGCTGCTCGCCGGAGCTCAGGAGGACGCCTTGTTCATGCGGGCCGAAGCCGAACGCGACGCGCTAAGGCTGACTTCAGATGCCAGACGTGACAAAGAGGAAGCCCTCCGGGCGGCGAGGATCGAAGCCGACACCATTGTTGTCGAGGCACGCGCGGAGAGCGATGGGGTGCTTGCGGCTGCCCAGAAGCAAGCAGAACTCGCACAGGAGAGGGCCAGAGCGCTCGAGGACCGCCGTTCTGAACTCCTGGCGGAACTCGAGGCGACACGATCGTCCATCTCGCACCTTGAGGAGGAGATTGACTCTCGTCGGCAAGCGCTCGAAACGCCAGAACCATTGCCGACCTTTGAACCTGAACGATCCCACCACGGTCAGGACGTCGGCTCCGTGAGGATCGTCGCCCCGTCCAAGGCCGTAATCCTGAAGCCCGTTGACCCCGATGAACTGGTTGCCGAGGTCGAGGCGATGAGATCTACAGCAGCTGCGGCAGCAGCGACCGAAGCTGCACCAGAGAGCACCCGTCCTGAAACGGTCGCGGTGATCAGCCCCCCTCCGGCACCCGCCGTTCCTGTCGAGGCGTCACCCCAGGGACCGGAAACCCAACAAGCGGATGACGCGGCCCCAGTCGTCGAAGAGCACCCTGCGGATACGGATATCTCAGCCGATGAGATTGGGTCCATCTTCGCCCGCCTCAAAGATGACACCGCAGAACAGGTCGCAGTCACTGCAGAGAGATCTTCCATTGCCGCAGAACCAGCAACAACAGCGACACCGAACGTGGCTACTGAGCCGTTGGTGGACGTCGCTGCGGCCGTTGCGGTGCAGGATCCGGAGCCTGAAGCGGTAGCCGAAGAGCCATCAGCACCCGCACCCGTTGAAGAATCGGGAGCGACCGATGCCGGACAAGCAGCCGCGGCCGCACGGAATGCCTCTCTTAAGACGGTGAAGAAGGCTCTGGTCGAATTGCAGAACGAAACGCTCGAGGGTCTGCGAACTGACGATGCATGGCTACCACCCGCAGGGTTCACAGATGTCTTCGGCGATGCATTCGGCGCGCTTGCCAAGGCAAACGGTGCAGACTCGGGACCAGACCAGGCACGGGCGTTCGCCACCGACCTCGAAGACTCGGTGACTTCAGCGATCGAATCGGCACGCAGCGCCGGCAAGGGCGAGCGCGCGGTTGCAGCTGCGGCGAGCAAGGTGTTTCGGATGTGGCGGAGCGACGAGGCAGAACGCAGGCTCAACGCACTCGGTTGATCCGAAGGAACACCTGCCACACGCACGTTGAGGCCGCGTTGGCTCAATACCGATTGACCCGTAGACTCTGATCGTGATCAACCGCGAACCGATTGCTTATAGACAGACCTCGGGCCTGCGCCGCGTCATCATGATTGGACTTTCGGTCGTCTTCTTGGTGCTCCTCGGCGCTCGCTGGATCGCCACACTGTGGACCGATTACCTGTGGTACTCCGAACTCGATGCGACGAAGGTCTGGTCAACGCTGACGTTCACCAAACTCTGGCTCGTCATCGCGGCAAGCGTCGTGGCAATCGCCGTTTTCTGGATCAGCCTGTGGGTCGTTGACCGTATCTCTCCTCGACGGTTGGTCGCGGTCGGGGGACCAGATGAAGAGCTCCTCATGCGCTACCAGGAGTGGGTGCAGCCGCGGGCGTTCCTCATTCGCTCCATCTTTGCGAGCATGTTCGGGATCCTCATCGGTCTCGGTGCTGCCGCGTGGTGGCAGGATTGGTTGTTCTGGCGCAGTGGAGTGACCTGGGGCGTTGTCGACCCGATCTACGGAAACGACCTCTCTCGGTACATCTTTGGTTTGCCGTTCTACCGGGACGTATTCGGCTGGGTATTCCAGCTGCTGCTCGTCGTGACCCTTGTCGTCGTCGCCGCTCACTATCTCAACGGTGGCATCAAAATCGGGACACCAGGTGAGAAGACGTCGGAAGGGGTCAAAGCCCATATCTCAATCATGCTCGCTTTGATCGCTCTTCTCAAAGCCGTCGGATATGTCTTCGACAAGTGGGAGCTGCTCTACTCAAGCCGCGGCCAGGTGTTCGGAGCGTCGTATACCGACGTCAATGCCCAGATTCCGGCGCTCAACCTGCTGATCTTCATCTCAATCGTGTCGGCCATCATCTTGCTTGTAAATGTCTGGTTCCGTGGATGGTCTCTCCCCATGGTCGCGTTTGGCATCTGGCTTGTGACGTCAATCGGTGTGGGAGGCATCTATCCCGCGATGGTGCAGAGATTCTCAGTCGAGCCGAATGAGATCGGACGGGAAACGGAGTTCGTGCAGCACAACCTCGATTTCACGCGCCTTGCGTACGGGCTTGATGGCGTCGAATCGGTCGAGTTTTCCGCGTCATCAAACTTGACCGCCGACATCATCGAGGACAACCGCGAGACGATTGACAACATCCGACTGTGGGATCCAGGCGTCCTCTCACAGACGTACCCAGAACTCCAGAACATCAAGACGTATTACGACTTTGCCGATGTCGACGTCGACCGCTACATCATCAACGACAGGCTCGTGCAAGTCATGATCTCGGCACGTGGCCTGTCCGAGAGCCAAATCCCTGGATCTGGTTGGGTCAACGAGCGTCTGGTCTATACCCACGGCCTTGGTGCGGTTTTGAGCCCTGCCAACGATGTCACGGCCGACGGGAAGCCCGATTTCCTCGTCCAAGACATCCCACCCCTGAACAACTCTGGCTCGTCGAACCTGGACGTCGACCAGCCCCGCATCTATTTCTCAGACGATTCCGAGGATGACTTCCTGATTGCCGCCTCGAAGGAAGGTGAGATCGACATCCCGACCAGCGCCGACCCAGAAGATGGGGCGCAAACCAATTCCTATGACGGCTCGGGTGGCGTCGCGCTCGGTGGCTTCCTCCAACGAACGGCGTGGGCACTGCGATTTGCCGATCTGAACACCTTGATCTCGGGCCAGGTGGATCCCGAAAGTCGCGTGATGATTGCCAGGAACATCCAGACGAGGATCAAGCGTCTCGCACCGTTCCTCTATGCGGACAATGACCCGTACATGGTGGTCTCGAAAGGTCGATTGGTCTGGATCATGGATCTGTACACGGTCTCGGATCGGTACCCGTATTCAGAGCAGGCGTTGACGACCCGACTCAATATCGGTGCCGAGCTTCCCCGATCGCTCAACTACATCCGCAATAGCGTCAAGGCCGTAGTCGATGCGTACGACGGCACCGTCGACATGTATGTGATCGATCCCGATGACCCGATAATCCAAACCAACCAGGCAATCTTCCCAGACATGTTCCAGCCGATCACTGAATTCCCGATCGAACTTGTGCCTCACCTTCGGTATCCAGAGGATCTCTTCCGCATTCAAACCGACGTCTACACCCTTTATCACATGACGGACCCCGTAGAGCTGTTCAAGGTCGAGGACCCATGGCAGATCGCCCGTGACCCTTCCAACAGCCCGTATCCGAACCTGCGGGGCGTCTTCTCATCTGACCCGATGCTTCCGTACTACCTGCTGATGGAGCTTCCTGAGGAGGAAGAGCTCTCGTTCCTGCTCATGCAGCCGTTCACACCGGCGGATCGGCCGAACATGTCTGCCTTCATGGTTGCGAAGAGCGGACCGCTCGAGGAATACGGGACGATCATCGAGTACACGATGCCGAACGATCGTCAGATTGATGGCCCTGGCCAGGTTGGAGACTTCATCGAGCAGGATCCGATCGTGTCGGCCGAGTTCACGCTTCTTGGTCAGGTCGGATCTGATGTCATCAAGGGGAACATGCTTGTCGTTCCGATTGAGGACTCCCTGCTCTACGTCCAACCGATCTACCTCGCTGCAGATACCGCTACAGGAGGCATCCCGCAGTTCAAGCGGGTGGTCGCCTCGTACGACTCGCGCATTGAGATTGGGGAGACGCTCGATCAGGTGCTGTTCCAGCTCTTCGGCGACGGTACAGGCGGCGGAGAACCTGATGGCGGAGAACTGCCAGACGGTGGAGGAACCATCGAAGAGCAAGTCGCAGAACTGCTCAATCTTGCAGATGAAGCACTCAACGAGGCCAATGTCCGACTGCGGGCCGGCGACCTTGCTGGGTACCAGGCGAAAGTTGAAGAGGCGCGGTCGTTTATCGAAGAGGCCAACCGCATCATCGCCGAAGCGGCTGCGAACGCCTCCGGACAGACGGCCTCACTCTCGCGGTAGCTCGGTCAGTTGTTGTTCGAGGAAGGCCCGCTCTGGGGCTGTCTGTGTCAATTCGACTGCCTGCTCATAGGCGACCCTGGCCTCGTCGATTCGCGATTCATCGCGGAGAAGAGCGGCTCTCGCTGCGTGGAGATAGGGGTAACCAGCAAGCCCGTCAATGTCGTGGATCATCGCAAGAGCTCGCGGCCGGTCTCCCGTCATCGCCACCGCGACCGCGTGGTTCAGTCGCACGACCTTCGAATCGGTGAAACGTTCGAGTGCGCTGTACAACTCGGCGATCTGATCCCAATCCGTCGCATCGGGGTCTGGGGCTTGGGCATGAAGCGCAGCGATGGCTGCCTGGATCTGATACGGGCCAGGTAGACGCATGGCGACTACTTCGTCAAGTCTCGAGACGGCGGAATCGATCCGGTTGCGGTCCCAACGGGAGCGGTCCTGGTCGGGAAGGAGCACCGGTATGCCATGTGCGTCAACCCTGGTGCCGGATCTGGCATCGTGCAGCTCCATAAGAGTCAGCAGGCCGACCACCTCTGGCTCTCGCGGGAGCAGATGGTCAACGATCGCTGCAAGACGAACTGCCTCGTCCGAGAGGGACGAGCGAAGGTGGGAGTCCCCGGCAGTGGCGGCATAGCCCTCGTTGAAGATGAGATAGATGACAGCGAGTACGGCAGGGAGACGTTCGGGAAGATCGGTGCTGTCTGGAACCCTGTAGGGGATTCCTGCCTCTTTGATCTTCTTCTTGACCCGCACGAGCCGCTGGGCCATCGTGGCTTCTGACACCAGGAAGGCTCGTGCGATTTCTGGGGTGGACAGGCCGCCAACAGTTCGCAGCGTGAGCGCAACGCTTGCGTCCTGTCCGATTGCGGGGTGACAACAGGTGAAGATCAGGCGAAGCCGCTCATCTTCGACGGTGACTATTGGTTCGTCCGTTTCGGTGGCAGAACGCTCCGAGATAGCCAAGTGCTTCGTACTTCGTGTCGAGGTTCTTCGCTCTCCGAACCCGATCGATCGCTTTCCGTCTGGCTGCAGTCGTTAGCCATGCCGCTGGGTTCCTTGGAATCGCGGCATTCCACGACTTGAGGGCAGCGACGCATGCGTCCTGGAGCGCGTCCTCGGCAAGCTGAATATCTCCTGTGTATCGAATGAGGCCGGCAAGGACAAGGCCGTGCTCCTCCCGAAACACGGCCTCGATCGCATGCGTGGGTGTTGTCATCTACTCGTTGAAGTCCCAGACAGGTCTGAGTTCGACCGAACCGAGTTCGACGGCTGGGATCTTTGCGGCGATCTCGATGGCATGGTCGAGGTCGCGGGCATCGAGGAGATAGAAGCCGCCGAGTTGCTCCTTTGTCTCGGCGAACGGACCGTCGGTCACTTGGAGCCTTCCTTCACGGAACCGAAGTGTCGTCGCAGTGTCGGATCCGTGCAGCGCCTCGCCACCCTTGTTGACACCGCTTTCAGTGATTTCCTGAGTAAACGCCCAATACCGTTGAAAGATCGCATCGCCCTCCGGAGTTCCCGGCTTCGGGTCCATCGCCTCTGCGGTATAGATCAGTGCTGCGTATTGCATGTGCAGTCCTCCATTGAAGTGGTCCGATTCTCGGTCCCTTGTTTGACCGACGAACAGCTGCCTCGTGTTTCGACAATTGCCTCCGGATTGTTGCACGACGGGGTCGCTCGTGTGACGGTCTGCCAGCGTTCGTCACGGTATTGTCTTGGTATGAGTGATACACCAACATCAGACAGCGCAATGAGCCAAGCAGCATCGAGACCCTTGGGTAAGGGACGTTCAAAGGGCCTTGTGATTCTGCTCACCATCGTGACATTCGGAATATGGATGCTCGTGTGGTCCTACCAGAACGGTGAGGAGCTGAAGGCGTACCGCAAGGACGGCATCGGGGGCGTGTTGTACTTGATCCTGACTCTCATCTTCTATCCCGTGACGATGTTCATGATGGCCGACGAGGTCAGCAAGATGTACATCGACGACGGCGATCCCGCCCCGATCACCGCTCTTTGGGGACTTTGGTTCCTGCTTCCGATAATCGGGATGTTTGTCTGGTACATCCACATGCAAAACTGCATCAATGACTACTGGGAGTCACACGGAGGCATGCCAGCTTCGGGCGTTTGACCGGCCGTTGCAGCTCCGTTTCCGCCGGGGCGATACGGAGGGTGCGGTCGTATACTCCCGTCTTCACACGACGCGGGGTGGAGCAGTCTGGTAGCTCGTCGGGCTCATAACCCGAAGGTCGCAGGTTCAAATCCTGCCCCCGCTACGAAGAAGCCTCAAGGGATACCTACATTCCCTTGGGGTTTCTCCATGTCTGAGGTCCGCACGGCGCCCGACTTGATGTCGCAGAGGCATTGGGGATCGGGTTCAGATGCCGAGAGCGCCAGGATCGTCGGGTACATCCACGGCGTACTGAACAAGGATCTCCAGCGGGATGATGTCGAGGACAGCAATGTTCGTCGCTTCGAGTACCACGGGCGCTGCGGCTCCATCCAGATGAGCCCGCAGCCAGTTCGGTGCTGTCACACACCATCGGTCGCCAGGGTTCAACCCGGGGAACCGATACTGGGGCATCGGGGTGTCCAATTCGTTCCCTACGGAGCGTTGGTGCTCGAGGAATTCCCTCGTGACGACAGCGCAGACCGTGTGGCTGCCGCGATCGGTTTCGCCGGTCCTGCATGAGCCGTCCCGGAACCAACCCGTGAGCGGATCGACGCTACAACCGATCAAATCTGCTCCGAGAACGTTGCGCTCACTCACAATCCAGAGCCCATGGTTGTAGCGATACGTGCCGGGGCGTGTGGTTCGGAAGGTTGGGTCTGGATCGTTGGGTTCGGCCGGGAAGCGATGCGTTTCATTGTGTGGCCGATCCTGTCGCTGGTTGGGCCCGCATCGAGCCTAGCTTGGTCACTCATCAGCATTGGAACGTCACAGCTCCGGGTGCGTGTCGCTCAACTGTCGATACCCTTTCTCGGTGGCTCTTGCGTTCCTCTTGTTGTCGACCGTCGCGCTCGTCTTCGTCGTGACGGCGGTGCGTCCTCCATTGCCCGATCGGTCTGCGGCCCTTCGGCCCCCTTGGTTTCCGGTGATGCTCGTGTCCGAGCTTGCTCCGATGCTCCTGATTGTCACGGTGACGACGGCGACGTTCGGCTTCCTGCTCGGTATCACAGACTCCACGCTTGGCGTGGTTGCCCTCTGGTTCCTAGGGCTATCTGCAGCGGGACTGGTGTGGCTGATCGTGGTGGCCGCCGGCACGGGTAGATCAGCCGGCCGACAGGTTGGCGGGTCGTCACCCGGTCGGGTGAACGTTGGGTTGGCGGCGTGGCCGAACCCCTATCGCCTGCCAGTCGACCTGGCGGTTACTGAGGGCATCGCGTATATGGATGGCCAACATCTCGATTTCTACGAGCGATCCGGCTCAAGCGGAACCGAACGCCCCGTGCTTATTCAGATTCACGGAGGCTCGTGGGGTGGCGGCAATCGGAGGCAACAGGCGAGACCGCTCATCCATGAGATGGCTCGGCGTGACTGGCTTGTCGCGAGCGTCGACTATCCGCTCGTCCCTGAGGCGACCTTCCCTGAGAACCTCATCGCTATCCACAACGCGGTTGGATGGATTCGGTCGAACGCCGCCGACCTGCGAATCGATGCGTCGTGCATCTTCGTCACGGGCGGATCTTCTGGCGCCCATCTTGCATCCCTAGCGGCTCTCACAGACCGCAACGCTGAGTGGGGGAGCGGCGGCGTCGAGGTTCCACCTATCGCTGGCGCCGTCACGTTCTACGGCGTATACGACCTGCTGAACCGCGACGGTGTGAGAGACGAGTGGCCGGTCGTATCTCGCAGTCTGATCAAGGCGGACAAAACCAAGAACCCCGAAATGTTCCGTCAGGCGTCGCCTTCTGACCAGGTTTCTCACGACGCCCCGCCATTCCTGATTATCCACGGCACGCACGACTCGCTGGTTCCGGCTGCAGAGTCAATCAACTTTGCCTCGGCGTTGAGCGACGTCTCCGAGAACATCGTCGACTTGGTATTGCTCAAGGGCGCCAGCCACGCCTTCGATGCGATCCCATCCCTCCGGACTCAACAGCTCGTGTACCGGGTTGCCGACTATCTCGAAGCAGTCGTCGGTAAGAGGAGCCACTCGAGCTGACATGCTGTCCAACGCGAGCGAGCCTCCGTCTACGATTCGAGCGTGACTGATCCATCATCCCCTTCACAGGTTCGCTCCGACCTGCTCGAACGGAGAGCTGGTCTCGAGAGCAAGCTCGCAGAACTCATGGCGCCACCCGAGGGCGGCGTGGGTGTCGGGTTTGGCAAGCGCATTGGTGACGGCACGACCGAAGCGGTGGAGAGAATCAGCTCGACGCTGACAGCCCGCTCGATAGACCAGTCGATTCGGGACATCGATGCCGTCATCCAACGGATCGATGGGGGCGCCTATGGCGTTTGTGAGGCGTGCGGAAAGGACATACCGGCTGCCAGGATGGAAGCCAGGCCCGCAAGTGTCCGATGTGTCGACTGTGCGGGCATGCCAACCACCGACTAGGCCACGGCGACCGGCACCAAGCGCACCGATGGGTGTCGCTATTCGGTCACCGTGACCTCTCCGTACATCCCCTGAACGAAGTGCGGAGGACCGCCGTCGACAGAAGGTGGACCCTCTGAGGTTGCCGCGGCTGTGAGATATTCCTGCGGATCAGCCCCCGTGGGTATTGCGCACACGATGACGTAGCGACCCGGTTCGGTGAGTGTGCCGTCGCCCACCGCCGGGATCACCTCATTCGACGCCGGGGCTGCGAGCAGCACGGTGGACACATTGGCGAACAGCGCACCAAGCTCCTCAGGGGGAAGGCCGACGATGTCGGCAGCTGTGCGAGTGTCGTCGTTCGCGAGTCGGACGGCTACGAACTCGTGGAGTTCGGTATCGGATGTGTTCACGAGGGTGAAGGTCGTGCCTGCCTTGACCTCGGTAGGGAGTCCGGAATACGCGTAGTCCAAGGCTGTGACCTCAACAACCGCCGGGGTTGCCGGTGCGATGGTGGTGGCAGTGTTCGAGGCAGTAGAGCATCCTGAGAGAATCAGGGTCGTGGCACCGATCGCGGCAACCAGTCGATGGAGGGATGTGATACTTGTCATGATTGTTTCCTCAGTTTGTTGAGTGGCCTGTGAGCGGAGCTGGTGGCGGTCCGACGATGTCAATGCCGTATTGAGCACAGACCTCGGCAACGACGCCCGGATCGATCGGTGACGGGTCTGGCATCGCGTGCGATTCGGTAGGGAGTCCGAGGTCTGTGACCATCTTGTCGAACTGCGGAATGACCGTGTTCGAAGCTGTGACGTTTATCAGACGTGCGGTGTCTGACAGCACCTGAAAGGTGTGGGGCTGCGACCGAGGCAGATAGGCGACTGCACCGGCGCCGAACTCGAATCGCTCATCGCCGGCTACAAACGCCAGGTCACCCTCCACGATGACGAACAGCTCGTCCTCGTCCCTGTGCACGTGAAGTGGCGGTCCGAACCCCTTCGGAGCGAGGAACTCCACAACCGACATGGATCGAGCGCTGTCCGATGGCACCTTGACGGTCGCGAGATGGTTCAAGAAGTGGAAGTGTGATCCTCCTCCATTGGCATACATGAGCGCCGTGTTGTGGTCGGAAGTGGACAGGGTGGGTATGTGTTGTGATGACATAGCCCCATCCTCGCCAGGAGGGTTTCGGAAACCTTTCGGTTCAGAGGCGATAGGCGACGGCGTTTGTCAGGTGAAGGTGTTCAATGGCGGGACGTCTGCGTCGATCTCGGCCATCGATCGCTCCCACGAGGCGTGTGCCCGTTCGGCTTCACGCAGTTCGCCTGCCGCAATGAGCGACTCCACTAGGAGCATGTGTGCATCGTCGTCGTAACGGTCGGCGTCGACGAGTCGTCTGGCTGTGGACACTGAACGACCGTGGTCGCCTGCGCCAATCGCGTTGGTGATGAGACGACGCGCAGCGGTAAGGAATCGCGTCCGTGCGTCATCTCGTGCGGCATTGGTCCAGTCCTCGTAGATGTCCTCAGGGAGGAACTCGCCGACGTAGGTGGCCACGATTGCTGCGTCGTCGTCTGCCCGGTATAGCGCCTCGAGATCTGTCTCGACCTCGTCGAGGTCGAGACGCACCGTTTGTCGGTCGGCGACAACCCCTCCTTTGAGAACTCGCCGGAGTTTTGAGAGTTGAACGGAGAGTCTCGCGCTGAGCGTGTCCATGTTCGTATCGTCCGGCCAGAGCATGTCGATCAGTTGTTCGCGTGGAAGCGGCCAGCCACGGGCTGCGACGAGGCGCTTGCACAGCTGCCGTGCGTGACGGGACCCCCATTCGGATGTCGGAACCGGTACGCCATCGATCTCGACGGCGAAACCGCCAAGGGTCGAAACCCTTGGCTTCGAAACCGGCATGTGGGTTGGCGCCGCTGGGCTGATGTACCCCACGACGAACTCCTCGATGGGCGCCATCCACGCCTCCATATCGCCGGCATAGGCGAAGTGGTCGTCGCCGGGAATCTCAAGAAAGGTCGCATGTGGGATCCGATCGGCGAGGTCGCGGGCTTGGTCGACGGTGAACGCCTTGTCGCCAGTTCGGTGGAGTACCAAGGTTGGTGCTTCGACTTCTGCGAGCACATCCCGCACGTCGACATCCAACGATGACCGGAGAACCTCTCGAATCGAATCGTGGCTTGCCGCACTGCGTTCGTACCTCTGATGCCAGGCCCTGAACTCTGGGTTGGACGCAAGCGATGGCGCGAACGCGTCAACGACCGGCGACTCCGGTGTGCCCCACATGCGCGAAGCGACATCGATGCGATCAACTGCAGCCTGTCTTTGTTCGTCGGTCATACCCAGCGGATAGATGGTTGAACCTGTGCCGGCGAGGACGAGACTCTCGACGCGTTCGGGATAGGTGGCGGCGAAGAGGGCGGCGACGGGTCCGCCCTCGGATCCTCCGAGGATGTGCGCCCTGTCGATGTCTGCTGCATTCATCACGGCGGCCAGGTCGTCCACCCGTTCGTCGATGGAATCGATTCTTCCAGAGCGGTCTGACGTGCCGGTGCCCCGTTTGTCGAAGTTGACGAACCGAGAGAACGACCCGAATCGCACGAACATTCTCCGAATGTCGGGCCACTCCCACGCCATCTCGACGTTCTGAGCCAACGGTGGCAAGGCGACGATGGTGGCGGGGCCACTGCCGAAGTCTTGGTACCCCAATCGGCCGCCCCGTACCGGAGCGAACCGAACCGGTGGAATACTGTCGTGTTCATGGCCCATTGCGCAGCCACCCTACTGCCGGGACGACCTACACAAACGAGGTCCTCACATAGACGCCAGTCGGACCGATGGGCGGCGTTGACGATTGCCGGTACGGGCAGCCCCGCATCATCCGAGTAGATCGAGATCGGTCTCGATCGGGGTTCATAGCGGAGCTATCCATCGCATGGACGCTGCGTGGTGATCGCCATGTGGGTAACTTGGCGACCCCAAGCGAAGGATGCGTTTGATGGCTGAAGCGACCGAGAGCAGCGACCGAGAGGTCCTTACATGGGATCTCTACGGACGCGGTGTGCGCGACCTTGCACAGCTCATTGCCGATGACGGATTCCGGCCAGACATCATTCTCGGCATTGCCAGGGGAGGGCTCATACCGGCTGGCTCGATCGGATATGCCCTCTCCATAAAGAACACCTATCTGATGAATGTTGAGTATTACACGGACATCGACGAGCGGCTCGACGTTCCCGTCATCCTGCCGCCCTACTTGGACATGGTTGAACTCGGCGATGCCGATGTGTTGATTGTCGAT
>Ga0209578_10002838_pt1 | contig 13904 bp, 17 predicted proteins | sample tdAd472_FD_187127 | JGI IMG/M metagenome (GOLD analysis project Ga0209578, IMG submission 187127) | Marine sediment microbial communities from the Atlantic coast under amendment with organic carbon and nitrate - tdAd47.2 (SPAdes)... | ecosystem: Environmental > Aquatic > Marine > Coastal >...
TTGATGATGGAGCCGCCGCCCGGCCACTTCGTCCCCGCCTCGATCATGTGGGGGAGCGCCGTTTTCATGCCCAGCCAAACGCCGTGCACATTGACGTCCATGACGCGCTCAAAGTCTTCAAAAGATTGTTCAAGAATAGTGCCGGGCTGAAGAATGCCGGCGTTATTGAGGAGAATGTCGAGAGAGCCAAAACGCTCGACGCAAGCCTCAACTGCGTATTGCCAATCGCTGGGTGATGTGACGTCGTGATGAAAAAACTGGGCTTCACCGCCCGCGTCTTCAATTTCCGCGATGGTGGCCGCGGCAACGTCATCAAGTATGTCAGTGAGGAAGATTTTGGCGCCTGCGCTCGCGAGCCGTTTCGCCGCCGCGGCACCAAGGCCCCGCGCACCGCCGGTCACAAACGCAACTTTTCCCGAAATATCGAGCACCCGTACCCTCCTCGCACATAAGGAACGAAGGGCGCAGACTGGCGCTGGGCCAGGTGCGGGTCAACAGGGACGTAAGGGAAAGCCCTAAATGATGGCGCCGACTAAGCCAAAATTATCAAGCGCCAAGAGCGCGAGGGCCGCAAAACAACTCCACGCGCACATGCTCACCATGCGCTCGCGCCGCGCCATGCGTTTTTCCCTGTCAAAGATATTTCGTACGGACATAAGAACCGCCTGCTGTCTTATCAGAACGGCCCTTTATGCCACGGGCGCACCTAAGGCGCCCTAAAGCGAAAGGTCAGGATTTGAATGAAATTGTGGGGAGGGAGTTTTAGTTGACGCCCTTGAGGGCGTTGCGAAGCGCGGTGAGCGAGCGCTCGGCTTCGTGGAGACGTTTTTCAATGTCAATTTTTTCACGGTGATCGATGCGGCCATCGTCGCTCAAAGCCCCTTCAACTTCCCGCATGAGGTCCGTCACATCAAAGAGCGTTGTAGTCGCTCCTTCACGCACCCCTTCAGACTGTTCCGCATCGCCCTGATCTTTGCGCTCGATCGCCACGTACTTCGTGCCTTTGAGCAAGTGGTCAGCGATCCGCACATCGCCGAGATAGGTGAGAATATCGCGCGCTTCCTCAACGGAAAAACGCACGCGGCCGTAAAGCCGCGCGTAAAGCGCCTGCTCTTTGAGCCCAAGCTCGGCCGCTACTTCCTTGACCGCTTTGACCTCCTCCACAATGAGGAGTTGATAGAGAAGCGCGGCAAATTCGCTTTGTTGTTCAGCCATATCCATTCCGCCTGAATCGATGGTCAGGCTCTTACCACCCTTTTCGGGAGGCCGCTATAGAGAGTGTGTCTAATTACGATCTCTCGACCTTAAGAATAGATAGTCCCCGAAGAGAGACAACGGCGTCGCATCTGCTTGCCCCCCATTCGTATTGTGATGGTGAACGAGATCCGCATCGCCGCAGGGGTCGGGTAAGTCACCCGCAAACGCTAGCAGCGCGAGCGCTGTCAGCCGGGCATCGTCTGCAAGCAAGGCTTCGCAATCCGGGGTGCGATCTTGCCGAGATTGCAGAAGCGCCGCATCAAGACAATCTTCGTCTAGGCCATTAGAAGGCGCCCAGCGCCGAAGGGCCAAATGCACCAAAGCGAGCCAAGTGGTTTCGTCGCACGGATCGGGAGAGAGTTGTCCCACGGCCCTGGCGATTACTTGGATGTCGGAAAGATCAACCGACGCTGGTATTTCCACTTTCGAGGCAAGGGCCACGGGGGTCACCATTTGCTCATAGGTATATGTTCCTACTATGCTGCGATATGATGAATTCTGTCAATGGTCGAATGGTCATTTATTCTAACCACCACTATAAGTATATATATTCTAAATCTCGTTGGACCGAACGAGACCAAGGTATGGTGCCCCAAGGGAGGGATTCGTCCATGCGCCTGCCGGAGGTGCCGAAGAAAGGGCTTTATTGGAAATTCGTGCCGCTTGTTCTTGCGGCGGCGAGCCTTTTGCTTTTCGTCGTGTCGCTGGTTCTGCTTGCGCCATGGAGCCGGGGTTGGATGGCAGTCTTGCTGCTGTTTTTGCTCAGCATCGAGACTTTTTTCCTTCCGTACCTGTTATTACCTCTGGCTCTACGCCTGCCCGCATTGATGCCCTGGGTGAAACATTCCCCTTCCGAAGAATTTTCCATCGACGGTGAGGGACGACTTGCCCAGCGCATAATCCTTGGCGCGTTGATCGTTCTTGCGGGACTGCCAATTTTAACTGCCCACGATTCATCTGCGCCGAGCTGGGTGCCCGCGTTTCTTGGTCTTCCTGCGATCCTGATCCTATCGGCGCGAAGTACGGTGATTGTTTTCTTGGTGCTCACCCTTGTTCTCGCCGTCCCGGACTTTGGTGGGGAACCTTCGGAAAACGATGCGCCTTAGCTGCGCTCGGCCACGCAAAGGTCGCAATTATTTTCGCGCGCCACCAATCAGACAACACGCTGTTTGTAACTGCCTTACCCGAATAGGCGTGAATAAACCGTCCGTCCTCGGATAATATGCCCGCGTGTTTCGCCGGCCCCCCTGAGATCATGCGGAAAAGCGCTACGTCTCCCGGTTGAGCGAGGTCGGCTGTTGTTTCAATGAGATTGCGTCGCGCCGCATCGAGCAAAGTTAGGGCGTCCGTCCGCAGACAGAGCGATAGCCCAAATCGCAAGCCATCTCATAGTAGACAGCGGCCCGAGCCTGATCCTGGCCGACGCCGCGGCCGTGCTCAAACATCAAACCCGCATTCGCGCAGGCCGGGGGAAACCCGCCCTCGCAGCCCTGCTGATATGCGATTGCCGCGCGCATATCGTCTTGCGCCGCCCCCTCACCGCGGAGATACATGTTGCCAAGGTTTGAGCACGCCTGAGGGTCGCCGCCTTCACAGCCTTGATTGTAAAAGACCACCGCACGCGGATTATCTTCTTCAACGCCAATGCCGTCGTCGTAATTGATGCCGGCAAAGCCGCAGCCTTGCGGATCGCCAAGATCGCATCCCCGCCGGAAAAAGCGTGTGGCTTCGGTAGCATTGACCTCGGTGCCAATACCCCCTTCGAGGAAATAGCCGAGTAACGTGCATGCAGGGGGAATACCTTGATTGCATCCCTCCATGGCGGCACGGAATTGCTCTGTTTCAGTTTGGGCCGACGCGCTCTGCGCCCACAACAAAATTACCAAACCAGCAAAACCGAAAATCTGTTTTGTCACGATGGCTCCCTAACTCCCGCGAGCGGCAGTTTATCTCATGTCGGGGGCCATGTCATCGACGCCGATCCATATTGCCGAACAGCTCAACCGGCCCCACGTAAGTGGTATGCCCATTCGAAAACGCTGGTTCACTTTCCGTCGGCTCCTTGAATTCATAGTGATCGAGGCGCTGGCCCTCACTCTTTTCGGATCAGTGGCGATTTTCCTCGGCGCAGCATCACAGGTCCACGAGGGATGGCAAGGCCTTGGCGCCATTTGCGCTGCTGGACTATTTTTACTAGCGGTTTTTGCACCCGTGGCTGTGTGGTCACGCAATCTAAAACTCTACATGGGCATGTGGATCTGGACGTTCACACCCATCGCCGCAGCATTGGCGATCGATCATTTTAAGATCAGTCTTTTTGGCGCAGAGGTAGCCCATTTGGCAGGGGGCATCGCCTTGCTTGCCTTGGCAATGTCATTCGGTGCGGTGATGTGGGCTGTAACTGAACTTAAACCCGCACCTCCACAATCGGGATCGAGGGGATCTCGCCCGCATTAAAGTTGGCAAGGTTCACTTCCAGGCGATCCGTATCGAACCGCACCGGCACGTCGAACTCAAACCCCCGCCCAGATAAGACCCGCGCCGGTTTGCACCGCGACGGCAAATATCAGAGCAATGGGCACACGCTTATCGAGGTGCCATTCGGGTAAATCTGTTTGTTCGGTCATCTTGCGGGGATGCACTCGCGCGATCCAAGACTTGGCAACGCAATGCAAAACTGTCATGAAGCCCGCACTCCCCTTTGTTGAGGCGTGCGCGTCGTGTCCTTGTTTGTCTTTAGTCTCGTTCTTCTGGCCGCGGTGATGCACGCGACCTGGAACGCGCTCATCAAGATGAACGCGGACCGGCTCTTGGTTGCCGCATGGATGGCGGGGGTGACCAGCCTCGCCGGGCTTTTGATGGTCCCCTTCGTGCCGCTGCCGAACGCTGAGGCCTGGCCCTTCCTCTTCGCGTCCGTCTTTATACATACCGGGTATCTACTTTTTCTCGTGCAAGCCTATACCCATGGAGACTTTGGGCAGGCCTACCCGATCGCGCGCGGCACGGCGCCGCTTCTTTCTGCAATGGCAAGCGCTCTAATTCTGGGCGAGCTCTTATCGATCACTGAATGGTTGGCCGTTGCTCTTATCGGCGGCGGCGTCCTCAGTCTCGCGCTGCATGGCCGAGGATATTCGACGCCCAATCCCAAGGGTGTCGCCTTCGCGCTTGGCACGGCGGTTTTTATCGCGACCTACACATTGATCGACGCCAGCGGCGCGCGGATCACCGACTGGGTGCATTCCTATGTGGTCTGGCAGTTCTTCCTGCACGGCATACCGCTCGTCTGCATCACATTAGTCCTGCGAGGGCGATCAGCCCTCCGCGTCAGTCGGCAGACGGTCATGATAAGCACCTTTGGTGGAATCATTTCGCTTCTTGCATATTGGATCGTGCTTTGGGCACTGACGCTGACAAATGTCGCGTCCGTCGCATCTCTGCGCGAGACCAGTGTGATCTTCGCGGCAATCATCGCGACGGTGTTCTTGAAAGAACGGTTCGGGTGGCAGCGTATCGTCGCCGCGTGCGTTGTCGCGACCGGCGTTATGCTGCTTGCCTTAAGTTAGCGGCAACTAATATTGAAGCGGATGGTATCGCCCGCATGAACGAAAAGCTCGCCTTGGCACGAAGCACCTTGCTGGCATGTTCGATCGACCCTAACCCTCGGTGCTGTCATGCCGGTCCCGGCATCACTGTACCCGCCGCGACTACGACTACATTCTGATTGCACATGCTGAACGACTGAACTCGCAGAAAGGGACGAGGGTAGTGCGTATCCAAGTTGGTTCCATGAACTTACGTTTCGCAGCGCCGCATGAGCGGTTGAATATCCGATTACCGCAGCGCCAATCATCAGTGCCGTCAAAAATACTCTCGAATTACTCATACCTAATCCCCTCACAATCAAGCTGAAAATCAAACGCTGGCCCCGTGGAGTATCTGAAGTGGCCGCTGCAAGTTGGCGCATCGTAACAGATCGAGTGCTGCCGTATGTCGGCGTATAGATAGGCATCAATCCTGACCGTGCGCCGCGGCTCTGAATAAAACCCACGGCAGTGATCAATTAATTCGTACACGGCTAATCCCCGTTTGACGAGGTGCCGAGCACATCCCAATGGGGCCAATCAACGATACGAAACTCTTGTTCTTCCTCAGGTATTTCAGTTTCAGAGACAACGCGCCCCCGCACCGAAATCCCCGCCAGATGAACGGTCTCGGGATCTCCGGAAACGAGCGGATGCCACCACCGGAGGTCCTCGCCTTGCCATAAAAGCCGGTAGGCGCAGGTCGAAGGCATCCAATGGGCGATCTTCGGAAGGCTCTCCATCGACACGGCCACACAGGTGGGCACGCGCACAGAGCGATTGCGGTAATCGGTGCAGCGACAGGCGCCCTGATCGAGAAGATTGCATACCACGTCCGTATAGTGGTGTTCGCCGGTGTCCATATCCTCGAGCTTTATAAGGCAACACCGGGCGCAGCCGTCACAGAGGCTCTCCCATTCATCAAGGGATAGATCCTCAAGCCGCTTTTCCTTCCAAAATGGCTGTGCCACCCTCGCCTTGCCTCTGCCGCAATCGCGCGGCAGGAATACCGCGCCTAGAAACCTTGGGGATCGTTTAGGTGAGCCTGATAACCCGCGTCAACTCCTGGATCTGGGGCTTTGCCTGGCCCTGGCGCATCGCCACATATTTGGGGCTGATGGGGCTATTTTCTATCACGTTCCTTTATCTTGCCTACCAGGTGGTGACCTGGCGCGCGCCCACGCATGAGGCGTTGTGGCAGGAAAACCGGGTGCCAAGCCTTACAGTATTTGATGAGACCGGCGCGACGCTCGCGATCCGCGGTGCATTTTACGGCGAAGTGTTGGGGCTTGATGAACTGCCCGTCCACGTGGCTCAAGCCTTTATCGCCATTGAGGATCACCGCTTTTACCAGCACGGCGCCGTTGATCCCATGGGCCTTGCGCGCGCCATGTTCATTAATGTGCGCGAAGGAGGGTTCGTTCAGGGCGGCAGTACCATCACACAACAGGTGGCAAAGAACCTTTTCCTCACACCCGATCGCACATTGATCCGCAAATTCCACGAAATGATCCTCGCCATGTGGCTCGAGCGGCATCTCAGCAAAGATGAGATCCTGCGGGTCTATATGAACCGGATCTATCTGGGCGCGGGCACTTACGGCATTGACGCAGCGGCGCGTTATTACTTCGGCAAATCGGCACGTGAATTGAACCTCGCCGAAGCGGCCATGCTTGCCGGTCTTCCAAAAGCACCATCGCGTTATGCGCCCACCACGGACCTTGCCCAAGCCCAAGCGCGCGCGAGCCTCGTTCTTTCCAGCATGGTGCGCGAAGGGTTTATCACCCAAGAAGAAGCGCAAGAGGCCCTCGACAATCCCGCAGAGCCGATCGCCTTTGCGAACACCGACGGCCAGCAATACTTTGTGGATTTCGTCAGTGCCGAGATTTTCGAGCTAACCGGCGGCACTGATCGAAATTTGCTTGTGACCACAACAATGAATCGCCGCATGCAAGCGGTGGCCGAAGAACGCCTCGCGTTCCACCTCGATCGGGACGGCGCATCATTTGAGGCGAGCCAGGCAGCGCTGATCACCCTTGCGCCCGACGGCGCGATCCGCGCCATGGTGGGCGGGCGCGACTATGCTGAAACCCAATTTAACCGAGCGGTTCAAGCTCAGCGCCAGCCAGGTTCCGCGTTCAAACCTTTTGTCTATCTAACCGCGCTTGAAAACGGCTATAGCCCCTCAACGATTATGATCGATGAGCCCGTTCAAGTGGGGAACTGGCGGCCTGAGAATTATTCCGAAACCCATGTGGGTCCGATTGCTATTGCTGATGCATTGCGGCAATCGATCAACACGATCGCTGTTCAGCTTACCGTCAATCTGACGCCCGAAACGGTTGTGTCCACCGCCTATCGCATGGGCATCGCATCCGATCTTGAGGAATTTCCCTCCATCGCGCTTGGCGCGAGCGAGGTGAACCTACTTGAGCTGACAAACGCTTACATTCCATTTGAAACCGGCGGCGCGCTTTACGATCGCTACGCAATCACCGAGATTCGCGCGGAAGATGGCAGCGTGCTTTACGCGCGCGAAGTGCCGGAGCCTCAGTTTGTTATGGACGCCGCAATTGCCGGGCAAATGACGGATATGATGTATCAGGTAGTTGAAAACGGCACGGGCGCGGCTGCAAATCTCGGCCGGCGCGAGGCCGCAGGCAAGACCGGCACCACGCAGGATTGGCGCGATGCCTGGTTCATAGGCTTCACCACTGATTTCATCACCGGCATCTGGATGGGCAATGACGACGATAGCCCGATGGAGCGCGTTACGGGCGGCGGGTTGCCAGCCCTGATTTGGCGCGACTACATGGCCGCCGTCCATGAAGGTTTGCCGCTGAATGAGCTTACGCGGAGCGGCGATGTGGTAAGTTCAAGTGTGGGAGATGAAAACCGCGAGCTTCGGAATTTTCTCTACCGTACTGCGGATCAATTCGATGAAACTGGCCGCCGCATCAACCGTCGGCGACGCTGATCAGGCACCAGGGGCGTTCGCGCCTTCAACGCGCCAGGTGCCGCGCCGGTTTTGACAGGCAATGCCGCTCCATTGATCCCGCATGCCGCCGCGCAATGAGAGCCGCTGCTCAAACGCTCGGCAGTAAACCGGCTCGCGCGGTGCGCCGCCAGCCAGAAGAACATCTCCGCCTTCGCGCTGCTCAAGAAAATCCGTGCTCATGTATCCGATGGCTTCGCTGTGACGGGCGACCAGCATCCAAGGGCTCCCGCGCACTCGGCCCACCGCCTCGACCACAGTCCCTTCATCCAGGGTTGCCGATATGGATGACGACGTGCTCGCGCCAAGGCGCAAGTTGGTGTTTGCAGTGGCGGTGTAATCGCCTTGCGCGGGCTCAAGCACCCAATTTGTTTGGATGCCCACGGGCGCGCGCAGGCGAGACCCGCGCGCATAGTCCACATTTTGAAGGAACGGCGTGCCTGCAATTACTTCTCCGCTCGCGCCTGTGCGCCCGTTCGACCAGGCGCGCGAGGTGCCTTCCTCGCCCAGCATTGTGTTGAGGAACGCGTCGCTCATATACGAGACATCGGAAAATGTAAGCGATCCGGAATAAGAAGAGCCGTAGGTCACGCCTTCCACATTGGCATTGGGCGCACGCCCGTCGCGCTCGTCCCAAAAGCCGCCATAGCTGACACCGCCGCAAGCTGCGAGGCTAAGGGATAAAATGAGAAGAAGTGCGGATCGCAAGATCATCTTTGATTTCCTAATTGAAGCCCGCCAGAGCCGGCGGGAGCATAGACCACACTAGCCGCGCGCGCGAGGGCGCATTACCATCGCGCGTCTAGAGGCCGCAACAAGGCGCGAAAATGAGCGATCCCACCCCGTTTGACGAGACCCGGCGCATTCTCCTGAGCCGTTTCGAGATCAAAGCACGCATAGGCGTTCATGACTTTGAGCAAACGGAGGCCCAGCGGCTTTGGGTCAGTGTGGAGCTTTGGCTCGCGCCCCGGTCCGGGCCCCAGGCCGATCTGATCGGCGAGGTTCTCGACTATGACTTCCTGCGCGAAGGGATTTCGGTGCTCGCCGCGAGCCGCCATTTCAATCTTCAGGAAACATTTGCCGAAGCCATAATGGCGCTCTGCTTTGGCCGGGAAGAAGTGTCGGGCGCGCTCGTGCGCACCGAAAAACCTGACGTTTATCCAGATACCGAGGCTGTGGGCTTCGAGCTCAAGCGGTTCAAAACCGATCATGCTTAACAGTGTACTGACGGAACCCTTCAAATTTGAACTTTGAGGTTTCCGTAACCCAATTTGGCTAATCTGACTTCGCTGAAGTTAAGGGAACCAAAGGGGGCCGTCATGCGGCATTTTCTTTTTGCAGCTATTGTCTCATTGATCGCGGGCGGAACCGCGTTCGGCGACGAGCTCTACATCGAATACGAAGTTCAGCGTTGGGGCGGCGATTACGCGACGCTTGAAGTTTCCACCGCACGCGGGTGCGGCGAAGAATGCGCACGCGATCCGAACTGCCAAGCCTGGACCTGGTCCCGGCCGTATGCCGAAGGGCCCAATGCCGTTTGTCATCTGAAATCGGAAGTGCCGTTCTCGACAAATAACCCTTGCTGTGAAAGCGGCGTGATGGTGGGCACCAGTGACGAAGCACGGCCTCGTTCGGTTGCGCGCGCCATGGAAGCGCAGGAACAGCAGTCGGCAGACGTATCAGCCGACTAAAGATTGCGCCTCTGGCGCGCTGATTGAAATTTAGAGCGTCCGTGGCTTGTTGCTGCGGACGCTTTTTCATACCTCCATTTTTCTTTGACCTTCCCGTGTCTCCTTGGGCTAGTCTCGCGCCTCATTGAGTTCAAGCGGGGCGTTCTATGACCATCGATCCTAATCAGACTTGGCCCTTCGTGCCGTTCTCCTTGGGCGCAGAATTTGTGCGCGCCGAGGGCGCAAGCCTTTATACCCCCGACGGGGACCGGGTGCTGGATGCTGCGGGCGGGGCGGTCATCACGTCCATTGGTCACGGGCGCAAAGAAGTGGCCGAAGCCACGGCCAAGGCGATGGAAGAGTGCACCTTCATCTGCCCGCCCTTTGCAACGCCTCACCGCGTCGAACTTGTAGAGCGCCTGCGCGATCACTGGCTGCCCAAGCACCTCACCCGCGCTTGGTTTTCATGCAGCGGATCGGAAGCGGTGGATGGCGCGATCCGTCTTGCGCGGCATTACCATTATCTCCGGGGGCAGACGGAAAAGCGAAAGGTCATCCATCGCGATATTTCCTATCATGGCATTACGCTGACAACCCTCGGCATCTCGGGCCACCCGCAACGACGGACGGGTCTTGAGCCCATGTGGAATGAAAACCCGACGGTCCCCGCGCCCTACCCGCTGCGCTATGACGGCCCGTCGGATGTCAGCATGGGCGAATATTATGCCAATTGCGTGGAGCAAGCGATCTTGGTCGAGGGCCCGGAGACCGTGAGCTGTTTTGTTTCGGAAATCATGACGGGCTCATCTGGCGCGGCGATTGTGCCGCCCGAAGGATATTGGCCGCGCGTTCAAGAGATCTGCAAAAAATATGATGTGTTGCTCGTCATCGACGAAGTGATGACCGGCTTTGGTCGCACGGGTACCAAGTTCGCTTGCGACTGGGCCGACGTGCGCGCCGACATCATGGTTTCTGGCAAAAGTCTCGCTTGCGGCTATGCCCCTATCGCGGGTCTTTTCGCGAGTGATGAAGTGGTCGCACCTTTGGCCGAGGCGGGTGAAGCGTTGATGTTCCACACTTACGGTGCCGCAATCGGGCCGTGCGCGGCTGCCAACAAAGTTCTTGAGATTATGCAACGCGAAAAACTTGTTGAGCGCGCCGCACAGATGGAAAGCGTCATGCGCGATGCCCTCGCCCCGCTTGCCCAACACCCTCATGTGGCCGAGGTGCGCGGCAAAGGCATGCTCTGGGGCGTTGAAGTGGTGCGCGACCGGGAAACGCTTGAGCCCTTCCCAGCTGATGCCGGGCTCTCGGGCCGGATTATCGGCGAAGGGCTTTCGCGCGGCGCGTTCTTCTATTTTGCCGGCACGGGACCTGTGCGCGATCTGATCGTGCTCGGCCCGCCTTATATTTCCACTGAAGGCGAGATCGGCGAAATGGCAGATATTCTGAAAGCATCCCTTGATGCGGCCATTGCGCGGACGCTCGAAAAACTCAGCGCCGCTTAGTCTTTCGGCGGTACGAAGACTTCCGGCGTTTCCTCGGGCATGCTTTCCACATAGATCGACTGGCTGGGGAACGCAAAACCCGTCCCAGCGCCTTCAACAATCTCTTTGATGCGATAGGCGAGCTGCTCTTTGATGGCGAGCCATTCGCCCCACACTGTTGTGCGTGTAAAGCAATACAACATGATGTCGATCGACGACGCATTGAAGCTGTCGATGCGGACGAACATAGAAACTTCGGGCGGGTTGGCGAAGTCATCGTTTTCCAAAACATAGGCTTCGATGGCATCGCGCACCTGTTTGAGTTGATCGACGCTGGTGCGGTATTCAACACCGATCACCCAATAGATGCGGCGGTAGGTCATCTCTGAGAAATTCGTGACCGCATTGTCGGATAGTTGCGAGTTCGGCACTTGCACCGGTGCCTTATCAAAACGGCGGACGCGCGTTGAGCGAAACCCAATCCGTTCCACTGTGCCTTCCACGACGCCATCCACCCTGACCCAATCGCCGTTTTTAAAGCGCCGCTCTACAAGAATTAAAAACCCCGCAATGAGGTTCTTGAAGAGGTCTTGCGCGCCCAGCGCCACGGCCACGCCAAAAAGCCCGAGCCCTGCGAGGATCGGCGCCACTTGAATGCCCCATATCTCAAGGACTGCAACAGCACCAAAGAAGATCACAAAGGCACGCACCCCGCGCACCGTCCAATCCACCATGGCGCGCGTGAGGACGCGGTCAAAACGATTGAGAGCTTCGGAAAGCGGTAGTGAGACATTGTAGATCGCCCAGAAAATAGCGATGGCAATCAGAGACTGCGTAAACCGAACGGCGATGAAATCAAATGGCGGCGCCAGGCTCATCGCCTCCGCGCCGAAAAAGACCGCCATAATCACGGGCACAAAACTCATGGGCCCGTGAAGGGCCTCGATGGTCTTGTCATCGATTTCAGTTTTGGTGCGCTTTGCAAAGCGTTTCAGCGAGCCCAATACAATTGCGGAAAAGAGATGCCGGATCAGCAAGAAAAAGAGAATGATGCCGAGCACAAGCAAGACGCGCCCGACACTCACGCCCAGAAACGCGCTGTCCCAGACGCCAACCACCAGCATCCAAAATTCCTGCCACTGTTCCACATTCATTGAAGTGCGCTACCCCGCCAATATCGTTGCCTCACGGCATAAGGCCCCCGCCGCCCAAGTCAACCTCTTCGCCGAGAAAATGCCGCCCATCGCGGTCCTCAATCTCGATCACCCAAATATCAGGGTCGTATTTGGCTTGCCGCTCCACATAGGCATCGGCGTCGGCTTCGGAAACCGGTGCCTCACCGGTCGCACGCATCCACACTTTGGTGCCGTCCCCCTTGCGTGAAGGGCTGAATACGTCCGCGAGACCATCGAGCCGGTTCACTTTGACGAAGACCCCGCCCGCAGTTTCATCGCCCTTGCGGACGACGAGTGCCGGCACCGCCTCCACTGCACAGCGGCGGATCAGAGCGCGCACCCAAATGCCGGATTTTAGTCGTGGTTCCATGGCAGGGGTGATAGCGCGGGCCGCAGCTGTGCGCCACCCGCAGCCTTAACGAAAATTGAAGTCTCTCCGCGCAATGCCTCGCGCCACACTTAGAACTTGGCAAGGGCAAATATCGATGCCTCTGGGCAATCAGGGGCCATCTGGTTAGGATGGCCGCAGGTGGGGAACGCGTGGCTCTTTTGAAGGCGGCGCGGCGTATGAAATCGGGGGCCTTCTGCCGTTGGAGGGCCGAATTGGGGGCGTAAGCCAATCATGTCCGCGTTGCGACTTTTATCTCTGCTTGTCAAAAGCTGCGTTTTTGCCGGCGCCTTGTGGGCTGCCTATCCCGCCGCGGCACAATCCACTCAGGACGAAGAAGGCGCCGAAGCGGGCCCATGGACGGTGGGTCAATACGCGCGGCACTATCGCGTCTACCGCCGTGACATTGATGTGCTTCGGGATATGACTTTTGTCTCTGGTGACGAAGTCCAGGGCGCGATTGATCTCATCATGGGTTATGAAGCTGCCAACCTCACGCGCGGATGGTTTGCGCACCAGGCGCTCGTCGCGTCCCGCGCACCCGGCTTTATGGACACAGTACGGACCGAAGCCGCAGAACGCGGCCAAGCAGCGTTCTTTGCCAGTGCGCAAAGAGATTCTCGCTATCTTTGGCGACTTTCTTCAAACACCGCAGCGATTAATTTCGTCTTCGACGGCCTTTACCAAGATGCACGCGAAGCGCGGGCGGTTGGTCAGATCTTAAACGACCGGGCATTTGCTTATATGGACGGCACATATGGTACCAGCCTTCCCGCTGGAACAGTCGAAAGCGCTTCCGAACTTCTCGGTACGGAGGAATATGTTGGCGATCGCAGCTACGACGTCCCCTATCGGGCACAAAACGTTATGCAGCGCGTGCTGGAAATTGCCGCGCGACTGTCGCTCGACAGCACAGGCGGCCAATCGCTTAACGCCGAAGGGCTTTTGTACGAAGACCGCCAGACCAACCAGTGCCTCAGATGGGCAAGGCTAAATCTTGCCCAGTGTGTCGCCGCCGCGCGCACCACTGCCGAGGAGGCCTATTGCACCGGCAAGCATGGGGTCGATGATATTTCCGATTGCTGGGGCTGGATGGTCAGCATGGACGGTGAGATGGAACAGGCGGTTCTCACCGACTGATCCGCTGATTTCTGCCGAAAACCGAAGATCCATAAAATTTGATCTAAATAGCGTTTGAACTTTGTTCAAATGTTTTACCAATTCGTTTAACCGCGCGGCAACGGCCTTAGCGGTAGGCTCCCCTCGCTGAAGTTAGGTGAGGACCTTGCCATGTTGAAGGCGGCCTTTTGGATAAGCGTAGTCGTGATTGCCCTTCCGTTTGTGTCGGGCG
>Ga0209578_10002839_pt1 | contig 13900 bp, 14 predicted proteins | sample tdAd472_FD_187127 | JGI IMG/M metagenome (GOLD analysis project Ga0209578, IMG submission 187127) | Marine sediment microbial communities from the Atlantic coast under amendment with organic carbon and nitrate - tdAd47.2 (SPAdes)... | ecosystem: Environmental > Aquatic > Marine > Coastal >...
TTCCGCCACGAGGCGGTCATGGGTATCGCCGTCCCCCGCCGCCATCGCATCAAACGCACCTTCCACCATGTAGGGGGAGAGCGACACATTGCGCCCGGCGGCCCGGGCCATTTCCTCGATCTCAGCGGATATAGACGTGATGGTCGGCCCAACCGTCGCGAGAACCGCGATGCGATCGCCGACGTCCAGTGCGGCTTCGATCATTGCGTCGTTCGGTTTGAGCATCGGGATGTCGAAGGCCTCGTTACAGGCGTCGATACATTCGCGGAACGCCGAGCAGGAATACAGGATGCCGTCGGCGCCACGTCCCACCGCGTAATCGGTCAGCTGATGAAACGCGTCATACATGCCCGGCACCACGCCGCCGGTCTCGCGCACCCATTCGAACAGCCCGTCTTCAAGGATGTTGCTGATCCGCGCCTCGGGCCAGTCTTGCGCAAAGGCCGTGACGGCGGCGTTCATCGCATCCTTGTGGACGTGGAACAGAACGATATTCGGGGACTGGGGCATCGGGGTCTCGCCTGCGGTTGCGCGGAGAGAATTCCGCCAGATGCGCGGGAGAGTCAATCGTTCAGACGACGGCCCGGACCCGTGGCACCTTTCGAACAGGACGGGCCGGAACGCCCACAACCGTCTGGCGCTCCGCGACATGGGACGTGACGACCGCACCGGCCCCCACGGTCGTGTCCGCACCCACCTGGATTCCAGGCAGAATCGTCGCGCGCGCTCCGAGCAGTGAACGGGCACCCAGCACTGTCTCGCCGGTCATGCAGGCTCCAGGCGCCACATGGGCACCCTCGTCTACCCGCGCGCCATGTTCGATCACGGCGGCAGAGTTGATCAGGGCCGCGCGGCCGACAACCGCCTCGGCATTGATGGTCACGTTGGGCATGACCAGCGCGCCGGGCCCGATCACGGCGCTGGGCGAGACTACGGCGGACGGGTCCATCAGCACGGCGAGCGGAATGTTACGCCGCCGGGCGTCATCCGCGAGCGCAAGTCGCCGGCTGTTGTCGCCAATGGCGATGAACAGGGCCGTCTCACGCGGCCAGTCCGCAAATAATTCTGATTCATGGCCATCCAGCAGCGGGACACCCAGAATTTCGTCGGCCCCGGCAAACGCCGGATCGCAGAAGCCGGTCACGGTCCAGCCGACACGGCGCGCAACATCGGCGCAGACGCGGCCGTGGCCGCCCGCACCGGCGATAATCAGGAATGATTCAGCCGAAATACTGGACATGGGCTGAGTCTCGTCCCGCAGGGTTAGGAATTGGTTAACCCTGTCTGCGGGATGGGGCATACCGGCGTCGATATGGTATGAAACCCGGTATGCGCATGATGATCGCACTTACGGTTCTGATAACCGCACGGCTGGTGGCCACCGCCACGGCCGATCCGGCAATCACGGACGCGTCCGGCCAATGGTTTTGCCAGCCCGACGATCCCCATCACCCGCAAATCCAGATCGACTTTATCGAGGATGCCTATCGCCGCTGCGATCAGCATATCTGTTCGATTTATGCGCTTTCGCCCGTGGAATCACTTGGTGACGATATACGCATCAAGTTTGGCGGTATCGGCGTGCTGGATGCACCGGCACATGGCGCGCGGTACACCGAGACTGTCACGATTGGCGGCACCCGGATCGTCAGCCATGGCAGTTGTGAATTCCGTCATCTCGACGAGCTTTATCTCGAAGGCTGACGGTTATGCTTCGCCTGCCCCATCGGCTGTTTATACTGGCGTATTTCGCGGCCATCCTGGCGGTGACGGTGCTGTCGCTGATCCCCCAACCCCAGCTGGACGCGCCGGACGGCACCGACAAGGCGCTGCATCTGCTGGCCTATGGCGTGATCGCCGGCTGTGGCGGATTGGGATTTGCCCGTTGGGACCATCGTATTTTTGCCGGGACCACGGCGATCGGCATCGGGGTTTTCCTTGAGGTTGCGCAAGGCGCCTGGGCCGGGCGAAACGGCAGCGTGGCCGACGCCCTGTCCAATATGGCGGGGGTCGCACTGGGGCTGATTGTGGCGTATGGCGTGTTGAAACTCTGGGAACGTCTCTATCCGGCCGGGAATGCAGCCTGAAGCCTGGCGCTCGCGTCTACGGCGCGCCCGAATCCCGCGACGGCGGCACGTCCTCTACCCGCCAGTAGAACAGGACGGCCACGAACAGCAGCACCGCGAGGATCGCGAAGGTCCAGCGATACGCCTCGACGGGCGTGCGGCCGAGCGCGTCGGCGGGGAACGCATCGATGAAGAGCCCCGTCGCGACCTGCACCAGGAACACGCCGCCCCAGATGAACAGGTTTATCGCGGTCACCAGCCGGCCGACATAGCGGTCGGGGAACAGCGCGCGCGCATGGGCGAAGATTGGCGATGAGAGGCCCGAGCACAAACCCAGCGCAACCATAACGCCTACCGCGAACATTAACGAACTGCCGTCAGCGACGGCCAGCAGGGCGAACCAGATCGCCATGAACGTCGCGCCGACGGCGACGACCATGCGGCGGGAATCGAACACCCGGTCGAGCGGCCCGATCGCGACCGCGCTGATCAGCCAGGCAAGCGAAATGGCGAAGATGATGTTGCCGCGCGCCAGCAAGTCCGAGCCGAAGACATCATTGAGATACGGGCCGACCCAAAGCGCGCGAAAGGTCAGGAACGACCCCACGGTGATGCCGCCAATACAGCCGATGGCGTAGAGCCGGGGTTCGCGAAAGACGATTCCCAGGCCTCGAATGATCTGAACCAGGCCCTCGGCGGGCCCCGACGGGGCCGGGCTATCCGGCGGCCGGTCCTTGACGGTGACCAGGATGATGCCCACCAGGGCAATGGCGAACACGCTGACGGCTGCGAGCGTATCGCGCCAGCCGAATGCCTCGGTGGCGGCCGCAAATGGCGACGCCGACAAAAGCATACCGGTCCCGCCCACGCCGACTGTCAGCGCGGTCATGGTCGCCAGCCTGTCGCGGCGCACCCAGCGCGACAGAAGCACAATCGTTCCCATGAAGACGGGCGCGATGCCCCAGCCCGTAACGAGCAGCCAGACCGTCAGGCCGGTCGTCGTGGTCGCGAGGGAAAAACCGAGAACCCCGGAGGCCGTGATCAGCAGAAACGCCGCCACCGTAAAACGCGGGCCGAACCGGTCCAGCAGCACACCCGCCGGCAACTGCATGACGGCGGAACCGAAAAATAGCGCGGCGGGCAACGCGCTGAGCTGACCGGCAGTCAATTCGAGCTCAACACGCAGATCGGGCGCGATGACCGCCGGTATCGAACGCAGGAACTGGCTCAGGATGAAGGCGAGACCGAGCCCGGGGGCCATGGCCAGGATGTAGCGTGTGCGTGACATGTGCCTGCTGGTTACAGGAAAACAGCAAGGCGATCAAAAAAGGGCGCCCGCGGAGGGGCACCCTTTTGATGTCGATGGGAACCACCTGTTGGCGGTTCGGTTGCGTTTGGCGTTACTCCGCCTTATCGGCCTCGACCGGGGCGTCGGGTGCGATATCACCAGCCTCGGGCGCATCGGCACCGGGCTCCAGGCCTTCCTGGCGCAATGCCCGTTTGGCCTCGGCCTTGGCGGCCTTCTTCTCCTTTTTCTGGAGTTCGCGTTGGCGTTTTTCGAAACTGTAGTTTGTCTTGCGTGCCATGCTTACCTCACATCTGGAGCCGTTGTTGGCGGCCCGTTGGCAATTCTTCGGTGCGGATCAGGCCGCGCGGCGTGATGGTCGACGACCGGAGCGTCGCTTCTGGCCCCCCGAACGTCCCTGACCACCGCCCTTGTTGCCGGCCCAGCTGCCCTGGCGACCGCCCCGGGCTTTCTTCGCACCGGGCGTGGCGTGCAGCGGACGTTCGCCGCTGGCCGTTTCAACAGGTCGACCGATCAGTTTCTCGATATCCTTGAGTTCATCGTACTCGGTCCCGTCGCAGAACGACAGGGCCACGCCATCGGTACCCGCGCGGGCGGTGCGCCCGATGCGGTGCACATAGCTCTCCGCGTCGTTCGGCATCTCGAAGTTGATCACATGGGTGATGTCCTTCACGTCGATGCCCCGGGCCGCGATATCGGTCGCGACAAGAACCCGGACCTGGCCCTTGCGGAAGGCGTCGAGCGCCTTCTGGCGTGCGGCCTGGGATTTGTTGCCATGAATGGCCGCGGACTCGATTCCGGCCTTCACCAGATTGTCGGAGACCCTGTTGGCCCGGTGTTTGGTGCGGGTGAAGATGATCACCCGCTTCATGTCGCGGTCTTCCAGGAGTTTACGCAGAAGGCTCTGCTTTTCCTTGGCATCGACGAAATGCACGGACTGGCGAATGGCGTCCAGGGTGATTGTCTTGGGGGCGATGTCGATCCGCTCGGGCTCGTAGAGCATGTCGTGGGATAGTTTCACAACCTCCCCCGGCATGGTAGCTGAGAACAACAGGGACTGGCGGTCTTCGGGAAGTTTGGCGAGGATCTTCCGCACATCGCGGATGAAGCCCATGTCGAGCATGCGGTCGGCCTCGTCGAGGACGAGGTGTTCCACATGTTTCAGGTTGATATGCCCCTGCTCCATCAGATCGAGGAGCCGGCCCGGTGTAGCGACGACGACGTCGACACCGCGCCGCATCTTGGTCACCTGCGCGTGTTGCGAAACACCGCCGAAGATCACGGCGTGGCGCAGATGCAGATACTTGCCATAGGCGTGGAACTCGTCACCGATCTGGATGGCGAGTTCGCGGGTCGGCGCCAGAACGAGCGCGCGCGGATCGCGGCGCTTGCCGTCGCCATGGCCACGCGACAGCATGTGCAGGATCGGCAGCGCGAACGCGCCGGTCTTGCCGGTGCCTGTCTGCGCAATACCCAGAAGGTCGACGTCTTCGAGGAGGCGGGGAATGGCCTGCGCCTGGATCGGCGTCGGCGTGTCATGGTTGCGGTCATTCAATGCCCGCAGGATCGGATCGGCCAGGCCGAGATCCGTAAAACTGATATCGTTCACGTAAAAGTCCTTAATCGCCATAGGCCCGGTCGATCGATCGACGCAGGTTCGCCTTGGCGTTCTGTCGCTTCCGGGCGCGGCCGGATCGACAATATTTCTTGATGGTTATTCTCAAGATACGCGCCGGTTTGATATGGCGCTTCGCGCAATCGCGAGACAACTGATGACGGGTATTTGGGCGTGCGCCGATGATTTGTCAAGGAAATCAGAAATTTGCAGGTCGCAGGATACTTAAACTTGGATGCATCTCCGGTATATTCGCGAGATGCGGCGGAACCGCGATGAATGGCTTCGAAGGACAGGAATGATGGGTGAAAAACTTGGAATGATCGGGCTGGGCAAGATGGGTCTGGCGCTGGCGCGGGAGATGATCGCGGACGGTCACGATGTCTGGGGCTACGACATCGCCCCCGATCGGAAGGACATGCTGGCGGCGGCCGGTGGCACGCCCTGCCCCAACGCGCGTGCGGTCGCGGCGGCCAGCGACATCACCTTTTCGATCCTGCTGAAGCCCGAGCATATCGAGGAAAACCTCTTCGGCCCCGACGGCATCGACAAGGCGGGCAAGACCGGCCTCATCCATGTGGAGATGAGCACCATGCCGCCGTCCTACTGCGTCGAACTTTGCACGAAGCTCGCGGCACAGGGCATCGACATGCTCGACGCGCCGATCTCCGGTTCCCACCCCCAGGTGGATGATCGCAGCATCACTTTCATGGTCGGCGGCAGCGATGCGGCATTTGCGCGGGTCGGACCAATCCTGACAAGCCTGTCGGCCGACGCGACCCACACCGGCGCTTCGGGAACCGGTGCGGTGATGAAGGTCGTGACAAACCTGTTCGTGAATGCGAGCACCGCACTTCTCGCGGAAGTCATCCTGACGGGTGAGCGCGCCGGGCTGTCCCACGCGGCCATGGCCCACTGCCTGCCCAAGGGCTCGGTGCAGGGCAAGATGCTGGACATGTCGATCGGCCCCCTCACCGAGCGGGACTTCACACCGCGCGGCGCGGTCGAGATCTTCGTCAAGGATATGGGCATCGCCATCGACCTGGCCAAGGACAACGGCATTGATCTCGCCGTGGTGCCCGCCGCGCGCGCGATGTTCCAGCGCGCCGCCGACGCCGGTTGGGCGAAGGACGACGCCACGCGGGTGATCGAGGTCTATGAGGGCAAGGCGTGACGCCAAAACCGGACGCCCCGCAACCCGATGATGCAATCATCGTGGCCTTGCATGAAGTGGGGCTGGTGGCCGGCCCGGCCGAGTATGAACGGCTGACCGGCGGCATCTCGTCCAACATCTGGAAGGTGACAACGCCCCTGGGCAGCTTCTGCGTGAAGCGGGCCCTGCCCCAACTCGCGGTCGCAGTGGAGTGGCGCGTCCCCGTGGAGCGCAATCGGTTCGAAGTGGATTGGTACAAGATCGCGGATGAGTTGGTGCCTGGTGCCGCACCCAGGGTTCTCGCCCATGACGAAGAGTCCATGCTGTTCGCCATGGCGTATCTCGATCCGGGTGACTTCAAACTCTACAAGGACGAGCTGCGCGACGGGCGCGCGGACCCGGCGATCGCGGGAGAAGTCGGTCGCCGTCTTGCCCGCATTCACGCAGGCACCGCCGGACGCCCCGAACTCAAGGCGGTCTTCCCGCGCAACGACATCTTCCACGCGATCCGGTTGGAACCTTATCTCGAGGCGACCGCGGGCAAGCATCCCGATCTGCACGACGTGCTGTTCGCACTGAGTGAACGCACCCATGTGACACGTCTGGCGATGATCCATGGCGACGTCAGCCCCAAGAACATCCTGATCGGACCCGACGGGCCGGTGTTCCTGGACGCCGAATGCGCCTGCATCGGCGATCCGGCGTTCGATCTGGCCTTCTGCCTCAACCATTTCCTGCTGAAATGCCTGTGGACGCCGTCCGCCATACCGGACTTCCTCGATTGTTTCGAGGCGATGACGAAATCCTATCTGGCCGGGGTCGACTGGGAGGCGCCCGACGCGATGGAGGCGCGCACCGCGAGCCTGCTGCCCGGGCTGTTCCTGGCGCGGGTCGACGGCAAGTCGCCGGTCGAGTACGTCACGGATGAAGCCGACAAGGACAAGGTGCGCCGCACGGGCCGCGCGCTGCTGCAATCACCGCCAAAACACCTGACCGACATCCGCGCGGCCTGGGAAAAGGAATTGAGGACATGAGCGAGATCGCCCCAGAGATCGCCCCAGAGATCGCCGATGTCCACGGCCGCCGCGTGTGGGATTCGCGCGGCCGTCCCACGGTCGAGGCCGAGGTCCAACTCACCGATGGCACGATCGGACGCGCGATTGCCCCCGCCGGGGCGTCGACGGGCGCCGGCGAGGCCGTCGACAAGCGCGACGGCGGCGACGCCTTCGGCGGGCTCGATGTGCGGGACGCGGTTGCCGCCGTGAATGGCGAGATATCGGGGGCGCTGCGGGGCCGCGACCCGCGTGACCAGGATGCCGCCGATCAGGCGATGATCGATCTCGACGGTACGGCGGACAAGCGTCGCCTGGGCGGCAACGCGCTGGTGGCCACATCAATGGCGATTGCCCATGCCGCAGCGGCGGCCGAAGGCCTGCCGCTGTGGCGATACCTTGGAGAGGACCAGCAGACCTTCGCCCTGCCCCTGCCCGAGGTGCAGATATTCGGCGGCGGCGCCCATGCGGGCCGGCGGGTCGACATCCAGGATTTCATGGTGATCGCAACGGGTGCCGAGGGCTACACCCAGGCGCTCGAATGGACCGCCGAGGTGTACCGGGCCGCCGGTACCCTGATGCAGAATGCAGGCCTGATGCAGGGTGTGGCCGACGAAGGTGGCTTCTGGCCCGCCTTCGAGACCAACGAACAGGCGCTGGATTATCTGGTGCGTGCCATCGAGGGCGCGGGGTTCACGCCGGGCGAAGAGATGGCCATTTCGCTGGATATCGCGGCGACGGATTTCGGCGCCGAGGGGCGCTACCGGCTCGCGACCGACGCAAGGGATGTGGATTCGGACGCGCTGTCGGAGATGCTGCTCGGCTGGCTTGAACGCTATCCGATCGTGGCCATCGAGGACCCGCTGGGCGAGGACGACCATGACGCCATGGCCAAATTTACGGCGGCGGCGGGACCGAATGTCGAGGTCATCGCCGATGATTTCATCTGTACGTCGGCGGATTTGATCAAGGCTGCCCATGCGATCGGCGCGTGCAACACCGCACTGATCAAGCCCAACCAGGCGGGCACCCTGACCGAGGCAAAGGCTGCACTGGACGCCGCGCGGGCCGCAGGCTGGGATGCCATCGTCTCGGCCCGCTCGGGCGAGACCGAGGACGTCACCATCGTCCACCTCGCCGTCGGCTGGGGCGTGAAACAGCTCAAGGTAGGCTCGTTCGCGAGGTCCGAACGCATGGCCAAGTGGAATGAGGGTTTGCGGATAGCGGAAGCCCTGGAAAGCGACCTCCTGCCCGCGCGTGACGCGTTCCCTTGGGGGTGAATGTGTTGATTTGCGCGCCGACGCGATAAGCGCTCTGGCGATGTTGTGACGGTTCCATCTAGTATCGAGCGGAGACCATTCATGCGGATTATCAGCCGTTCGTGATCAGAAGGAAGCACGCCCATGTCCCGTCCTGTCATTGTTGCCTGTGCCGTCACCGGATCGGCTGATTCCACCGGCGTGAACCCTGCCGTGCCGGTCACGCCGGAAGAGATCGCCAACGAAGCCATCGCGGCGCACAAGGCGGGGGCTGCCATCGCGCATATTCACGTGCGCAACCCGGAGACCGGCAAGGCGAGCGTTGAATTCAAATATTACGAAGAGGTCGTGAAGCGCATCCGCGATTCCGGCTCACCGGTGCTGATCAATCTGACGACCGGCCCCGGCGGCCGGTTCGTCCCCGACCCGAAGGACCCGATGCAGGCGGGCAAGACAAGCGCCATGATGGCCGCGGCCGAACGCGTCGCCCATGTCGTGGAGCTCAAGCCGGACATCTGTTCGCTCGATGTGGCGACCATGAATTTCGGCGAATGGTCGATGGTGAACTCACCCGCCATCCTGCGCGAAATGGCGGTGATGATTCAGGACGCGGGCGTCAAGCCCGAGCTGGAGGTGTTCGACACGGGCCATGTCCGCCTCGCCGCGCAGATGTGCGCGAACGGCGAGATCGACGACCCCAAGCCGTTGTTCCAGCTCTGCCTCGGGATTTCCTGGGGGGCGCCCGCCTCGACCGCCGCGATGACCCTCATGCGCGACTTGCTGCCGGAAAACGCCACCTGGGCATCCTTCGGCATCTCGCGGCACGAGATGCCCATGGTCGGCTCCGCGACCCTTCTCGGCGGTCACTGCCGGGTTGGGCTGGAAGACAATCTCTATATTTCGCGCGGCAAGCTCGCCTCGGGCAACGCCGAGCTGGTCGATCGTGCCGTCGGGATCGTCCAGTCGCTGGGCGAAGATATCGCCACGGTCGAGGAAGCCTGCGAAATCCTGAACCTGCGCGGCCAACGAGGCTGAAACCTAGGACCTAGGACCGGGGCGCTTCCTGCCGGGCGAGGAATTTGAGGACGGCTTCGTTGAACAGATCCGGGCAGGTCACCGAGACGGCATGGGCGCCGGTTTCGAGAATCTTCAGCTCCGCGCCGGGAATGAGGTCCGCCAGCTCCCGGGAATAATATTCCGGCGTCAGGAAATCGTCCGCCGCGCAGATGACCAGCGACGGGAGGTCGAGCCGTTCGACATAGTCCGTGCAGTCGAAGGCCAGCACCGCGTCCATACGGCTTTCCATGATGGTCGCCGACGGCAGCGCGGCCACGGCCTTGGACTCCTGTTCGAGCATGGCGTTGCCATGGTCCCGGATGAACCAGGGCGGGAACAGGAATAATGGCGTGGCGCGGGCATAGGCCTGCACCCCCGACCCCCGCAACAACGCCCGGCGCACATCGAAGCAACGCCGTAACTGAGGGTCAGACTTGGTCCAGCCGGCATAGACGACGGCGCTGGCGAGCCGCGCCGGCGCCTTGTCGGCAATGATCAGGGCCATGGCGGCACCGGTCGAATGGCCGACAATATGCGCCTGGCCGATCTTCAGGACATCCATCAGAGCCAACAGATCATCGGCCATCTGATCGACCGAGTAATCGATCTCGGAGTGGGTGCTCTGTCCGGTGCCCCGGTGATCATGAACGATGACCGTATAGTCTTTGGCGAAGGCCTCGATCTGCGGATTCCAGTAGTCGGCGGTGCCGCCGAGGCCGGCCACCAGCATCAGGGGCGGCCCCTCCCCGTGGATCTCGTAGTAAATCTCGCCGTTTCCGATGTCTGCCTTGGGCATGCTGTCGTCTCCGCGCCGGCGCGCCCTAGCTTTCGATCTCGCGAAGATTGCCGTCCGCGTCGACCTTGAGTCCGGTGCCCCGCGCGGCCTCCACGACGCTCGGGTGCCAGGCCACGTTGCCCGCATCCGGTCCGCCCACGATGGTCAGGATCAACGCGTCGGGATCGTCGGACACGCAGCGAAACCCGCGATAGATGAGTGTCGGCACGTTGATCAGGTCGCCGGGCTCGAGCCGCACCGCGCGCTCCTCCTCGCCCTCCAGCCAGTACAGCTCCCATGACCCGCGGATCGGCACGAAGACCTCCTCGGTCAAATGGGCGTGGAGTGCCGAGCCGTTGCCGATCTCGGCGCGGTTGTAGATCACGGCGAACCCGTGTGCCGACGGGCTGGTTTTGGGAATCAGCGCCGGGTCCTCGGGATTCTCCGTGACGCTGGTGCCGATCATGTTGATGATCTCGCGCTGATAGCCGGGCAGCCGCTGGTCGAGAAAGGCGAGATCGGATCCCTGCAGGCTTGATTCGCGGGCGACGTGTTTCGCCTCCATTTCCGCGACGGATATTTTCGGTATGGCCATGGTCATGTCTCCCGATTCACGCGCCGTTGCTGCGATTGTTGTTCGGCGATCCGCCGATGCAGCGCCGCGTACAGTATTTTAGAAAGCCGGCCGCGACAATGTCGCGGGGAGTCGCGATGAACACCGGCGTGTCGGGGAAAATGGTGGGCACTGTAGGATTCGAACCTACGACCGTTCGATTAAAAGTCGAATGCTCTACCAGCTGAGCTAAGTGCCCACACGGCACGCGCGGCGATCAGTGAGATCATGCGGCGCAGTGCGGAATAACGTGGTTTTAGAAACGCGCGCGCGCCGGGTCAATGACCCAGACGCGCACGTGTCTGTTCCGGTGCGGCGTGGGCCTACTGAGCGTCGGCCGCGACCTGCATCTTGATAATCTTGTCCGGATCGCTCACCGCGCCGCTGGAGCCCTCGCCGCGCTTGATCGCGTCGACCAGCTCCATGCCGTCCGTCACCTGGCCCCAGACCGTGTACTGGCCGTCAAGGAAGGACGCATCATCGAAGACGATGAAGAACTGGCTGTTGGCGCTGTTCGGGCTCTGAGCGCGGGCCATGGAAAGTACGCCGCGGCCATGATTGGCGTCGGAGAATTCGGCCTCCAGGTCCGGCAGCTCGGAGCCACCGCGGCCGGTGCCGGTCGGATCACCGGTCTGGGCCATGAAGCCGTCGATCACCCGGTGGAAGACGACGCCGTCATAGAAGCCCTCACGGGTGAGCTCCTTGATCCGCGCGACATGATTGGGGGCGAGGTCCGGGCGCAATTCGATCGTCACGCGTCCGGATTCGAGGTCGAGATAGAGTGTGTTTTCCAAGTCGCGCTCCTGTGCACGGGTCTGGGCCTGGGCTGTGCCGGAATTGGCCACAAACCCGTCCATTGCGAATAAGCCGAACGCTGCGGCGAGCGCGGCCAGTAAAAATCGTCGTTTCATCATGGGGTGTTTACTCGTTGACGGCCTGCAGGTCGAGCCGCCCGTAACGTTCATTGACGCGCCGGGCAACGGTTGCTGAAACGAAACTGCTTATGTCCCCGCCCAGTGCCGCGATCTCCTTGACCAGGCGCGAAGCGATGAACTGATGCCGTTCCGATGCCATCAGAAACAAAATTTCTATGTCGGGATTAAGGCGGGCATTCATGCCGGCCATCTGAAACTCGTAGTCGAAGTCCGACACCGCGCGCAGTCCGCGCAGGATGCAGTCGGCTTTCTCGGCCTCGGCGAACTGCATGAGCAGGGAATCGAAGGGTTTGACCTCGATCGCGCCGATCTTCGGGTCGTCGAGGTCGGCCACTTCGTCGCGCACCATCTCCACCCGCTCGTCGAGCGAGAAAAGCGGCCCCTTGCCCGCATTCACGGCCACGCCGATCACCAGCCGGTCGAGCACGCGCGCGCCCCGCTTGATGATATCCATATGCCCGTTGGTCGCGGGGTCAAAGGTACCGGGATAAACCCCGATCCGTTCAGTCTTCGCCATTTTCGTCCTCGAGCGCCGTTTCGTCGCCGCCGCCCGCTTCGGGATCGTCTTCGCCCGATGCGCCGGCGGTTTCGTCGTCTGGCGTCTCGCTCCCCCGTTCCGCACCGTTTTCGGCGTCTTGTTCGGAAATTCCGTCTGTCTCGTCTTCCTCGTCATCGTCGCGCAAATGAGCGACGGTCACAACCCGTTCATCCTCGGCCACCCGGAACAGGGTCACACCGCGGGTCGAGCGCCCGGCGATGCGCACATCGGCGACGCCGGTGCGGATGAGCTGGCCACCGTCGGTTACCATGACGAGTTGTGTTTCTTCCTCGACCGGGAAGGACGCGACGACGGCGTTGTCCTTCACGTCGGACAGCGTGATGTTGACCACGCCCTGCCCGCCCCGGTTGGTGATCCGGTACTCATAGGCCGAGGTGCGTTTGCCGAAACCGTTGGCCGTGACCGACAGGATGAACTGCTCCTGGGCGGCGAGTTCGGCGTAGCGCTCTTCGCTCAGCACGAGCGCTTCCCCGCTTGCGGCGCCGGCTTCCGCGTCTGCGTCACTCTCCGCGGCGTCCGTCACGGCTTCGGCGAGCTCGTCGCTGTCGGGTTCCGCCCGCTCGGCGCGGCTGCGCTTGAGATAGGCCTCGCGCTCGTCGACGGAGAATTCGGCGTGGGACAGGATCGACATCGAGATCACCCTGTCGTCCTTGCCGAGACGGATGCCCCGCACACCGGTCGAGTTGCGGCCGGCAAAGACGCGCACATCGGTCGCCTCGAAGCGGATCGACTTGGCCTTGGCCGTGGCCAGCAGGACGTGATCGGTATCGTCGCACGGGTGCACGCCGACGAGTTGGTCACCCTCGTCGAGTTTCATGGCGATCTTGCCGTTCGACTTGACCTGCACAAAGTCCGACAGGCGGTTGCGGCGGACATTACCGGACACGGTCGCGAACATGACGAAGAGGTTCTCGGCTTCGGACTCGTCCTCGGGCAGCGGCATCAGGGTGGTGATCGTCTCGTCTTCCTCGAGCGGCAGCACGTTGATCAGCGCCTTGCCCCGCCCCTGGGGCGTGCCGACGGGCAGATTGTAGACCTTGGTCTTGTAGACCATACCGCGTGACGAGAAGAACAGCACCGGCGTGTGTGTGTTGAGCACGAAAACGGAGCTGACGAAGTCCTCGTCGCGCGCGCGCATGCCGGCCCGGCCCTTGCCGCCGCGCTTTTGCTCACGATAGGTCGAGAGCGGGACGCGCTGGATGTAGCCGTTATGGGTCACGGTGACGACCATGTCTTCGCGCTGGATCAGCGCCTCGAGGTCCTGTTCGAACTCGCCCTCGATGATTTCCGAACGGCGCGGCGTGGCGAATTCCTCGCGCATGCCCAAAAGCTCGTCGCGCAGCAGGCCGTACAGCTTCTCGCGGCTGTCGAGAATCGAGAGATATTCCTTGATCCGTTCGACCAGCTCTTCCAGGTCCCGGGCGATCTTGTCGCGCTCGAGGCCGGTCAGGCGGTGCAGGCGCAACTCCAGGATGGCCTTCGCCTGTTCCTCGGAGAGCTGATAGTTGCCC